>Ga0325411_1005842_pt1 | contig 13576 bp, 10 predicted proteins | sample PopdelMetagenome_13_FD_206181 | JGI IMG/M metagenome (GOLD analysis project Ga0325411, IMG submission 206181) | Populus deltoides microbial communities from Bellville, Georgia, United States - Xylem-PdIQD-R4 | ecosystem: Host-associated > Plants > Phyllosphere > Stem > Wood/Secondary xylem... | reverse complement strand
CTTTAAAAAACTTATATATTTTGTTTTTAAAAAATTAAATTATTTCCATCGCGGGTCAAATAATTAGTCATATTTCTAATAGGGTAGGACACAAAATAAACCGGACACATCAGAGCCACAAATCGCATGCCTGTATTACTAGCAGACTCGTGTGTCGAGCGTGCTCTTCTTCTTCTTCTCTATAGCAGCCTCCATTTTTTCTTCCTAAGGACAAGACAGGACAGGAACCAAACCTGTTGCTAACTTAAAACGCTAGCAGAGCAGTGGTTTTTATCATCAAACATTGCCAGTCATGGCTTCCTCTACTATTTCTCCAAACTCCACGTTCTTCATCACCAAAAAGGTTTAGACTTTTTTATCACAATCTTCTTGCATTTTACAATTTTTTTTTTGTTCTGGTTTCAGTTACTATGCACTCGGGTGAGATTTTTTTGTTTTCTGATGCTGAAGGACCCGGGTTTGACGGCCTTTTCTTCATCATCACCATCACCCTTTTCGATCCCCAAATGCAAGAAATCAATTTCAAAAAAAATAGTATCGGTCATGGCTCCTCAGCAATCAGAGCGCAGGCCTGCCACAACTGGCTCGGTTAGCTTCCTTTTGTTTTACTTATTCCTTTTTTTTCCAGCTATTTTGTTTTGGTCCTGACTTAGTGATGTAAAGCTTTTTTTTTTAATTGCTGTCCTTTTCATTTTTCCAATATTTGATTTGATGTGTTACCATGGTGATGGTTTTTCTCATGGTGAATTTGTAGGTCAAGACTGCGTTGACAATGACAGAGAAAATCTTTGCTAGAGCCTCTGAGAAGCCCCAGTTGATCCCAGGTGAGAATGTTTGGGTCAACGTTGATATCTTGATGACCCATGATGTTTGTGGCCCTGGTTCTATTGGGATCTTCAAGAAAGAGTTTGGACAGGATGCTAAGGTATTCGATTGTTCTAGACTAGCTTTTTTTCCTTTGCAAGTAGTTCTCGGATTCTTTTTTAAGAAAATAGGTACTTGAACGGGCTCTTGTTGTTTTACTACATGATAAGTTGATAAATTTAAATAGATTTTATGGTTTAGTTTGGATATCCTAGTGTGAGTGTAAAACAAGGTGTTCATCATGATACGGGTGTTTGATGCTGCATGAAACGGAGCCTAATACTTTGGAGGCTCTGTTTTCTTGAATACTGCATGAAATACCAGACCGATTCAATTTCCATTTGATGCCCAGAAACTCCATTTATTACTTCAGAGGTTTCAATAAATGGCAAATGGTGTTCATTTCTACCCTATTTTTTCCCATTTAGCATAATCTTCGAATTAATTCTTGAATTCAAGAACTGACATTCTCAATATTCCGACCCTCTCTCTCTCTGTTTGTATCTCTAGTCTATTTTTTCTGTGCTCCAAAGTACCTACCTGACTCACTCCTTAAAAATTGCAGGTTTGGGATCGTGAAAAGGTTGTTATTATACCAGATCATTATATATTCACTAAAGATGAACGTGCAAATCGCAATGTGGATATATTGAGAGATTTCTGCAATGAACAAAATATAAAGTACTTCTATGATATCAAGGATCTTGGTAACTTCAAGGTATGGTTCAATGTCAATTTATTTAATTAAAAAATTCTATACATTTAAGTAATGAATTTGTGGTTACTGCTATTTTCTGACATTGAATGTGCATATTACTTTGTGACTTTGCAGGCTAACCCCGACTACAAAGGTGTATGCCATGTTGCACTTGCCCAAGAAGGTCATTGCAGGCCTGGAGAGGTGCAATTTTTTATCCTCATTGAGTTGTCAAATTTATCATTTATATTGAAGGAAAGCCAGTAATCATGCATTATGAACTTCAGGTCCTGTTAGGAACAGACTCACACACATGTACTGCTGGAGCATTTGGCCAATTTGCAACTGGAATTGGCAACACTGATGCTGGTTTTGTATTAGGCACTGGGAAGCTCCTGCTCAAGGTTTGGAAAATTAATCCTTTATTTTGCATCCTTATTCTTACATTGTATAGGGTGCATGAAATACCTGATCTTATGACCTCACATCTATAGGATCCAGGCTTCCCCCCCCCCTCCTAACTCCTCATGTTCCCCTTTGACCTGTCAATATCCTGGTGGTTTTGTTTCCTTTTTATGAAGCAAATTAATTCTATTTGAATTAAGTCATCAGCCTATTCTGTTCATTCCTTGTGTATTTTTAAACTGCAAGTAGCAGGTGCACTCTCTACATTCCTGCACCTGGATGTTCTAAAAGTCACTATAAGCCATAGTTCTCAAAAGCACAAAGAACTTGATGTTTGTGAAAAGTTAATCAAACTGTGTTGTTCTAATTTTTTTGAGCTTGTAGATGTGTTAATTTTGTCATTTCTACAAATTTGTGTTCTCATCTGGATTGAATTGATTGTGGTATTGCCAACTTTATTTACCTATGATTTTGCTTCTTAAATTTGCAGGTGCCCCCAACTCTGAGATTTGTAATGGATGGTGAAATGCCTGATTATTTGCAAGCGAAGGACTTGATTTTGCAAGTAAATTTACTTGGGTCTTAGGCATTTGTTTCCTTTAAATTGCCACTTAACATATGCTTAAAAATATTAACTTCTGTTTTCTGTATCAATTGTGCGATGTTTGTTGTCACTCTTCAGATTATTGGTGAAATATCTGTTGCTGGTGCCACATATAAATCGATGGAGTTTGTTGGCTCAACTGTTGAAAGTTTAACTGTGAGTAACCATCGGTATCTTTAGGCGAGCAATATGCGCTTCAGGTTCTATCTGTGCTAGTTAAATTGCACTTCAATTGATTTTTTTATTGTCTGTCTTCGATATAGATGGAAGAGCGGATGACATTATGCAACATGGTTGTTGAAGCTGGGGGAAAGAATGGTGTTGTCCCTGCTGATAGCACTACATTCAAGTACCTTGAGGTATACCTCACTGATTTTTAGATGAACTATTCATCATTGCTTAGGTTTTCTTTGTTTTCATTATGGACGATATTTTCTTTTGCATGATTCTGAGCTATTTTTCCTAGCAAGAGTTTACAATGTTATATTTTGTTGTGCACAGGATAAAACAACTCTGCCATATGAACCAGTTTATAGTGATGCGCAAGCAAGGTAGGTTTGTGCAAACTACGTGTTTGCCAAGAATTAATTTCTTAAGTTCGTAGGGTTCTCTTTTTACTTATTGTTTTAGTTACCCTATGATATTTTGAGAATACATTTCTGACTGACTGGTTTCTCTCATTCCTTCCATTTGGAATTTGAAAAAGGTTTTGAAAAAATCTGCCTGATGAAACTACCATAGACAATCAAAGTATTGAATCATTTTTAATAGTGTTTTTTGGGTGGTAAATTGGGGCTTTCCCAGCTGAAAATAGTCATCAAGATTCTCTACTTCGTCTGGTTTTCTGGTGACTCTATAATGGGATCTGTAAAAATAAAACAAAATGCTCTCATATATGTACTGTTTATAGGAAAATGGTCATATATCAAAATTCTGTTTAGATTTTGGATCATTTTTTTCTATAATCATGTTCAGTCATTAACTAAATAATCTAAAGCAATCAAATTTTATAATGTGATCTGGATAATTAAAGTTATGGCATTGAGCATGTATAGATTGAGTTGACTTTTTGTAACTTTAAGGTTGTCTATAGCTGTATTTTACTTCAGGCAGTCAGTGCCATAATTTGGTCTTTTAGAAACTCTTATACTGATTTGAAAAAAAACTCAAAGGTCATTGAACACTATATTATTTTTTCTGCTGCAGGATCATGACATTAACTTTATTATTGTAATAGGTAGTCACTACTAGAATATTGATAAGAAGTTCCGTGTCCTGATTTTGGTTTTCATTTATAGTGATGGCATGTTTCTTTGGCTTCTAGATTTCTTTCAGAGTACAGATTCGATATCTCAAAATTGGAGCCATTGGTTGCAAAGGTGGGTGATTTTGGGTGATTTTTTTTTTTTTTTTATGTTTGAGTTTATGGGTTCTTTTTTTTTTTCAATATTTACAGTGGGGGACCAAAACTTTGATGGACCTATATTGATTCTGTCACAAAAGCTGTTATTATCTCTTAGTTCTTGGGGATTGCTTTTTTACCATTGAAGAAGTGATGCAATCTTATATTTTTGCAGCCTCATTCTCCTGACAATCGTGCTTTAGCAAGAGAATGCAGTGATGTCAAAATTGACAGAGTATATATCGGATCTTGTACTGGTGGAAAAACAGAGGATTTTATGGCTGTAGCCAAAGTCTTTCTAGCTTCTGTAAGAGCCATATATCTATTTTATTTATTTCATGATGTTATTGCTGCTGGACTGTTGGGTTGTTATTTCAACGCAGCATAGAGTTAATTGAAGCAGCTACCGAGGAAGAAATTTTGCTTTTACTTTTATAATAATTTCAATTTGATTTGGTAGCACTTCTACTTGTGTGGGCCTTTTAACCATGGTCAATAAAAGTATAAATTCAATCATATCCTCCAGTTGATATTGATTCCTAATTAGACCGGGCTTAATTTTTTTTTATCTTTTTAATTTATGGATATTGGGGTATTTTTATTAGGATTATATTTATAAATCTGTGCAGTTCCTACTGTGGTTATCTGGTATTTTTGTTGAAGCTAGAATCTTCTAGGAAGTCTTTTTTCGAGTTCTAAGTTAGCCACTTATGGCCCATTATATGTAGTTTTGATCATAGACAGCTAAGAAAATTTTGAGTCTATAAACAAACCCACATGTACTGATTTCTAAATCTAACTCATTGCCGGTGCTAGTAAGCTTTTCTCTGTCCTTCATCTATAAAAAATTGAATATCTTTCTTCCTCCATAGTATACTCATTTCTGATGGCTAAGTTGGATTGTCATCTATGTAAAATTTGAATATCATTCTTCCTTCATACTCATTTTTGCTTTCTAATTTGTATGGTTGTGGCATGCAAATGTGCTTGGGCACAATTGATAGGAGTTAATAGCTCTGAGCATTTGATTTAGGGTAGTGTGGCAGTTTAATCTTTGTTGCAAATAGTACAGTGTTTTACACTGAGATTCGGTTTAACCCTTACATTGGTTCCATCCCTCTTCTTAGACTTGATTTATCCTTTCAATTTTTGTCCAGGGTAAAAAGGTCAAAGTTCCCACATTCCTTGTCCCTGCTACCCAAAAGGTTTGCAATGCTTATTAACTGTCTTCAAATGTGCGGATTAATTGTAGAGTACTTCGTTATACATGTAACATTACATATTCATATCATAAAATTTACAGGTTTGGATGGACGTATACACTCTCCCAGTACCAGGATCTGGTGGCAAGACTTGCGCCCAGATTTTTGAAGAAGCTGGGTGTGACACGCCTGCAAGTCCTAGCTGTGGTGCCTGTTTGGGAGGCCCTAAAGACACTCATGCTCGCATGAATGAGCCTATGGTAAGTTAATTTTTTTCCCCTACTGGTACATCTTAGTGACATGTATAGGTTGACCATTCCGCCTTTCTAGAGTTTCTTTCCTGATGCCTGCTATAAATAAGCTCTTGAACATAACGTGCTGGATTATTAGCTTGTTGAGGCCTTGCTTGATTCCAAAGAACAATTGAAGTGAAATGCTGAAAATAGCATTTTTTTTCTTAACCTTTTTTCTTCCCTTTCTTTCCCTCAAATCATCGTGGACGAGACTGTTGGATATATAAATCTGGTTGATTATTTTACCAGTCCACTAGAAGTTACCCTTATGCATCGCTAATAGTTGCCTACCATGTGTACTTCTGCGTTATACTCTGACTGGGAAACGATTGAGGGAGGCGTTTATGATTTTCAGATATTCTGTTAACTGCTGCAAGGGCTTTGTCATTACAGGTCTGCGTCTCGACAACAAATAGGAACTTCCCTGGCCGTATGGGACACAAGGAAGGCCAGATATATCTTGCCTCTCCTTACACGGCTGCAGCATCTGCTTTGACTGGTTTTGTTACTGATCCAAGGGAGTTCTTGCAGTAGGCATTGGTGTGATGTTTCTTTGCACCCAAAACTGTACCCGTAATTTAGTAGTAATGTGGGAGAATAAATAGTTGGTGCTATTCCGAGTCCTAAAATTTCTAGCATGTCTCAACCGTTATGCTGCTTGAATGTAACATGTTTACTTGAGGTACAATATCGCACTTTAACCATTTTGAAGTGTTCATGTACAAGGGATTGTGGTACGGATGGAATATGTTGCTTATAATGGCACTTTACCCTATTTTACTATGAGATCAGGGGTGTTTGAGTTATGAAGAAGCAGTAGTTGTTTTAGTTAATTTTTTTTTTTGGAAATATATTAAAATAATATTTTTTAGAAGCAGTATTGTTTTTTAAAGTGTATTTTTTTTAAATATATTAAAATAATATTTATTTTTTTAAAAATTATTTAACATAACTAAAAAAGATATTAATTTAAAGAAAATATCAAAATTTTTGAACTCTCCATACAGGAGTACATTATTTCTTCAAGGGCTAAGGTAAGCGAAGCACGTCTCTCTTTCTCTAAATATATTAAAATAATATTTTTTTATTTTTAAAAAATTATTTTTAAAATAAATATATTAAAATGATATAAAAATATAAAAATATTAATTTTAAATATAATTTTTTTTAATTTGTAAAAAACTTTAGCCATGGTTCGACATGTTATGATAGACATTGGAGGAGTAACTTAACATGTGGTTATCTGGGCATGGCTCTTACTGTGGCATGCAAGACAATTTCAATGGGGTTCAACTTGAAACCGTTGAATTGCATTTCGTGTAGAGCATGGCATGGAAAGCGACGATCATTTAGGCCCCATTTGGTTCCCAGGAATAAAATGGGTCAAATTATCATTTAACAGTTCGTCCAGCAATCATCCATGACCATTTTGTAGCCTGTTGTTGTTCCTAAACTTGGTGCAAATACCAGATGGTGGACCAATCTGCACTGTAAGGTAAAATTATTCAAGAAAAAATGCATCAAATGTAACGATCTTATAAACACTTGTGCTCAATTTAAATGTCTCAGCTCTCAAATGGACATAATTGCTGCTTTACTCTCTTTCACCTGTCTGCACATTCCTAAGATTGCAGTGGAGCCAGTATGCACTATATACATAAGATGCTATCAGTACGACTGGAAAGCTTTCCAGCTGTGGGGTTCCAAGGCTATTATTAGTCATGTTTTGCTTGATGCTCTCCCTGTATGACGAATGTTTGGGAGACAAAAGTGAAAGAATGGACCTTAGATGGCGGGTCAGTAATTTATACTTCATGGCCTGGCTGAGAAAAGGGTATTCAGTCTTCTGCATAAATACAAGACATCTTTTCACTTTACTTTGCAAGTTGTGGGAACCAGCAAGAAAATCCTCAGAACAGTTGAAAGAAATTTAAGAAAGAACTAAGCATGAGGCCTTTCACTGATGGGGGTTTTCATGAAAAGCAGTAGAATACAGTTGTCCCTTAATCATTTACTGTTATAAAGGAAAGTCAATAAGCTAATGGATCGCACTATTAATCAATTTAGTAATCTGCAGTCAAAATCAAAATGATCACATAATCTTAGACATCAAGTTTGTCTCAATTGTTGGAGCAAAATCTCCTAACCCAGATTTCACTTATTGGCTTATATGCACTTGAGCCCAGGTCCTTTGGTTTTTAGTTCCCTTCTGTTGTCTTCTCCTTTTTCTTTCAAAAAACAAAGAAAATAACCCCATCAACTTGTTCCTGCCAAAAGTTCATCACGGGGTAATGTTTTTCCTTCAAAAGGAAAGGACAGGACTCAAAGCGAGGTTTATCATGGAGTAATATTTTCCCCTTCAAACAGGAGAAGATTATCACCGAAGACTGCAACTGAATTACTATTAAACATGCTCTACGTCATCTACTGGTGAAATTACTGTTGCTGCATTGTTTTGATTACGTGAATCTCAGACTTAACAGAAGAAAAAACTAAATTTACATAATGAATTTCTTTGACCAGGTTTAAGTAAAAAATCTCATGTTTCTTTGACCATTTTCCTCTTTTGTCAAGTTTCCATATTGGTAGATAATCACAACCACTTATTCTTAGCCACTCTCTTAATTTTCTGCCAAAACTGAAACAGTTTGGAGAAGGTAAAATTTACTGATCAGCCCTTCTTGGTTTAGTGTATTAATTAGGATTGCTGTGCTTGAAAGAACGTGATGAACAGAAAATATCATCTGTTGCATAATTGGAAGAACTGTGATGGTGGAATTTACTATTGATGGTGGCATGCCAACTATCAGAATTGCGTTTTGCAGGCTCAACTATCAAGTAACATAGCTGCACCACTTACTATACGAAGGTGAGAGTAACTTGAAGCGGACGTTTTAGTCGCAAGAAGATAGAATTAATCAATGCAGTTATGCCAACCCGCAGGCATACAATCAATGGATTAAAGTATAAATATGTCAAAAACATGGCCAACCGATAACATGAAAACTTTCAAGCATCAAACCACACAAGCACTAAACTGAGTCCACTAGATTTCAGCAAACTCCACTCTAGATATCAAGTACTCCCATATTTACAGTATGAGAAGCAGTCAAGTGTGCGATGCCGGTTTGGCAGCACCACATAAGATGAAAAAAAAGAAGCTAAAATGAATATCGCCTACAAAAACCAAAAACCAGCTAGAACCAGATACTGGTTCAGCAAAAACCCGATAAAACAGTAAAAAGAAGGAACAATCTTAGCAAAATATTCTGATTCATCAACTTCTCTATCTGTTTTCAAGCAGTGAGTGTCTCCATGTTACAGGAGTTTAAAATGATGAGGCAGCAGCGGCTAAACAGGCTTGCTTCTTTGTTTCTCATTCCTATCCTGGAGTCTTGGAGCTGCAATCAATTAAGCAGTCTTAGAGTCGTCAGGAGAAGGAAAAATAAGTGGGAAAACTAGGAAGCAAACACAGAACAGTTGATTGAAAACTTTGCATACCAAGTCCATTGGCCTCTGAGGTCCTCATGATTCGAAGCCTTTTTACAGAGGTGAGGAACATCCTGGAAAAAAATGAAAAAGAAATCACGCAAGAGCATTAGAAATTGAATGCTTGAACTGTGCAATTTTTTTCCTATTCAGAGAGGAAGGGTCGATAGGTTTCTCAGGAGCTCTACAAACACTCAGTCAACCTGGTTAAACAACTGAGGACTGATGAGAAATAATACATCACAGCAAATGGAATTATGGTCCATCAGTGCGAAAGCTCGGCTGACGGAACTAAATGTCTTGATCCATATTTATCTAGAAAGCGACATGTTGCAGAACATGGTATGGTAGAGGAATAGCGCACCCCACTTAGCTTAATATGTGGGGGTGAGGTAGGCTTAGTTCACCATCAGAGTGAAAGCTTATTTTCTGCTCCCCACTGATTGTCTCAATTGACAAGGTCGCCAAGAAACAATGACACACACACCTGCATGTTCACCCACCACACCGCCTCCTCTCATCTCTCCTAATTAGTAATATGAATTTACAGTTAATGATAGTTGCGTACCCCCAAGGAACATCTCCCACGAGCATCCAGTCTCCCTCTTTATCTTCATAAGTGAGCACAAACTCAGACGACCCATCCAATAGCTTAGAGAACTTTGATAGTGGCTTCTGTCCACCTGATAATTAATACAAAATCAGCAAGTCAGTACAAGAATACATCAAAATATACAGTACAGGTCTTTCGATCGTTTCATGCGGAATGAGAAGCTGGCATATAAATAACCAAGCTAGTTTTTCTTATGTTTTTGAAGCAATCAAACGTGTACAATGCTGTGCTTATTGTCATTTGCAATGGAAATTATACCAGGTTTATCGCCAGGATTTTTGCAGGCAGGGAATCTGTGTACTCGTATACTTTGCATTGCAATTGATGAAAAGAAATCCGTGGTGGGAAATAAAAGATCAAATCCAAGCTTCTATCCGACTTCAAAATTAAAATAGAGAAATTAAGGGCACCGTCTCACCGATGGAATTGATAGTGGTGGTGGACCTGAAGAACATTTCCTCTAATGCCTGGGCTAATGTTTCATAACAAGCATGGGCATTCAAATCTACCTTCCTTCCAATTGGAACTCCATCCATATTCACCTTGACAAATCCAAGATGCCCCTTTTCATTACCAGTAGCATTGGTCTTGTTACCATTACAGATTTTCTTCTTCAAATTCTCCTTAGATTTATCCTTCTCACCAATTCCCTTGTCTTCTTCAGCTCTCGCAGCCTTTGCTTGGCTCGCCAAGCTATTCATCCGATAAGCCCTTATAGGAGGCCACCCCACAACCTGACTGCTCCCAGGTAGAAATTAATTTAATATAATCAGAAACTTAAACCACCAAAGGAGAAATTAATGAAGTATGAAGGGAAGAGAGAAAGTTCGCACAGACAGATCAATTCCCTATAAGCAAGCTTTGTAATGTAACAAAAACAAAATTCAAGATTTTCTTTCATGTCAATGGAGGAGAAAGGACATGAACATGGATAAATCAGGAAACGTAGGCAAACAAGAAAAAAAATATTATCAACTAGCAAACAAACAGATACAAGGGAAAACAACTAAACAAGGGACGATACAACACATCAAGTTTCAGTATTGTAAAAGAAGCAAGTCGTTTTGTATTGTAAAAGAAGCAATCGTTTACAAAACGACTTGCTTAACAAAATATAGAAGCAAGCAACGGAAAGAAGATAAAGAAAAATTGAAACTTTCTGCATATATATTTAGTTCTAGGATAGAGTGGTCAGAAAATAAGAAGATTAAAGAAACCCCTTAGACCAGAGAGAAAAAGAATGTACTATTAGACACAACAACAACATATAATCACCAGGAAAGAAAATACTGTCAAAATATGCAAATTTCACCTAACGTTTCTAGTAACTGAACAAAGTAGATTCAATCTGAAGAAAAATAACAGATAACAAAGAATGGAGTCGCCACCTGCCAGCAGTAGGGGATCCACCCTCATGGGAGACAGAGTCAGCAGCTCTCTTAGTCCCAGAAACAGCACCAACAACACAGGTAGAAGGCATAGAGTTGTTGTTGTTGGCCCTTTGAGGCTGAGAGACCACCGAAGGAAAGTCCTTGGCAGTCAAGATTCTTCCACACTCACCCCATGCATTTGCCTTAACCTTTCCTCCTCCACCACTACCAAGACTCAGCCCCAGACCCAACTCTAGCTCAGCTTCCACTGGATATGAACTTGCCTCAGCCTCGATCACCTCCACTTTTGACAGTGTGGACTTATTCGTGGAGGCCCCAGAAGAACCACCGCCACCAAGTAAACCAAGACAGCCTTCCATCATCAAGATACAGTCTTTGAATTTTCAAGATTCAAGAAAAGGTTAAAGAAGTGTGCTTTTTTTAAAGAGAAGAAACCAGAATGCGTTACAGTATAGGAGACAAGGAGAAAAATACCGGGCACCAGCACTAGAAGTACAGGAATTAGGAGGGAAAGGGGAGGTAAGATGTAGCTAGGGGTGGAAGGAAGGTGGTGGAGGAAGTGATGACCGTGGGGCCATATGTCTGCTAGTGCGCCAAGCACTCTCAACACAGGTCCACAACACACTGTCAATTTTTCTTGACATGATCATCATGTCTGTTTAGAATCTGATTTTCTCTGTTGGTACACAAAATTAAATGAAGAATTCCCACCCATAACAATAAAGAATAAACATTTTTTCTTAAAAAATACCTACTGTAATTTACTGTTTAATTTCTCGAGAGGAGACCTTTTAAAGAGACTAGGATATAGATGCCTATATATTGAGTTATAAAAATCAAAATCTAGCTACTTATGTGAATTTACCAGCAATAATATTGAAATATAATCCTTCAAGTCCAATCGATTTATTTTAGAATTTCTTTTTATCGAGAATCTTAAAAAATAAGATTTTTGTTTCAACTCACATGCATATACAAGTATCAAATCACTACAGATAAAGATAGAGAGAGGCCTTTGGCTAAATTGGGGTTTTTGTGCAGCAAAAAAGGAGTTTATAATTTATGATTAAAACTAAGAAATGGGTAACAAACTATAATGATTCTAATTAAGTTGTAGTAATTTTCTTAGGAATATCGTAATGGATGCCTAAATAGGATAAGAATTCTTGAAAAAAGTTGCAGGTGTAGACGATGATGATAATTTAATGACTCGTGATTAAAGAACAAACCGAGACTTTAATTTGAGCTTAGGTGTCTCTTAGCTTTAATGTAAAAGCATAGGTTAAAGTCTAAAGCTCGAGTCTTTTTACAAGCAAAAGCATATACTAATCTCTACTGGGCTATACACCTTCCTTTCTTCCTATGTGCTGTCTACTATTTTAAGGACAGACTGCACAAACCCTTGTTTTAGAAAGTTGAGACCTAAAGATCAGATGCATTATCGACGGACAGCAGGGCTGCCTGCATGAAAAAGCTTGAGATAAATGGCAAGAAAGGCACAGCAATACTCTATTTTAACCAAATATTTATCATTCCAAGCTATCTTGAAAGGGACCACTTCTATGCTGTGTATTTTGTTGGCCAGGGAGGGTCTAACTCACTTGATTGTTTAGCAAATAAATGGAGATTTAATAAATCCTCAATTGATTAAGTGAAAGTGTTGCTGATATATAAATATAGAGGTTGCTGGTTTTTCTGTCTCGTCGATGGTATTCTTCTGAAATGCCTCCATCATCATTAACACAGAGTTTTATAAAACAAAAGAAAATCACAACCTAATCCAAGGGTTGAAGAATCGAATCTACATATATTATTGATGTTACCTGACACAATGTCACCGACTGCTGAACCAATCTCTCAAAATATTATAGAGCCTGTGTTAGGTTTCTGTATCCTTCGTATATATTTCTGGTGAAATGCAGGCTTGTGCATGCGCGCATAGAGCTAGATCCTTACGACATAAATCCATTAAAAACTCATTTTATATATTGTTCCTTTTACTTTACAATATATCAAAATAATATTTTAGATTTTATTTTTTAAAATTTATTTTTAACATTAACACATTAAATAATATAAAGACATAATTAAAAGTTTTTAATTTTGATAATATAATTAGTTTTTCCAATTTGCATCCACACATTAATTTTAGTTTTTTTTTTTGTTTTTTTTGAAATGAATGTTTATATAGGTTAATATATACATCTAATAGATAAATATTTTAATAGATCCTATCACAATTATATACGTCAAGATTGGAATCATGTGAATTGAATTCAATTTACATTATTAAATCAATTCTTGTGCTTGAAATATTTTTTAGGATATTAATTTAAATTTTAAATGAGATTCAATTTATAAAAAGAAAAAAGCAAAAGCAAATAAGAGAAGAGACTCTCTGATTTACTACAATAACAATTCCTTTTAGAATTATCATTGAAAGTAATATTCTAAAAATATCTGCCTGTTTTTTTTTTCTCTCTCAAATATTGCAGAGTAACCACTGCTTTATTTGACAAAGTAATCTCATAACCCACCTTCTCTTTCTTGTCTCTTCTTTCACCTTCTTCACTCCTCCATCATTGTCTAGAACTTCATCTTTGAAAAGTAGAAAAT
>Ga0325411_1005840_pt1 | contig 13577 bp, 6 predicted proteins | sample PopdelMetagenome_13_FD_206181 | JGI IMG/M metagenome (GOLD analysis project Ga0325411, IMG submission 206181) | Populus deltoides microbial communities from Bellville, Georgia, United States - Xylem-PdIQD-R4 | ecosystem: Host-associated > Plants > Phyllosphere > Stem > Wood/Secondary xylem... | reverse complement strand
GTTGAGGAGATGCATGGTGTCTCGCCAAAAGGCTTGTAGGGGAGAGTCGAATTATATAAAGACAAGATCAACATGAAAAAATAATTGTATAATCTGAGCTTTGTATTATGAAATTGATTCGTTTCCAATTTATACATATACTAATTATTATAGTGTTAGGATATTATGCCAGCACTCGCTTTCAAGGACCTCTTCACAGTTCCATTAATTATTAATTAACTATAAACTCAAAGACGACGCGGTTTTACTGTACTCTTCAAATTTAAATAGTATTTTTTTAATTAATATTATATTTTTTTATTTAATTATTATATTTTCATAACCCGGATTTCAGGTTTAATGGGTTAATCCTGACTTAGATTTTTTTCCTTTTTCTTAATTATTTTTTTCTCAAGTTTATCCTTTAATATTGATTTGATTAAAAATTAAACTTCATGATTTGTTTTGTTTACTTTTTATTAGGTTATCCTAATCTCATGATCTGAAAATAATGTTTAACAGGTTAACAAGGATTGACTTTGGTTGTTTTTTTATGTCTTTTATTTAATTAATTTTTTTTAATTTTATAATTTAATATTGGATCGGTTGAGAATTGATCTTTATAATCTGTTTTAATTTTTTATGAGAATATCTTAGTCTCACGATCAAAGGCACTGGCTTTGGCATTTTAACCCCGGTTAAATCAGGTCGTATTTTTTAAAATTTTCTTTATAAGAGGTTATATCGGTCTCATGACTCGAGTCACGGGTCCTTCAACATTAGACTTGCTTTTTATTAAGTTATTCTCATCTTATGACTCAAATCGCGGGTTTGACGGGTTAACCTAATTGACCCATTTTTTCTCTCTCTCTTTTTTAGTTGACTTTTTTACCCCAATTTTATCAATTAATATTGTGTTTGATTGAGAATTGGACTTCATGATTTGTTTCGATTTGTTTTTCATTGGGTTATCACTGTTTCATGACCTAGAAATAATGCTTAATGGTTAACTCAGGTTTATTTGTCTTATTTTTATGTTATTTTTTTAATTAAAATTTTTATAAATTTCATCATTTTATATTAGATCTAACATGGCGATTAAGAATTGAGTTTTATAATTTGTTTTCACTTTCTCATACTTAAAACCAAAGTCGCGGATTTATCAAGTTAACCCAGGTTAAATCATGTCATTTTTTAATTTTTTTTCTATAAGATTATCTTGGTCTGATAACCCGGGTCATGGGTTTGGTGGATTAACTTAGGTTATTTTTTATGTTTTTTTAATTAATTTTTTTTAATCTTATCTTTCAATATTGGGCTAGTTAGGGATTGAAATTCGTAATTTGTTTCAATTTGTTTTTCATAGGGTTATCTCAGTCTTATGACTCAGGTTGCAAGTTTGACATGTTAACTCGGGTCGTTTTTTTAGGCTTTTTTTATTAATTGTTTTTTCAATTTCATCATTCAATATTGAGTTGATTAATAATTAGGTTTCATAATTTATTTTGATTTGATTTCTATAAAGTTATTGTAGTCTCATAACCCGAGTTGTCCCATGTCAATCCAATATCTTATTATTTTAATATTAAGAAATATATCATCTTGAAATTTAATTTAGTCAAATATTGTTTTCACGAGTTGTATAGCTTGTTTTGGATTAGTAAAGTCAACCAGGTTACATCGGGTAATCCCTCATGTATTTTTTTTTCCTCTAGAAAAAAAACATCATCAACATTTGAATATTTTTTTATATTCAAGAAAAATTTAACTTGATCCACAACATAGCATGGGTCAATTATCTAGTTAATAGTCTATAAAGCATGTGTGTTTTGCTATAAGAAATCAAAAGAAGATTAAGGTGTACATTTGATCTTCTTGTATAAATATGGTTACGCTAGCAACATCCATCCTCCAATTGGATCCAAAACTCAATTCAGGCTTAGAAGGTGTTTGAGAGCAATGTTGTCAAAAAAGCGAGTTAACTCTTAAAATCTTATAATTTTATGAGTCAACATGTATCCAACATGTCAAATCAGATTAAAACTCGAAAACTAGTAAAATCGGTCAAACTCAATAAAATCAGTAAAATCGGACCGATTTTACGAGTTTGAAAAAAATATAAAATTATGCATTCTGGTAATCTGTACCTTAACATTTTCATTGTTTTAAATTTATATCTTGTAAAACTTGTGCAATTTTATAATCAAGGGCTTGATTTTGACTATAATTATTATAATTTTTTTTAACGATACAAGTTATTTGTGGATTTCATTTTTGTAAAATTAAAATACATATTCATTCTTTATAATTTCTTATGTAAACTATTAATATATCAATTGATATATTACTCTGTTTTAAATGGCAAATATATAGAATAAAAGTTGTAAATTGGCATGCTTGACCCTTGGAGTAATTAATGTTAAATGGTCTATCAAAATTTGAAGGGACTCGTTTCTTGTAAATGACGAAGTAAGTGGGTCGATTTGTCCAAGAAATAGAGGAATCAATGTGAATAAATAAAATAAGGTGTTTGAAATTTTCTGTTGTTTATTTTATTTTTATTTTTATTTTTATTTTAATTATGTTATATTGTTAATTACTACTTGATTGAAGTTGTTAATATATAATTAGTTAAAATATTTTACTTACGATTTTATGATTTTACGATTCGAGTTTATATTGTATATTCCGTGTTATGTCAAAAAAGCGTTTTTGACAATCTTGTTTAAAAGTGTGGTAACAGTTGCTTTTCAAAGTGTTTTTCATTCCAAAACACATTAAAATTTTTTTATTATTTTTGACATCAGCACATCAAAATAATATGAAAATATCAAAAACATATTAATTTAAAATAAAAAAAATCAAAATTTTTCAAAATAACTTTCCAACCGCAGTGTCAACACTGCTTCAAAATAATTTTCCAACCGCACTGTTATTAACTTTCCATCCGCTTGTTGTGTTGTTAGGTTTTCAAGTATCACCTTTAATGACCAAAGAAATGCATGGATTCACAGTGATCATGGAGAGTTTTATACATTGTCTACTGTTATCCCTCAGAAATGATTTGAGATTTGAATCCTCAGAGTTGTTGCTATTCTCCATAGACCTTCACAACATTCCCAACTCGCTGTAATGCCTCTGAGGTTGATCTGTAGGAGGATTGCTGTCAGGTTTATTTGAGATTTTCTTTTTTGGTTTTTGTTAGGTGCTTCATTTTTTGATGATTTATAGCCGTTTTACTCAACTTTACTTGATTTGATTGGTAAACTCAGTGTTGCAATGTTGTTTTATATTTATCTGGATCTATTTAGCATATAATACCTGATTAGAGCTTTAAGTCGGAATATGGGTCGTATTGGATTTAATAACTTTAAAATATACTTGTGTTCTTGGATCTTGAGAAAGTTTTGGATAAAAAGGATGTTTAATAACATGGTAGTTGTTGTTTTTTAAAATGTATTTTTGTTTAGAAATGCATCAAAATAATATTTTTTTATTTTAAAAAAATTATTTTTAACACCAGCACATTAAAATGATTAGAAAATACCAAGAAAATATTAATTTGAAGTAAAGAAAAAAAATTAATTTTTTTCCAAAAACCCCTTTAAAATACAAAAACAAACAGGTGTGAAAGCAAAACAAAGGACAGAATCTTTCAAACGATCAGGTTTGTTATTAAACCGAACTCATAATTGACCTAAGTAAACCCTATGATATGCCCAGGTTTGGACCAACCCAACTGGCATCTTAGTTAACGCTACCAAAACTATTTCAAACCTGGCTGAGTCAAAAGCTAGGTTATTAAAACAAAAGATTAAAACGCTTGAAACTACGTTGTTTTGAATGAAAAAAAACGAATACCTAAAACCATAGTTATGAAACCTGGACCAGCCCAGCGGGTCGACCCTGGACCCGATGGCTGGACCGGTCCGGGTAAGGTTAAAAACCGGCTAGCGCAAAAAAACGATCAAACTCGATCGACCCGGCGGGTCAACCCATGACCAGGGCTACCCGGGTGAGACCCGACATATATATATACTAGTTATATGACCCACGTGATGCCGCAGGTCAATTGTTTTGCATAAAAAATATTAAAAAATGCTAAGATCTAAATGTGTTAGGTTTTTTTGCAAAGCTATACCCAAGAGTCTCGGGTTTGGCTGCAACGCCTGACCTAAGAGTAATATTTATAATATTAATAATAACATTAAACTTGTATGACCCAAGTTTAAATGGGTCTCGCTGCAATATCAGACCAATAGTCTTGGATGTGGGTCTGGCTGTAAGGTCATGTCATAAAAATATGATAATTAAATATATTAATTAAAAAGAAAAAAAACCAACGGGAAGAAAAAAACTAATGAAGAAAAAAAATCCGAATTAACTGGGTTAACCCGCTAAACTTGAGATCCGTGTCATGAAAGTCTAATAACTAAATAGAAAAAAAATTTAATATCAACAAGCTAAATAAAAAAATTAATTAAAAAGAAAAAAAAACAGGCATCAGCCTTTTCACCGTGGACTGCACTTGCAGTCCACCGTGAAAGGCATAAAAAGAAAAACAAAGAAAAAAAATAAAAATAAAGGCATCAGCCTTTTCACCGTGGACTGCATACAATATAAAAAGATGAAATCGGAAGAACAAAAATAATGCGTAAAAAGAAAAACAATCTGAATCAACTGGGTTAACCTATCAAATTAGGTTAACCCGTCACACCAGGGATTCGTGTCGTGAAAGTGTGATAGCTAAATAGAAAAGGATTTAAATAAAAATAGGGGAAAAAAAAGATAGCTCAGCGTTTCACTGTGCAGTGCACAGTGAAACACTGAGCACTTTTAGTATATGTTATAATAATAATAATAATAATAATAATAATAATAATATATTATTATTATTATTATTATATAAGTAAAAAAATTAATTAAAAAGGACAAAGCAAAGAGAAAAAAAAGCTACATGAAGAAAAAAACAAATGAAGAAAAAGAAAAAAAAAATCTGAATCAACTAGGTTAACCCGTCAAACCTGGGATTCATATCATGAAAGTCTGATAATTAAACAGAAAAAATTTAATATTAAAAAAATAATTAAAAAAATAAAAAAAGATAAAAAAAACTAAAGGCATCAGCTTTTTCACTGTGGACTACACTGTGCGGTCTGCAATAAAAGGCTTAAAAAGAAAAAGAAAAAAAAACAAAGGTATAGGTCACGGGTTATTTTTTTCCTTGCATAAAAAACATCAAAAAATATTAAGATCTAAGAGTGTTAGGTCTTTCAGCAAAGATATACCAAAAGTCTTTGATCTAGCTGTAACTCGTCAAACCTGAGATTCGCGTCATGAAAGTTTGATAACTAAATAGAAAAAAAATTTACGGGTTAACCCAGAATTAACTGGGTTAACCTGTCAAGCCCAGGAGACGTGTCATGAAAGTCTGATAATTAAATAGAAAGAAATTTAACATTAACAAACTAAACTAAACAAAAAATTAATTAAAAAGAGAAAAAAAATTTCGGGTTAACTCGTCAAACCAGGTTAACCCATCAAACTCGGGATCCGTGTCATGAAAGTCTGATAACTAAATAAAATAAAATAAAATTTAACATTAACAAACTAAATTAAACCAAAGAAAATTCATTAAAAGAAATAAAACACAAAGAAAAAGCAAAAAAAAGAAGCCATAAAGGCATAAAAAAAGGAAAAAGAACAAAAAAAAATAAAAATAAAAAAATGAGCAGTTTATAATAATAATAATAATAATTATAATAATTATATTATATAAGTGAATGAAAATAAAAGGCGTGGGAAGCTACAATGCTTTTCCCACTCATTTTAGAGTATTCTACTAGTTACATAACCCACGCGATGCTGCGGGTTATTTTTTTTTTGCATAAAAAATATAAAAAAAAAACTAAAATTTAAAAGTCTTGGGTTTTTCTGCAAAGCTATACCCAAGAGTTTTGAGTTTGACTGCAATGCCTAACCTAAGAGTAATATTTATAATATTAATAATAACATTAAACTTGCATGACCCAAGTTTAAGTGAACCTGACTGCAACACCGGACCCAAGAATATTGGATGTGGGTCTGGTTATAAGGTCGTGTCATAAAAGTATGATAATTAAATAGATTAATTAAAAAGAAAAAAACAAATAAAAAACCAACAGGAAGAAAAAAACTAATGAAGAAAAAGAAAAAAAATCTGAATTAATTGGATTAACCCTTCAAACTAGGTTAACCCGTAAAACCTGGGATTCGCGTCATGAAAATTTGATAACTAAATAGAAAAAAAAATTGACGGGTTTACCCAGAATTAACTGGGTTAACCCATCAAACCAAGTTAACCCGTCAAAACCAGGATACGTGTCATGAAAGTCTGATAATTAAATAGAAAGAAATTTAACATTAACAAACTAAACGAAAAAAATTAATTAAAAAGAAAAAAAATCAGGTTGACTCGTCAAATCAGGTTAAACCATCAAATCCGGGATCCGTATCATGAAAATTTGATAACTAAATAAAAAAATTTAATATTAACAAACTAAATCAAACAAAAAAATTTTTATTAAAAAAACCAAAAAAAATTAAAAACGAAAAAAAGAAAACGACAATTCAATAATAATAATAATAATAATAATAATAATAATAATAATATATTAATAAGTGAAAGGCGTGGGGAAGCTACAGTGCTTTCCCCACGCCTTTTATAATATAACTAGTCACATAACCCGTGCGATGCCGCGGGTTAATTTTTTTTATATAAAAAATACAAAAACAAAAACTAAGATCTAAAAGTGTTAGGTCTTTCTGCAAAGCTATATCCAAGAATCTTGGGTTTGGTTATAACGTCTGACCCAAAAGTAATATTTATAATAATAATAATAATATTAAACTTGCATGACCCAGTAGGTCTAGGTCTCGCTCTAATACCAGACCTAATAGCCTTGGATGTGGATCTGGCTGCAAGGTCATGTCATAAAAGTATGATAATTAAATAAATTAATTAAAAAGAAAAAAACTAATAGAAAGAAAAAAACTAATGAAGAAAAGGAAAAAAAATCTGAATTAACTGGGTTAACCCGTCAAACCTTGGATTCGTGTCGTGAAAGTTTGATAACTAAATAGAAAAACAAATTGACGGGTTAACCCAGAATTAACCGGGCTAACTCGTCAAACCAGGTTACCTGTCAAACCCGGGATTCGTGTCATGAAAGTCTGATAACTAAATAGAAAAAAAATTGAACATTAATGACCTAAACTAAACGAAAAAAATTAATTAAAAATAATAAAAAAACAAAAACAAACAAAAGACATAAGACATAAGCCTATTACTAATGAGGAAAAAGAAAAAAATCTGAATCAACTGAGTTAACCCGTCAAACCTGGGATTCGCGTCATGAAAGTTTGATAACTAAATAAATAAAAAAATCGATGGCTCAAACGAAAAAAAATTAACAAACTAAACTAAACGAAAAAAAATGATTAAAAAGGAAAAAAACAAAAAAAAATTCAAGTTAACTCGTGAAACCAAGTTAACCCGTCAAACCCGAGATTCATGTCATGAAAGTATGATAACTAAATAAATTTTTTTTTTCACATTGACAAACTAAATTAAACAAAAAAAAATTCATTAAAAGAAATAGAAAAAAAAGTGAACATTAACAACCTAAACTAACCAAAAAAAATTAATTAAAAAAACAAAAACAAACAAAAGACATAAGCATATTACCAATGAGGAAAAAGAAAAAAAATCTGAATGAACTGAGTTAACCCGTCAAATCAGGTTAGCCCGTCAAACCTGAGATTCGCGTCATGAAAGTTTGATAACTAAATAGAAAAAAAAATCGATGGGTCAAACGAAAAAAATTGATTCAAAAGGAAAAAAACAAAAAAAAAATTCAGGTTAACTCGTCAAACCCGATATCCGTGTAATAAAAATATGATAACTAAATAAAAAAAATTCACATTAACAAACTAAATTAAACCAAAAAAAATTCATTAAAGGAAAAAAACACAAAGAAAAAAGCAAAAAAAAACCCATAAACGAAACAAAAAAAAGGAAAACAAAAAGGAAAAAAAAAATCAAGTGTTTCACTGTGCACTGTGTGCACAATGATACATTATATGTAAAAAATAGAAGAAACAAAAGCGAAAAAAAAACTTGCTGCTACAGTGAAAAACCCACGTGTTTTAGAGTATTCTACTAGTTACATGACCTGCGCTATGCCGCGTGTCAATTTGTTTTGCATAAAAAATATCAAAAACAATTAAGATTTAAATGTGTTAGATCTTTCTTTAAAGTTATAACTAAGAGTCTTAGATTTGACTGCAACATCTAACCTAAGAGTAATATTTATAATATTAATAATAACATTAAACTTGCATGACCCAAGTTTAAGTGGGTTTGGCTACAATACCAGACCCAATAGCATTGGATGTAGGTCTGGTTGTAAGGCCGTGTCATAAAAGTGTGATAATTAAATAGATTAATTAAAAAGAAAAAAACCAACAGAAAGAAAAAAAAACTAATGAGAAAAAAGAAAAAAAATCTGAATCAATTGGGTTAACTCGCCAAATCAGGTTAACCCGTCAAACCTGGGATTCGTGTCATGAAAGTGTGATAACTAAATAGAAAAAAGATTTAATATTAATGAACTAATTTTTTTAAAAAAAATTAATTAAAAAGGGAAAAGCAAAGAGAAAAATAACTACAGGAAGGAAAAAACTAATGAAGAAAAAGAGAAAAAAATCTGAATCAACTAGGTTAAACCATCAAATCTGGAATCCGTGTCATGAAAACCTGATAATTAAACAGAAAAAATTTAATATTAAGAAACTATAGAAAAAAAAAATAAACTAAATGCATAAGCTTTTTCACTATAGATTGCACCGTGTTATTCAAAGTAAAAGGCTTAAAAAGAAAAAGAAAAAAGGAAAAAAAAAAACAAAGGCATACGCCACGGGTTAATTTTTTTTTTTGCATAAAAAATATCAAAAAATACTAAGATCTAAGAGTTTTAGGTCTTTCTGAAAAGATATACCCAAAAACTTTGGGTCTAACTGCAACGCTTGATCCAAGAATACTATTTATAAATATTAATAATAACATTAAACTTACATTACTTAAGTTTAAGTGAGTCTGGCTGCAACACCGGACCCTAGAGCATTGGATGTGGGTCTGGCTATAAGGTTGTGTCATAAAAGCATGATAATTAAATAGATTAATTAAAAAGAAAAAAACCAATAGGAAGAAAAAAACTAATAAAGAAAAAGAAAAAAATTTGAATTAACTGAATTAGCCCTTCAAACCAGGTTAACCAGTCAAACCTGGAATTCGCGCCGTGAAAGTTTGATAACTAAATAGAAAAAAACAATTGACGGGTTTACCCAAAATTAACTGGGTTAACCCGTCAAGTCCGAGATTCGTGTCATGAAATTCTGACAATTAAATATAAAAAAATTTAACATTAACAAACTAAACTAAACTAATGAAAAAAATTAATTAAAAAAAAATCCTGGTTAACTTGTCAAATCAGATTAACCTATCAAACTCGGGATTAAATAAAAAATTTCATTGAAAAAAATTAAAAAATAATTTAGCATTTCATTTAATTTTTAGTATATAATATAATATAATAATAATAATTATAATAATATAATATATTAAAAATGGGAAAGTGAAAGGTGTGAGAAAGTTTCTGTAATTTTTTATGTCTTTTAGAGTATTATTTAATAATATAATAATAATAATAATAATAATATATTAATAAGTGAAAAGCATGGAGAAGTTATAGTGCTTTCTCCACGCCTTTTAGAACAGTGTTATAAAACCTGTATTGATATGGTGGGCCAGCTCGAGACCCGACCGATCTAGAATCTGAACCGGTCCAGGTAAGACAAAAGACCTGCTAAAAAAAAAATTGGTCAAACCCGGCGATCCAGTGAGTTGACCCGTGACCCGGTGAGTCGACCCGGGCTAACCCGGGTGAGACCCGGTATATATATTAACTTTATTGAACGATCACTGATTCAGGGAAAGCAAAGGAACGCTAGAGTTTTTGCCCTAATTTCTTGCAGAATAGACAACAACCAAGACGTTTACTTCTGTCGGTATCTCCTGCAGAATAGACAACAATCAACAGAGAGTTCATTGGAGAAATCTACAGGTGCTCTATCTCTTTTACGTTGATATTGTGTCCAAGCCAAATTATTTGCTTTTATGATTTTTGCATCTGGATTTTCGCATCTGCAGCTCTGCTACTTGCTTTACACATTTGGGTTTTTGTCTTTGAATCTTCTAACCCCTTTTGGATCTCCCATTTCACTTCCCTTTCTGTCATTGATTTATTATTTGTTAAATTCATGTTTTTTTTTAACTTTCTCATAACAAACATTCTCAGGACAGTTTCATAATAATTTATTAATGAATATACATTATAAAAAACATGCTCCTCTTGGTTTGTGCTCTGTATGATAATCTAGAATAATTAATATTTTTACAAGTCTTTTATCTGATAATGTTTTTACATTATAATCTGGAATAATCCAATTTGTGCACATTCATTTAAACCAATTACTGCCATACATGTCTATCATCTGTACCATGAATCAATCATTACTATGCCGAATTGAAATTGCCTGTATGCTTTTTGGCAAGATGAATATCAAATTATCATGATGATGAGCAGTTATTCTCATTGCTTCTATGAGTTCCATATTGCAAGTTTTTTAATTTTCTTATTTGAATTAATACTGAGTAAGAAGTTGATTCATGATGCAACAATAATGGGCATGATGTTGAATACAACATAGTGATTTCTTCTCTCTACATTCCCAGTCTATCATAGTCCTATAAAGGGAAAAAAATTAAAAAGCATGAAAAAAACATAGCTGTAAGGGGAAAAAAACAAAGAGAATATTGTTTACACAGGATGCTCCTGTGATTAAAATTTGAATTTTTTATGATAAGTTTCACGTTCAAATTTCAAACACTGTTATAGAACTTGATATCTGTTGGACATTTTTAGTGGCGGATCCTAGAAGGCACAGATGAGGCCAGTAGCTGCTCTCTTGGGTTTTTACCAATCTTTTGTTTTTTTTATGCAGCTGAAGATGTTGATTTATGGATTCTAATGTAAAATGGAGTTAAAATGTTGATTTATGAATTCTAATGCAAACTAGAGTTTGAATATTGTCCCCTTATATCTATTATGTTAAATTTTGTGTCTCTAGAACAACTTGTTATTTTATTATCCATGTCTTTAATATCTTTAAATTATGTTAAATATTTATTTATTTGAAGATAAATGCAGTATATATGTTAATGTGATATTTTCTTATTAATTATGCTAGCATATATGTTAATGTGATATTTTATGTCAAAAGAACCATATTAATGTGTGCCTTTTGTTATTGACCCGGGTTAACCCGGGTTGACCCCCAAGACCCGTGACCCAGTCATTTTACCGGCTCAACTACCAGGTCGGGTTTTATAACTATGTTTTAGAGTATTACTTAATATTAACTTTCCTTTGAGTCGCTGGCAGCAAAACAAAAGTTGAAGAACTAATTAATTAGTCCCTGCCCTAATTTCCTGAGAAGAGCAGCCCGCCCCTCATTTCCTTCTCTGTTATCTTTTGTTATCTTTTGCAGAACAATAACAACCAACAGAGAGTTATAATCACAGGTGCTCTATCTTCCTTACACTACTTACTTTTTTATGTTTTTTTCTTTGTTGAGATTTCTTATTGCATACAATTGCTGCAGATTTTGAATGATTCCCTCTTTTTTCCATGGTTTTTAAGCTCGTCTTCGGATTGGAACAAATAATTGAAAAAAGTATTCATTTGACAACCATCACCACTAGTTGTTTTGGGTCCATAGTTAATTGCCTGTAGGCACGATGCAACACTGGAAGAGTTGTTACAACTTACAAGTAAATCAAACTCAGTTCATTTAAACATAAAGAAAAAACAAGGAAGATGATTGAAATCTCTTTTAATATTGTAGTGATTATGGAGTTATTATTGGTAATGGTTTCTGGGTTTTTACATTTTTCTTTGTTTTTTTGTTATAGCATCAATGTATTTTGTCTGAACCCTGTTGTGGAAGAGGTAGCTGTTTGCATATATCTTGGGGATTCACTTCTAGAATAGGAAGTATATCAAAGATGTACTGCTAAAAGCTTTGGGAAGTTCATATTATTCTGTTTCGGTTTGGGAACTGAATAATGTTAACTAGAATCAAATTTCTCTCTATAATTTCACTTTGATGTTAGAAACCGTAACTTTTGAATCTAACCATTGAAACATCACAATTATGTGGTCTTTTTTGTTTTCCTAGCATAAAGAAGATAAATTCCTATCAAAAGGTGTTGTTACTCTGCATTTTAAGGCTCTGACTTTACCATTTCTTGGATCTTTTTTGTAGAGAACTTGTTCATGCATTTATTTATTTTAATCAGACAATCTTTGAATCTGTTTTCAGTCTTTTATTACCTTTGCAAACATTAGTATTATCAATTCATGCTCTACGTCCTTTCCACAAAATCTTGAGCTGATTTTGTGTTTGTTCATAAGTATTTCCTTTTCGATAATTAAGTTGCGAATTTAAAACGTCATTTTGAAAACAAATGCACCTTTTAATCTATTGATGTTAATTAATTATGCTAGTATATATGTTAATGTGATATTTTATGCTAAAATAACCATATTAACGTGTGCCTTGGTTCTAGATCTGGGTTGATCCGGGTTGACCCGAGTTGACCCACCAAACCCATGACCCGGTCATTTTACCGGGTTAATGGCCGGGTCGGGTTTTATAACTATGCCTAAAACCCTTCCCTAGCGACCATCGATCACAGATTAATAAATCATTCAATGTCAGCCAACACTTTGCTAATCTGCTTCAATACTCGACATTGCACTGCTACCACTCAGTACTAACCTTCAATCTTCGAAAATCGACATTCTGCTATATCTGACCTGCTTCCTCTTCGCTATCAACCTGCAAGGCTGTTGCAACCTTTTCACTTTCATCCAGTTTAGTACCAATCTTAATTGTTTCTTACTGCAAGACCTGTTTAATGATTATGTGGATTTGGTTTTGCGTATGAGGGTTTTGATATAGGTCTAAGACTAGCTGTACATTGATGTATGTTGAGATTGGTGCCTATGGGAAGCTTATGGCATCAACATTGCATATGAAACTCTAATTTTATGTGTCTTTCATTGTGTTTTAGTGCGAATTAGGCTTTTGGAATATTTTGGCAACTTTTTTTTTTTGTTAAATAAAACTGTAGGTTTTCTGAACAGAATCTTGTTGTAGAACCTAGTTGCCTAGGAGGTGAAACGTGAATGTAATATATCTGGAGTTGATTGGCTCTATGGTTTCAAGTTTTACACCCTGAAATAGGATGAATTTTCCTAGGAGGCGGATATGAATATAGTGTATCACCTCAAGTCAATTGGCTCATATATTTTCAAGTTTTGCACTTTGAAGATAGGTTGGATATACATCTATATTGTTTTCTCTTCACTTTTGTTTCTGTGTGCGTGTGTTTTGTGTATGTTGAGGGGGGGGGGGTGTTGTTATAAGCTAGC
>Ga0325411_1005838_pt1 | contig 13579 bp, 7 predicted proteins | sample PopdelMetagenome_13_FD_206181 | JGI IMG/M metagenome (GOLD analysis project Ga0325411, IMG submission 206181) | Populus deltoides microbial communities from Bellville, Georgia, United States - Xylem-PdIQD-R4 | ecosystem: Host-associated > Plants > Phyllosphere > Stem > Wood/Secondary xylem... | reverse complement strand
AACATGTTTTTCAGCTAACAGCTGACAAAATCTTTATCGCAGACAAGGTAAATACAACCCAGATAGACTTCAGGTAGTTGAAACAAAACTACGGGGACTATATAGTTGAAGTGCAACACTGAGAATACAAAAGTGTAGTCCCTTTTTGTCCTGAACAGCTGGGAAGCACTAAAGCTAAAGCATCTTACTCAAATGTGTATTCCACAATCCCAGTAGAGGATAATTTAAGTTTCCTCTTTAAGATTGTTCCAATAGGCTGTCCCACATTCTCCTGGTATCTTTGAACCGAAGGAATGGGATGCACAATTAGGCAAGATGCTTTACATGGGAGGCTGGCAAACATCACATGATTCGTATCAGAGATTTCACATCCAAGTGGTAACTAAAACTCTTATATAGATATAAAGGTTATGTTCTAATAACAGTTTTAAATCCAAGGGCCTGAACAGGGTTTTTTCACATTAAGATGAAATTGAAAATTTTTCTAGCTAATACATCTTGGTCCTTTAATTGAAGGCAAAACAAATAATTATATAAAACTCATTCAAGCAAACATCAGCGGGTTCTTCTTTATTCTCTGCTACATGTACAATTAATGGTTTCAAATTAGCAACTCTTTCTGTATGTAGATTTACGGATTGATCATCTCTGAATTCCAACACATTTCTCCATTGGCACATCGTGACAAGGTGGACACTGTTCTCTGGTTACTCTTCAAATTCAAGTAGTCAACCTGTGAATTGGATGGATTTTACAAAGACTAAAAGAAAAAATAAGTGTCATCAATTAATTCAATATTGCAGAAAGTTGAACCTGATCTGGATCTAAAACCAGCAGACAAAATGTGGCAACTGGGCCTGAAGAGGGGTCAAGAAAGAATTCGTTCAGAGGTTGCTCGCTTAGACAAGGAAGACCAGGATTAGGTCCCAAGTACTGCATCCTTGATTTCAAAGAACTAGCAAACCATGATTTCTCTCTTTGCTGCACGATTAATTAAAAGAAATGAGGAAACTCTAAGCGGCTCCAGGTGAATGAAAGCCTGGGAAATGGAAAAATCATTAGCATAACACATCAGAAGTCATTATCTTGAATTAAGAAAAGCCTTATTTCAGCATGCAACCACATGAACCATTCCTTACAAAAACTGGTTTTGCCATTTCTAACCAGAAAAGTCTTGCGGATATCATGTTGTTTTCAATTAATTCTGCAATGACACTAATATTAAGGTGAAGATAACAGATGATACTGCTCTTCTATGATTCATGGGCTGCTAGTTGTGATGAAACTGAAGCACCACATTAATGAAGATAATCTTGTGTTTTCATTAAAGATTGATAGTAAAGTAATGCCATGAAATTGACAAATATTCTTTTTTTCTTTGTTGAAAGGGTGATGTTGCAACTTGTAGACAATGAGGCACATAGAGCTGGGAACCCCTACCTTTTTAATTTCAAACAGCCACAACAACCCATGGGCAGGATTCAGCTCTAAATTTATGGTTCAAACATGCAGAGTCTTCAATTGAAGGCATAAAGAACTAACAAGATGAGAAATATGAGGGATTCAAATCCAAAGCAATCTTTTCATGACTGTCACAATTTGACAAGGTTGTCTACTTCAGTAATGTCATCTACACTTACTAATTGGACCAACCACAACAAAAAATGGTTTCCCCCTATGTTTAAACTCTTTTTGGCGTCGGTACCAATTAATATATAGTTATATACCCTCTCATGCTAGCATCTCCTCTTAGATAGATATCATTACTCATTACCCTGTTTGTATCTTTCAAACTTATTCTCCCTCATGCATTGCACACAATCAAACAGATTATAAAATTGTAATTTTCATGCAAGCATAAAACTATACGGAATATATCACGAGCCTCGACTTAACATTCAGCATCAGATGTCCTTTTCTCATACCCAAGAATGGCGCATTACCATTTGACATCTACACTTAATATCAACTATATGTTTGGTAGGACACCTTGTAAGACAATATGATATAATGTAATGGACAGGGGAATGGAACCTGAAGCTTTTCCGGATCAGGATTGGACCCATCTATAACATCAACTCTTCCATTGATCCGGAATTGCTCCCAAGAGTCAGAAAAATACCAACATATCTACAACAAGTCGAGTTAGGTCGAAGTAAAACACTTTCCTATCAAAAAATGAAGAACCACTAATTCTGAAATACAGAAGAGTTGTAGATTTATCATTACCTCGGCAAATGGACAATGCTTTAGTTCTTCAATCTGCATATTCAAGTTTTTATCAATAAAAAAAACAGCACAAGAATTCATGTTTTCTCAAAGATGAAACAATGGATTATTCTTATCCATATTCAAAAAAAAAAAAGAAGCGAAGAAACAAGCAAACCTTGCGTGTACGGCAATCTGTGTTGATTTGGATTCTATCGCTATTCTCTTCAAATCCTCTGTAAGAAAAAAAGCAGCAGCAGCAAACAAACAGGCAGACAGACAGACACCTTCTTAAGAATTCGTAGAAACAAACTTTCATTATATAATAAAAGAATTAGGATGACCTGAAAACGACAGAGCGATTGGCTGGTCTGCCATTACATCCAATCGTTGCCTGAAAGAAACAGTAACAGTATTAATAACTAATCAGCACAAACATTATGAGTAGAGAGAGAGAGAGAGACGTGCATACAAATTGAAAGTAAGGAGAGTGCTTGAGGTGAGAGTTTGACTCTAACGCGCTTAGAAGAAGCTGCTTCCATTGAGTTACTGTTCCCATTTCACGCACCCTTCGCCCCCACCCTCTTTGCTTCTTCTGCTTCCCCGTCCCTGCTCTCTCGAAATCTATAAACAGTAAAGTCTTTTTGGGCTTTCTTTGCTTTTTTCTTTTGAACAGTTTGGGCTGTCTTTGCCGAGTAATGGTATTTTGTCATGGTATTATATGGGCCGTTTGTTCTGTTACCCACCCAAGAAGCCCATTAACATAAGATATGTTTCGGGCCACAATTCTTAGCAGATTTTTATTTTAGTGAATTCAACTGCGGTGTTTTAGCGACCCAAAAAGCCCATTAACATAATAAAAATTGCCCCCCTGTCTCTCTCTTTTTCGGGAAAATATAGGGCAGATCAAGAACATGCACTCCAATACTGGATTGACCGACCCATCTGCATGATGGTTCCCTTCATGATATATATACTAGGAACCCGTACTTCTCATCCTCTGCCTGGAAGCTCATAATTAATTGCCCTGACAAACAATATTTCTCCTTCGGCACTATAAAAGTATGTATTGATCCCCCTCGGAGCAAGAAGAAAAGGAAAAGGCAATTAGCATTGTCAAATCACAACTGTGTTGTTCAATTAATTTCTTAAGCAGCCGTCGTGGAAGCTTAATATCCTAAAATGGCGATCATTTCGCTTGAAATGTATGGTAATAATGCTTCCTCGATCATTTTCAAATATAAATGTGCCCAGCTATACATGCAACAGATCACCAGTAGTTGAAGACTACTTAATTGATCGAGTAATTCACTACGTGTCTGTCCAATAAAGATCAACATCGTGAGCTTGATGACAATGGATGTGGGGTTAGCAATTGAAGAAAATAGCTGTGGAGTTGGGAGGAGCCGTACACATGGATATGAAAATGGAAGTTCCAACTTCTTTTTCAAAGTGGACGCGTAATAAGACTACTGATAATTTAGCAAAGGAAAGTTGTTGGGCTCCATCAAATATATCAACGGGGCCACGAGGATTTTTCTTTTATTCAAATTAATTAACTTTCATTGCATGTCACTTTAAATTGGACAAATTAAGAAACTGTGGATGATCGAATTATTTCTATATATTCCATGCTGCATTTTCCCAACGAAGAAAAAGTCCCAAATACTAATAAACTGCGTATAGTATTTCTTCTGTGCCTGTGAATAGCCAACATAATTGGAAAGCTAGCTTAACGTGTTCACACTTTCTCCTTCTGCGTTGAAAATAAAAATAAAATTCTAGGCACCATTTCTTGCATGTAGCCATGACCAAATCCAATCAAAACCTAACTATTTATGGAATTGACCCATTCCTGGTCTAGGTAACTGTTTGTGAAATTCATTTCTGATCCAAAAGCGTTCACATAAAATGCCATGCATCCGAATGCTGCTAGCTGATCGATATTGATCAGTCGTTTCGAGAAATGTCATTATTCCTATATTTCAAAAACCATGTGGTCGAGTCTTGAGAGTGGAAGGTTGAATGCAAAAGGGTTTTAAAATTTGCCATCTGAAAAATCTCCTTGTACTCGTGGAGAGTGATAGAAAAAAAGTTATCGAAAGATTTGATGGTATTCCTGCCGGACACGTACATGCATTTCTAGAATATTATTTTAATTTTTTAAAATATTTTTTACTTGTGAATAATTTATTTTTTATTTTTATTTTTAATAGTAATGTATTAAAATAATTTAAAAATAAATAATCCGATTACGCTGCAGTAATAATAGATAGGAGCATAGCGTATAACTGGATACACATTTTAATTTGACACGTTCTTGACGAGGGCTAATTATTACTGGAGAGTCATAAATGGTAATGACCAGGAATTATCAACCTTTGGAATTTATGGTTGCCATCGCCAACGACAAATTGCTGGTGAATTTGAAACTTTTTCTCGAGCCCCCCAACCACTTGCATTTCAGCAACTATCTTTCTTTTTTTTTTCTCTATTTCGGCCGCATTAGTCTTTAATTAAGGTCATAATAATAATGATAATAATAATAATAGACCCTCTAGAGTGGGGGGCCATTTTGTATACTTGCATCATCATCATCAATGACATCATGCAGTATTGTTCTAAGAACAAATAAAAATCAACCGATAGCGCCACCTTAGCCTTCCTTAGGTTGACATCAGTCAATTTTAGAGAACTTCACCCACCAATAATACATTAAAATGATTTCAATTTGAAATTCTAAGTAAGAAGTTTAGTTGAGTAATTCCATTTTCTTGAGGGGAGAGATTTGTGTGATGGATCGGAAATCTATTCTTCAAATATATATATATAAAGAGAGTAAATATGTGTGTTTGGCACGGTGGAGGTGTTGTGAAGGAAGCTCATATGATGTAAAGAACTTGTACGGGACATACCAACTACGGATGCTAATAATAGAGGTCTGGGCATTGTAATTGGAAAGCTATCTTTTGTGTACAACCCAAAATCCGATAAACTCATCACATGAAGCTCTCATTGAGCATAATGGAAAGGGGAAAAGTTAAAACCCATTTCGCCTTTATTTGGAGGACAATCGGAGAGGTTAGAGCCATAAAAAAAAAAAAATCTCCCTTCAATCGTTTATGCACGCATCTAAAACATTTAGCAGGTATTTAAAAGTATAATAGTGATTATTTTTCAAAGTATTTTATTTGAAAATATTTTAAAATAATTTTTTTACTTTTTTAATATTAACATATCAAATCAATGTAAAAAAATTTAAAAAAACATTAATCTTTTTAAAAAATAAAAAAAATTAATTTTTTTAAAAAATAAAAATAAAATTAATTTAAAACAAAAAATGGACTCTTACTGTAATGTTCCGCTCACAGAGTGCTCCACTCATACGATATTTAACATTTGGAGATCGATTAAAAAAAAAAAACTAATTGGCTGCATATATAATATTTAGCCAACGTGCTTCCGTCCAACCAATGCAAAAAAAATCGGGACAGATCGATTGATTGGGAAATTCAGTGCATGTTTCTCGAAGCTTTAATTTCTACGTGGTCTCGTTTTTCTCTGCACTCGGTTTTTCTTGTCAGCTCATTGTTTTCGTATAATTAAATTTTAAAACATTGATGACGGAGGCAGGAATTCAAGTAAATGGACGATGTAACATGCTAAAGAAAATTTTTTCGAAAATTAGTAATTTTTTTTTTTTAAAAAATGGAAAACTAGCACATGTAAATTATTTTTTAAAAAAAAATTATAGTTTTAAAATACTGCAGTTTATTTTAATTTCTACAATCAATAAACAGGAAAGAAAAAAAAGAATATATATATATATATATAAGATACCAGAGCAATAATAAAACTCCAATAATAACATCTTCAGAACTATAAAAATAAAAATTTAATGGGATGAATCCACAAACATCAAAAAAATTACAAATAGTGGCCGAGTCACATGCACGGTCAAAAAATGAGTGAGTAACATTAATTTTTCTTGGTAGCTTATTGTTTTTATATATTTCTAAGTTGGTTTTAAATGAATAAATATTAAAATTTAGATTTTTAGATCCAAATTATCTAAATTTTGATTTTCTTATCACCTTCAGCAATCATGATTTATTATAATGGATGACTTTTTGACTATCAAGGTTAACGACTTGTCATCCCATCTATTAAAAAAATATCTCAAGCAAAAAACATTATCTGCCTGAGTTAAAAAGGAAAAACCAGGTGCATGAACCTGCCTTCTAGGCCTACAAATGTATACCTTTTTTTAGGTCCCACACCTTTCTTTTCCTTATTTATTTAATTTTTTATTTTATAATTAAAGTTAAATAAAATTATTATTAGAATGATATTTGAAAAATCAACATTATGCCATATAATTAATCATTCTTTTATTTATTTCATTGTTGAAAATTGCTATACAGATCATGAAAAGTCTTTATTTGAAAAAAATCATGCTTATGACAAAAAAAGAAATTCTTTTGTCAAAATTAAAAAAAAACAAATAAATGGATAACAAAAATGGATCTTAATTAAAGAAACGTACATATTTTTTCTATTAAATTTAAACCGTTTTAATTTTATGATTATTTATTCTAATTTCTTTAAATTTGATTTCAAATAACCATGTTGTTAAGAAAATAATTATTTTTCATCAAAATAAAAAAAAAATGCATGAATAAAAAAAGGAATGAAGAAATACATTTTTTACTCTAAGATTTCAATTATTTTAATTTTATAAGTATTTATTTTAATAACTACAAAATCAAATAAAAATAGATTTATTAAAACAACTAATTAAAAAAGGTTAGTGTTTTGCTATATATATATATATATAGCGTACTTGTTCATAATCAGACATTAACTTATGAATACTAGAGTCATCATATATACTTGCCTGTCTTGTGGTTAACCCAGAAATCAGCTAACTTAGAAACTAGTTTAGATTGAGTTTAAATTAAAGTGAATGGAAATTAACTCATTAAAATCAGAACAACCTAGCTAGTGAGTAAACCAATGACTCAATAAAAAAAATGTTTTGTCTTTAAAAAAATATTGTTTTAATTTTTTTTTAACTTTTAAAATTATAATATTTTGAATTAACTCGGGAGTGAGTATTCAAATTGAATGTTTTGAATTTTGTTGTTTGAAAAATAATTATTAATTAATTTCAAAAAATTTCAACCACCCAGTAATTTGTAAAAACGAAACCCAGAGTTTGAATTTCACCAGCATGCATGATGCATCGTGTTGTTCCTAATTCGAGGAGAGCTCAATAGTCAATACCTTTTGTATTCTACTGCACATCGTGATTATTATTAGCTACGAGAGTCATTAATGATCCAATAGCATAATGTGTGTGTAACACATACAACACGCGGTTTCCTCGCATATCGTTATCATACATATCATTAATGATCATTATCTAATTACAAATTATTTATTAAACATAGAATCGGACCCTCGAACTCCATCCTCGATCGGCTGGCCAGCTAAGCTAGAACGTAAGCACGTGAAAACTGCGAGTCAATCAAGCTCATCATCCACGAAACTTGAAAGTATATTACATCTAATGCATGGGTAAATTATTACATGTTCTTGAAATTAATTGTCATACCAACAATGAATCGGCAAAGGAGTCCAAGTGTACTTGATCCTGACGATCATCTATCTCCAGGAGCTGAAGATACTCCTCATACAGTTTCTCTAATGTGTTTGTCGTAGGCACAGGAGACTGGCATTCAAGATCTGAACCATTAACAAGACCGTATCGATCATTATCTCCAACAAGAAAGCTATCCCCAGTACCGAAACACCCTTGATCTCTTCCTTGGCTTGGAGAAATAGTAATTGTATTGCTCTCAAAACTGTCATTTCTTGGTAAAGGTAAAGAGGTAAACCTAACAGGTTTAGGGAGGTGGACCTTATGCTTTTCAGCAGGCAAAAGTTTTGCTTTGCTTTTGTTTTGTTTCTTGTTACTGGTGTTTTTGTTACTTCTCCTTCTCTTCACTTCACGTTCTACTGGTTCTGGTAACTTTCTGTGGGTGCCGGGGTCAGTAATTCCTTGGCTTCTAAGTCTCTTAACGAGATGAGTGTTCCAGTAATTCTTGATCTCATTATCGGTTCGACCTGGAAGCCTTCCGGCAATGAGAGACCACCGGTTACCAAGTAGGGAATGCATTCTAATAATGAGATCATCCTCATCAGGGGTGATATTTCCTCTCTTGATGTCTGGTCTTAGATAGTTCATCCATCTTAGCCTGCAACTTTTGCCACATCTGAGGAGACCTTCATTTAATTTTGGAAATACAAAGGGCGGAAGATTCGTCAGATAATTAATTAAAGTCGGGTTTCTTCCAATTATTATAAACGTACGTATGGCACATGACATAGTTGCACAAAGGGAAAAAAAAACGAGCACTGGAACATGAGGAGACACCAAGATCACAAATACATCGATCTGGATTAACAGAGAATCATGGAGAGAATTGAACACTTTTTATAAGGTTAATTTAAGACCCAAATTATAGATAAGTGGAATAACTTGGGATATAAGTCGAGTAGATTGACTCGATTTAATTTAAAATTGTGTTATTTTTTTTATAAATAAAATGATATTATTTTAATATTTTTTTTATAAATAAAATCAGGTTTTGGTTTAGCCGACCGAGTCGTGATGGATCCACAAAATAAACCGGGTCACATTAAATCAGCTCTCACCCTGTTAAATTTGAAACCCGGCTTGAGCTAAGAATTGGATTTGCAGATCATCCAGTTGACTCGTGAAGCCGACCAGTTTAATAACACTGAAAATAGCCAAGAAAACAATTTAATATTGCTTTTGTTTGATTTAGAATTGAAATTTGAAAGTTGAAGAAAAGGGAAAATTTGTAAAAAGAAAAAAGAACTGGAAGTCGTCAAGAAAACTCTCTCGAAACTCTAATTACAAAAACAAACAAACAAACAAACAAAAACTCAAGCCACGATTAATTTTAAGAGCAAATATAGGGAACGTTTATTTTGATCGGTAAGTTTTTTTTTTTTTTTTTTGAGAAGGATTACGAAAGCTTCTTAATTTGAAGATGAAGGAGAACGCATAAAAAAAAAGAAATAAAAGAAAGCCAACGAACAAAATCAAAACGAAAGGAAAATGAAAGAAGAAGAGCGAGGCAAATAGTCTCGACTAATTAGATATATAATTACCAGCTTTTTTAGGCAAAGACCTCCAATGGCCTTCACCGTGAGCTTGAATATACTTGGTAAGCAACGCGTCTTCTCTGGGAGTCCACGGTCCTCTATGCAAGCCAACCTTGGAGCAACAAGGAGCCCTTCCCATTTCCCTGGTTATATTTCTTTCCTCTCTCGAATTCCAAGTGTGAAAGGAGAATAAAAAAAGTGAGAGAACTAGCTAGCTAGAACGACATCGTTGAGAAGGGGGATATTACTGAAGACTTAATAATCCACGGGTTTTCCCTCCCCCTTTTAAACCTCTAGCAAATTAATTAATGAAGGCCCAGAACTCTCACTCTCCTTTGCTTTTAAAACGAGGCAATTTCTATTTATAATTGGCATGTTTGGTTTACACTTTACATTGGCCACTTAAATTTCGTGCATTCACGAACACGTAACTCAGCGGCCCTTCTTCCCCATCTGCCCTTCTCTTTCCACTGGGCTTACTTTTAGTCCCAATGATCAGCACCGTGGCGGCTCAATTAGGACCGTTCATTATGTGAAAGGCTGCTCCTACCTGACTTCAAGGACACTGGTAATTTGATTGTCGAGCATTTGAGAGTGTGGTTATAATTTTCTTCGTCGTTGAATTAAATATTATTAATATGAGATTATAATGACAATAATAATAAATAAATAAATCATGATGTATATCGCGTCTGTGCAAGCATTCAACGTCAAGAATAAAAGCAAATTATATATATGATTTTAATGATATGTAGTATTGAAAATTAAATGTTAATTATTTGACTAGAGTTAACAGTTAATTATTTTTTAAATGTAAGAATTATCCTTTTTTAATGTTTTTTTTTGTGGGCGGTCAAATTAGAGAGAGTTAAAAAAATGACGTACATGGTAGGTATGGAAGTCATCATGAAAGGAAATGTTAGGTACGAAAGTAATCAAATTGTCATGAATAATTCAAGAATAACTAGGTTAAGAAAATATATAAAATTCAACATTAAACTTTTCAAATCAAATGGGATTTATTAATTATTCCATTCAAGATAGGAATATTAAATTATATTTTCTCTATATATAAATAACATATGGCTTAAAATCTTACTCATTTAAGTTGCCTGTATTTCATCAAAGGAAAAAATTTGAGGTGTCAGTATTTTTTTTAAAAAAAAAAACAAGTATATATTAATAATAAATTAAGTTGATTGGTCAAAACCTGATTTGGGTAAAAAACATTAAGGTGATGTTGTTGAAATTTTATTTTATATATATATATATATATATATATATATATATATATAATTTTCTAGGCCAATTGTCATGGCTAATAATATGTCTTTTTATCAACGAAATAAAAATTATCATATAATCAAAAGTGAATGAAGTAGGGGCTCAGTCTACTACAGGAGCCTGTAAGGAATAACAAATCCAAGAACTGTAAATACAAACAATTAGCTGCTTAATCAATACGTTTGTAAAATTTGAAATATCTTTTCTGGGTGTGCAAACATTAAAATTGCGGATATCTTATAAAATTTTGTGGACCCTTACAACTTTGCATGTCCAAGGATTGCCTATATTCATGCTAGATATATAATTAATCATGTTGATTAATTGGGTCAATTATAAACTATGATTATTATCCTCTCTCTCTCTCTCTCTCTCTCTCTCTCTCTCTCTCTCTCTTTCTGGTTAGGAATTCTGAAATGCCATTCTTTGCCGTTAATGTGTCTCTCGCATCTCATACTGAGCGATATATAGATCTTATTAACTTTTTTAATGCTCAATTATGGAGGAAAGACGTTTGCTTTTTAGCTGTAACCTGTAATCCCTACTTTATATAAAAAGTTTTTGTATATGGGACGCACGGTATCTTTATATGTATTACCTCATTTTAAGAAGTGATGTTCGATGAGATCAAGCTTGCGGGAGCTTTGTTTTTCGAGAAATGACAAAGGGAGTAGGGAAAAGTAGATTAGACAGCTGTGGTGATCTGCCTAAGCTGGGAGAATTCAATATTGTAATCTAGCAGAGAGGCCAAGAGAATGCATGCCCGCAAGAGCATGTTCTTCAACATTCTTAATTTGAAGTTTTCCGAGCCATCCTATTCCTGACAAGTGATGCGTCATATATATTTACAAAAGCGTAGAATGTCAAAGTTTCAAAAATACTCATTTTCCCACGACAACAAACACATAATTAAACAGATCGACAAATTCAAATGTGAAAGGAAATGGAGAAATATTGGTGATTGACGAGCTAGTCAATATATAGCACCTATTAGAAACCTGTCCCGCGCTATGCTACGGGTTAATTTTTTTATATAAAAAATATAAAAAAAAACTAAAATTTAAAAGTGTTAGGTCTTTTTACAAAATTATACCTAAGAGCATTGGGTTTGTTTGCTAGTCCTAACCCAAAAGTTATATTTATAATATTAATAATAATATTAAACTTGCTTGACTCAAGTGTAAGCGAGTTTGGTTGCAACATCAAACTCGGGAGCCTTGGATATGACTCTGGTTGCAAGAACTTATTATAAAAGTGTGGTAATTAAAAAGAAAAAATATTTAATATTACATAATAAAATTAAAAAAAAAGATTAAATGAAAAGAAAAAAGCAAAAAAGCAAAGCATTATTTCGATGAATAGTGCTTTGCAAAGAGGGGTACAGTAAAATCCCCTTATGAGATCACAATAATTTAATGAACAGTAAATAAAATAAATTATAAAGTTTAATTCTTAATCAAATCGATATTAAAAGATGAAATTGAAAGAAAAAAACTACTTAAGAAAAAGAAAATTTTTTTTGAATCAACTGATTTAACCCGTCAAACTTGGGATTCGTGTCATGAAATTGGAAGAAAAAAGATTGATGTCTTTTAGTTATAGTTAATTACAATATTTAAAGAAGAAATTGGAAGAAAAAAAGTAATAAAAAAAGAGAAAAAATCTGAATCAACTGGGTTAACCCACTAAATCAGGTTAACTCGTCAAACCTGAGATTTGTATTATGAGAGTGTGATAACTAAACAGAAAAAAATTAACATTAATAAACTAAAGTGAACAAAAAAAAGATTAATTAAAAAGAAAAAAAAAGGAAAAAAAACTACAGCAAGAAAAAAAACTAATGAAGAAAAAGAAAAAAAAATCTGAATTAACTGGGTTAACCTGTCAACTTAGGTTAATCCGTCAAACCTGGGATCTGTGTCATGAAAGTTTGATAACTAAATAGAAAAAACTTAATATTATAAATTTTTAAAAAATAATAATTAAAAAGGAAAAAAAACAAAAGGCAAAAAAAAACAAAAATACTAAACAAAAAAAATATTAATTTAAAAAAAAACAAAGAAAAAAAACCTACATGAAGAAAAAGAAAAAAAAATATGAATTAACTGGGTTAACCCGTCAAATCTGGGATTCATGTCATGAAAGTTTGATAACTGAATAGGAAAAAAAAAATTTACGGGTTAACCTAGAATTAGCTGAGTTAACTCGTCAAACCCGGAATCCGTGTCATGAAAGTTTGATAACTAAATAGAAAAATTTAACATTAACAAACTAAATTAAACGAAAAAATTATTTAAAAAGAAAAACCAGAAAAAAAATTCGGGTTAACTTGTCAAACCCGGAACCCGTGTCATGAAAGTTTGATAACTAAATAGAAAAAAAAATTAACATTAACAAAAAAATATTAATTAAAAAAAAGAAAAAAAACAACTTAAAAAAACAAAGAAAAAAGAAAAGAAAAAAAACTGCTTAAAAAAACAAAGCAAAACACAAAAAAAAAAGACAGCTCAGCGTTTCACTGTGGACTGCACTCGAAAAAATTAATTAAAAAAACCAAAAACAAATCCGGGTTAACCTGTCAAACCCGGAACCTGTATCATGAAAGTTTGATAACTAAATAGAAAAAAAACTAACATTAAAAAAAATTAAACAAAAAAATATTCATTAAAAAAAAGCTTAAAAAAATAAAGAAAAAAGCAAAAAAAAAAAAAACAGCTTATAAAAAAAAAGAGAGAAAACTGCTCAGCGTTTTATTAAAAAAATAAAAAAAAAAAGCCTACATGAAGAAAAAAACTAAGGAAGAAAAAGAAAAAAAAATCTAAATTAACTGGGTTAACTTGTCAAATCTGGGATTCGTGTCATGAAAGTTTGATAACTGAATAGAAAAAAA
>Ga0325411_1005833_pt1 | contig 13586 bp, 10 predicted proteins | sample PopdelMetagenome_13_FD_206181 | JGI IMG/M metagenome (GOLD analysis project Ga0325411, IMG submission 206181) | Populus deltoides microbial communities from Bellville, Georgia, United States - Xylem-PdIQD-R4 | ecosystem: Host-associated > Plants > Phyllosphere > Stem > Wood/Secondary xylem... | reverse complement strand
ATTTGCATCGTTCTTAGCATTTTCAACGTCATCTCAAAAGAATTTAAACGCGTTCAACTTTTAACGCGTTGTTTTTAAAATTATTGATTTTCCTCATGGAGGCGACGTTGATATTGCTTGTTTTTTTAATCAAAATACAAAAAAAAAAAGAAAAATCAAAATTTGCAAAAAAAAAGGAAAAATTTAAGGGACTAGTTTGGAGCAACATTTTACCTATAAATATAAGTATACAACAGACAAAAAGGGGGGGAGAACAAAAGAAAAAAAGGGGAAATACCTAATGTAACATCCCCCATTCCGGGATAAAACGACAATCTCATGCCAATCAAAAAACAGAGTAATAAATTCTTTTTTTGTGTGTATATATATATATATATATATATATATATATATATATATATATACATGGTCTTCGTATTAAAATCTATCGACATTTCGACGGAGTCCCCCCTATACCAGAAGATCCCAAGTTATTGACATGGAATCTATTTGCACTTTTAATAGCTCGCATCTCATAACTTAATTATCGACCCAATCATCCTGGGTTTCAATTTCAGAGTTATACTCACACCTATCAACCACAATATTTATGATATGGATTATATAACAAATATCATTATGGATGGATAAAAATAAATAAATATAAATACATAGACATGAAATATGGTTATATGAACTACAAGGTTAAATTCATTCAATCAAGTTTAACATTAATTATACAAATTAAGTTATACAAACATTTTTATGTTTACAAAATACAAGGGTATACTCCCTAGAACCTAGATTACAAGAAGGGAACATAAGCTAGGGTCTACTCCTGTCGTGCATGCGATGATCCTGAAACAAAATACATATTATTGAAAGGTGAATATTACAATAAATATAACAACAGGAATATCTAACAATTCCAATAGGGTAAAATGCATTAATAGTTCATTCGTTTCTCCCTTCTCATTTTTATTAGAATCTCTTCCTTATTTAACTATTAATAATTGTTCCCTCTGCCACTTTCAACCTTCATTCTAGACTTTATGAGATCAACCATGATTATTCTTGCTTATCACAATACCGATACCAATTTCACTGGTATCATCATCATCACCGCATAGGAGTCGATGCAAGGTGATCCCCTTACCCGGGATCCTAACATACACTAAATGTATGCTAGCCAATACATGGTGATCCCCTTACCCGGGATCCTAACATACACTAAATGTATGCTAGTCCAATCGTGGCGATCCCCTTACCTGGGATCCTAACATATACTAAATGTATGCTAGTTTACACCTGAAATCGCACTTCTTATATTTCTTTTGTCAGTGATAATTTCATCATTTGGCAATTCACACAACAAGTTTTCACCTTTAATACACACATACATTCAGTAATTCACATTTCACATTGGTAATATAAATAAATCATGGAATTGACTAGGAAGTATAGGTGCGATACACCTACCTGCAATAGAAGCTCTACTCGTGCTCCCCTGCTATTGTTGCACCACACCTGTGGTCCCTCCTGCAATTCATAGGTTTATCTCATAAATTTTCCTCACCCAAGGATATGTTTTATTATAATCATATCAACAACCAATAAGTCTTTCTTTCAATCATTTCTTAATATTTTATGTTTTTCTCATTTCACCCATTAATATTGTCATTCTTTGTCGAACCACAGTTATCATTCCTTATATATATGTAAGATCCCACATCGGCGGGTGAGGGATGTGTTGCTGGCCTTATTAGTAGTGCTGGTGCTAACATGTTGTACGCGTTTTGGGGCGTCAGGCTCAGAAGTGAGCTCGCGTCACTAGGAACAAAACTGTGAGGGCGGTAAGGCTCAAAGCGGACAATATACAGCATGTTGGGCCAGGCTGTTACATTTGGTATCAGAGCCGATCTCACCAGCTGTCCGGTGGTGCTGACGAGGTCGTTGGGCTCCTTAAGGGGAGTGGATTGTAAGATCCCACATCGGCAGGTGAGGGATGTGTTGCTGGCCTTATTAGTAGTGCTGGTGCTAACATGCTGTACGCGTTTTGGGGCGTCAGGCTTAGAAGTGAGCTCGCGTCACCAGGAACAAAACCGTGAGGGCGGTAAGGCCCAAAGCGGACAATATACAGCATGTTGGGCCGGGCTATTACAATATATATATTTTAACCGTTTCTATTCAAATCTCGAACTGTCACTGTCTAGACATTGAACTGTTACTGTCTCATTTTTGAAATGTTACTGTCTAGATATTGAACTGTTACTGTCTCATTTTTGAACTGTTACTGTCTCGTTTTTGAAATGTTAATGTCTTATTTTTTGAACTGTTACTGTCTCGATGCTGAATTGTTACTATCTCATTTTTGAACTGTTACTGTCTAGATATTGAACTATTACTATCTTATTTTTTTGAACTGTTATTGTCTCATTTTTTTAAACTGTTACTCTCCGACCTCTCCTCAGATTTTTAACTATATCTAGAGTTATAGAACTCTGATTCAAGCGAGATTAGTCTTGTTGGAAAGCTAAGACATGAGGCTACAAGTTCTCTGAGGAAGGAGAACCCAGTTCTATCTCTAAGACAATCGAAATTTCTCATCAACGACCCAGTCCTACTACCCTATAGGGTCTGTCATGACCCAGTCTCGGTTAGTGACCCATAGCTGGAGTTCTATAAATCCAAATTGAGCAAGACCAATTTCATTAGTTAGCCAACATCCAAACCTACAATTTCTATGAGGAACCTGATCCTAATTCCTTCATCCAAATCTCTCTGAAAGTCAAGAGACGAAACTGTCTAGATTTATCAATCTTTCCATTTACATACAACATATGAAGTTCTTTAATTTAGCAATTCATACTTTTTCCTCAATTCAAGTCTAAGAATTCAAATCTATAAATTAACATCCAGGCATCAATTCATAATCGACTTGAAATGACTCATAAGAGCAGGTTTAGAATACTTTACCTGGTACGAATCAAGGTTTCGATGCCTCTTTTTCTTACTAATGACAGTCGGCCCTCCCATATTCTCTTCTTGTTCAATTTCTCTTGTTAATCCCTTTCCCACCAGTGTTTATTCTACCTATAACCCTTAATCTTGGATGGGTTTTTGAAATTTTGGTGTTTCTCTCTTGATTTGTAAAAATGAATATGAAAACTCCCTCTTTTCTTTCTTTAAGTTATCTGCAGATCTGGTTTTGGTGAGAAGAGGAGTACTTATGCTCTATAATTATTCTTATTTGCGTTTAGGCTCATTTCCTTTAATTTAATCCAGCCTTTTTTATATTTTTTTTCTCAGGATTTACACCTAAACCTAAAACCTATTTCTTTGATAGAGATTGGCGACCTTTCCTTCTTTTGAAAAAAAGAAACTAGAGAGAGATCTCTCAGCCAACACCCTTATTTTGGCTCCTGCGATCTTCCCCTCTATCCTTATAGAGGCTGGCCGACCCCCTCCCTTTTGAAAAACCAGAGAACCAAACCCACACCAGCTCGCCAAGACCCGAACCCGCCGACCACATCAATGACCCCTCCCTCTACCATTTTCAGTCGTCTCTCACTTCTCCCAAAGCCAGTCCCCTCACTCTCCTTTCCTCTCTGCTGCTAACAGCAGCGCATCGCAGAGAAGATGAAGAAATAAGAAGGGAGGCCAAAGGATAGTAAAGAAAAAGCAAAAAACCGAGACTTTTAGGGGTGCCAATCTCCCAACCATGGCAGCAACAGACGACACCGCCAGTGTAGAAATGAAGTAGGAGGAGGGAAGCCGCCGATCCAGCCATCCACACATCTGGTCTGTCGGCGACGTGTGCAACAAAGCTGCTCTCCTCTCAGCCACCGTGAACATCCACCTCCAGCATTCCCTTTCTCCAAATCTCACCAACCACCAACAGCTGCACAAACGTGACAGCGACCCAGTCGGTAGCAGCCCTTTGGTCACACTGTCGGGCGTCTGAAACAGAGAAGAAGGGGAAACAAAAAGGAAATGAGTTGCAGAGAGAAAAGCAGATCTACAAAACAAAGAAAGAAAAAAAAACTAAAATCGACTGCTTATGCATTTTCTTTTGTTGCTGGTAACGATGGTCCTCACAGCCAGCAGGGAAGGGAAGAAAAGAAGAAAGCAGGCCAGATCCACCTGTTTCCGGGCGTTACCTGAGGCGGCGCATGAACCCATGCGCCACCAGTGGAAGCGGCGCGTGGAGAAGACGCACCGCCACTATTTCGGTGGTTGAGAAGACTTCCTAGCAGTTTCTCGGATTTTAAGGGTTATTTTGTAATTTTTTATTTGTGTAATGTGTTAGTTTGATTTATTTTGAATTTTAGTGATTAGTAACATGTAAATGCGGGTGTATAAGAAAAACATAATAAAAAGGGATGCGCGTGTGTGTTTGTACCTTTTTTATGTATGTTATTAAATTATAAAATAAAAAAGACAAAAAAAATGTTTTAATCTGTATATGGTCAGGTATCTGAAGGACAAATAAAATCGTGTTGTATTTCCCATGAAAATGTAAGAACATGTTTCTACATATTAAAACCTTAAAAATTTGGCTAATATTTTAATTTTTTAAATCACGAAGCAGCTTACCTTGGGTAGGGTGTGTTAGGGGTCCCAATACCTTCTTTAGCTACAACCAGTCCCTTACCCTCAAATCTCTGACAATGACCAGTACTCTCAGGTTTTCTAGTAACCTTTAATCAAATACTAGGTGGCGATGATTAGTACTTAAAAATGCATTTTTATCAAGGTTTTATATCATCATTTTGCACTTAAAGTATCAATAACTCCTTAATTAGAGCATGTATTATAATAATAAGTCTGATAATATAAGATACATTTAATTTATGGTAAATATTCATTTTAAATGTAGGCCTATCACATAAATCAAATAATTGATTGATGAGTTGAACTACTGAAATTGAGAAGACAAAGAGAGGCTAAGCTTAGAAAAGAGATGTTGGTTGAATTCAAATTGGAACACCATTTGATTATTGGATCATAACTGAAGCTGTAGAACTTGGATTTAGTTCTGGTTTATATGGACAGAAAGCTAAGAAATAGGCCTAAAACTTGCATGAAGAGTTCGAGATTCAAAAAGACCATTTTCAAGTTCAAATTATAGCAACAACAAAGAAGTCGGAATCTGTCCTGCAACCCAAACATTGTTCAGTGTGAAGCTTATATCTCGTGTTCTAAAAGTCCAAATGACCTCATTCTTGTTTTGTTGGAAAGATGAGACAATTTCCCAGAACTTTCATGCAGACTATCTATTCAAATTCTGATGTTAGCAATGATGTTTTCTGCAAACAAGAAGATAAGGATTGTTACCAAGTTAAGATGTGGCCACCCACTCAACAATTAGTCATCAAATCAATAGTTCTGAATTTTGGCCTATAAAAGGAGGCATTTGCCATGCATTTAGGCATCTTGGTGTTCAGATCAAGATCACTCTCTTTCTTTGTATTTTGTAATGTTCAAGTTTTATTCCATGTTATATTTTCCTTAATCTCTTGTTTATGCTTTTCATTTCCTTTACTATACTTATATAATTATGTTCTTATCTTGTTTATCTATGCTTCTCTTATTCATAATATTCAGCTAAGTTTATTATGTCAAGGTGAAAAGGTTACACTAATGGTGTAAGAATAAGTATAGTATAAACTCAACATAGAATTTAGTGTTTGATAATAATATGTTTTGTATTTATTATCTTACTCATTCTTAATACCTTGCTTGTTAAATGGTTAATCTAGATTTGTGTTGAACAACCCTTGGTACAACAAATACTTGACACTTTCATAGCCCAACTGTATAGTATAACTGACACCTGTGCTATGAAAGGAACTTGATTTGTTGTTAACACAAGTTATCACCATGAATACTTGACAACATTTACAAGCATTGGCATTACTCAAATAAAATAATTAATATTATCATGTTAATAAATTATAATCCGATTGGAACCTCCTTTGTGTATGGTTTCCAATTGAATAAAAAAAAGAGTTTATATTATACTTATTTGAAATATCATTAGTGGATCCTCTAACCTTGACAATTGTTTTATATTTGTTTAAATCCTTCCAGCAATATCATATCTCAAAGCTCTCTTCAACTCTTTTTTTGTTATTATCTATTTCTTTATTTGTAGTTTATACAGTTAACCTTCCTGTGGTTCGACCCCGGTCTTACCGGGTTATTTATTACTTTGACACTCCTACACTTGGAAGAAGACATCAACTATTTGATTATGTCAGACAACTCCCAAATCAAGAAATGAACGAACAAAAATTGTCATCAACGTCGCGCGGGGGACGTGCAACAGTGTGAGCATTGTACTTGATCCTAAAAAGATCAAGATATAACCTAAAATTATGGATTGTGTATGCTTATAATGGTAGTGAATATCGATTTCTTGTACACAAGTCAAGTATTAAGGATATTCATCCTAATACTATTATAGAATCAAGAAATGTTTTATTCTTTGAAGATGTGTTTTCATGAAATGAAGCACAAGAAAAACATTCACTTAAAAGAATGATTGAGGCTAGTTTAAGTAGTTATCATCAATTGAAAGATGATGAAGTTAAGCTGAAAAAGACTAAACAAGAAAAAATGACCAAAACATTTGGTCTAGGTTTTCTAACATACTTATTAGAAAATAAACCTTAAACATACTAATGTCATGTTTGTAAGCTTTCTATTAGAAGAAAGTAGTCAATAATAAAATAGAATCCATTATGAATAATCATACATATAAACTAGTAAATCTTTTTTTCAGAAGTAAACCATTAGGCCATAAATAGATCTTCAAAAGGAAGATGATAGTTGATGATACTATTGACAAATACAAAGCTAGATTTGTTATTAAAGGATTTAGACAACAAGAAGGTGTGTATTATTTTGATACATATTCATCTGTATCAAGAATAACTTCTATACAAATGTTAATAGCTATCACAACTATTAACAACCTTAAAATACATCAAATTAATGTAAAAACAATTTTCTTAAATAGTGACCTTGATGAAGAGGTCTATAAGGAACAACCCAAGGGGTTTATTATTAATGGACAAGAAAAAAAAGTACATAAGCTTGTCAAATCATTATATTTTTTAAAACAAACTCCTAAACAATGACATAAAATTTTTGACAAAGTTGTGTTGTCGGATGAGCTTAGAAGTCAATAAATTTTGCTAAATGTTTTTTTATGTGAAAACACAAATAAAGGTTATATTATCGTATATCTTTATGTTGAAGACATGCTAATTTTAGGCAGCAATGATCACATGATCAAGTCTACTAAAAAAATGTTAACTAACTAGTTTGACATGAAAGACTTGAGTGTTGTAGATATCATACTAGAAATAAAAATTTCTAGGAGATTTGATGGATTGATATTGTCCCAATCTCATTATGCTGAGAAGATTCTTGATAAATTTTCTAAATGTGACAATAGTACTGTCAAAACACTAATTGATATAAATGTACATTTGTCCAAGAATAGAGGTAAGGGAAAAAAGCCAATTTGAATATTCTTGAATAATTAAAAGCCTAATATACATTATGAACTGCAAAAGACTTAGTATTGCTTACTCAGTTAACAAATTAGGGAGATTTATTAGTAATCTAAGTATAGATTATTGTATAACAATAAAAAAAGATACTCAAATATTTGAGGTATATCTTAGACTATGGGCTACACTATACTGGTTACCGTCAATGGTACCAGAAAGGTATAATGATGCAAATTGAATATCTAACACTAAGAATTAAAAATCTATTATTGGATATGTCTTCATACTTGATGGAGTAGTTGTGTCATAGAAATCCTCTAAACAAACATATATTGCAATACCCACAATGGAATAAAGTTTATTGCCCTTGATAAAGATGGAGAAGAAGTCAAATGACTTTGGAATTTTCTAGAGGATATTTCATGTTGGCAAAAACTAGTGTTGATTATTTATGTCTATTGCGATAGTCAATCAACAATTGAAAAGACAGAAAGTAATATGTATAATGGTAAGTCTAGACATATATGTCGTAGACATAATACTGTTAAAAACTTGCTCTCAAATGATATTATTTATATTGACTATGAAAATCAATGGAAAATATTATAAACTCGCTAACCAAAGGTTTATCGAGAGAGCTTGTATATAATTCATTAAGGGTAATAAGCTTAAAGCCTTTAAAGATAAAATAATGTAATAATAATAATCATACATAGTTTACCGGAGACCCCAAATCTAGGTTTAAATTGGAAAACTAAGTCATATAAAATCTTGATAGCACTTAGAAATTATTATTTCCTACTTATTGTGTCATGTTGAAAGAGCTGTTAGTTGTAGTGAGATAACATGTGAGAAATGCTCTTGATAATTTTGGGATACCAAATGGTATCTAACATAATACTCTTAATGAAAGATCACTTATATAAGTGAGAAATATGATCTTTTTGAGAATTTCAAAAAAGAGTTGAATTCTTTAAAGCATCCATGAATTTGGAAGTTGTTAAGGGACATAATGGACACAATAGTGAGAACTAAAGAAAATCTCTAGGTAAAGAACTATATGAATATTATTGTCTTGATTTACATAAAAGGTTAAATACTTCGAGACATCATGTTCGCTAATTAGCCAAGTAAATTTGATAATATTTTATTAAGAAAAGTTTAAAGCCAAAAGACACTCTTAATGTAGTAATCTATCAAATCAATATGTTTGTCCATGAAGAAGTATTCTCTTCTATATGATGAATGTTAGAAGTATTTCTTCTAGACGATGAATGTTAGAATCTGATCGTTTTTTCTAGGACTCTTTCAATAATACCTCAACAAATTTTTCAGCTAAAAAATCACCTGACTTAAATAAAAAAATATTTAGGTTTAATTCTAGTTTCATGATAGGTAATCAAAGTTGCTAGTGGAAAAAATCCATCAACTTTTGATTCCTAAAATTCTCTATAAAAAAGGTTAAAAAAAGTATTTCAGGTTGGATAATTCTGCATTTTTTTTGACATAATTTGTCAATTTTCTTCACCTAATTTTCCAGCATTACTCTTTTGGTTTTGAAATTTGTTTCCTCTCTAAACTTCCTTCTTATATCATTGTAGATGAATAAGTGAGTATTACTTTTTTGGTTCGTTGAATTTTATTTAGAAATGTACCTAAATAAGGTAATGTTATTAGAATTTAGAAGATTTAATGAAAAAACACTCTTTTACATCAAATGAAACAAAAAAAAAAAACCCTTTAAAGACATAATTAATCATGGACAACAACAAAGCTCAATGAATTTTAAAATACTTTAACAAATATCCTTTTGTTTTGTTTTGTTTAATTTTATATATTAGCATGCATATTATAATTATGATTCAATCAGTTATGCAATGCAAATTTATATATTTGTTTAGTAAACATTTTAGTATTTTTATTATAATTACAAGTTAATATATTTTTATATTACATGTTTATAAATTAAATATATTTTTCTCACTTTAATTTTAATTTTTTCCGTGAAATTTAAACGAGCGGAGAAAGAAATAGAAGCAACCGCAGCAAATCAACATCTGGCGGAATATAATCAATATCCACAATCTATGGGGTCACATCTATCACATATCATCACAGGATTTGCTAAATTATCCAAGGGACAACATTCTCCAAAGAGTTTCGCAGAATTCGCAAACGAGATTTTCCTTCTTTTTTTTCCCCTACAGTTAACTCGTAAATTAAGGAACCAACAAGACAGGTTCAAGAAATACAAAATACATTTGATAACATTGTCATTTCCACTGTTGGTCCCCCAAAACAAATATATTATTCTACTAGGCTGCTGTTAAAAAATAAAGTCAATTTTTCTAATTCAACAACAAAGTGGAACTGTGAACTGCATGAAATGAAAGTGCATCAAATAATCTCATCTTATGGAGAATCAGAATCCAATGCAGGGCTTATAATCGACCATACCTTTGGATAAAAAGGGACTGGCAGGAATGGTAGATGTTTCTTCCTTTCCACATGTCAATCAACATGATATATCTAGTGGTGACCATAGTTTAACCCCAGAAAGTCCTCTCCAAGTTCTGCAAAGCAAGCTGATCAAAATTTGTCAATGTACTTTAATTGGCCAGGATTGTGTTAGGCATGCCAATCTTTGCACATGAACGAAGCTTTAGCATGTCCATCAAAAAGGCTGCCATGTGTAGGGCCTATTCAGGGCACTACAATGATATTCTTTGAAAATGGCATCCTGTCCACACAGATCTCTCATCATTCAATTCCTGGTTGAAGATCCTGACAGCTATTTGTGTCACTTGAGGCCCTGTACGAATGCATTTTCTTTATTTTTGTTTTCAAAGCCTTATCGAAGTTGTGATATGACAGGGATAACACTTGATTCAGCAGAAGTTTCACTCCAGCTTCCTTCACTAGTGCATACCTTGGTTTTATCCTTGCTTCCAAACTGTAGCCAAAATACTGTGGGAATTTAACAAGCTCTTGTTTTGGATAATCCATGGTCAAAAAGAACTCCCACTTAGGTATCACATTCTCTGCCAGGCTGAAAGTATATAGAGCTCCATATCGTGATATCATAGTTCCAATATCCTCTATACTGTATCCCCTTTCCAGAAAGAATTCTGTCACAGGTTTCAAATTGGCCTCGATACTAAGACCAAATGTCTGCGGGCATCGATGAAGAAGTATAGCAATATCAACTCCTAAGGAACGAAAGTACTCAGCAGTGGGTCGCAGCTTGTCATCCACATTGTAACTTACAATATTTGGATATCGTGTTAGAATCTTACCAATGCTCTCCGCTGAGAGACCCATCTCAGAGAGAAAATCTACAGTCACCTCAACCTTCTGCCTGCTGTATGTAAGAAGTGCTGGAAATCGATAAATGACTTTTGCCCATTGTCTCTTGTCTACACCCAAATTTTCTAAGAATGTCATAGTAGGTATAAGATTTTCAGAGAGACTAATTCCACACAATTGAGGCCTTTTGGTTAGAACAGTAGGAAGGTCTGATTTAGGTATTCCAAGATCAAGAAGGAATTCAACCACCGGTTTGATTTTCCTTTCCAAGCTGTAGTAGGCAAAAGCAGGAAATTTGCGTGTAATTCCTTTGATCTGCTCAAGATCCATGCCAAGATCTATGAGATATAGAATGTGAGGAGGAAGCTGCCCAGCAGGGCCTGTCTCACTGACTCTAGACACGGCCCTTTGCTTCTTGGACTCGGGGGTCAAATAGGATGGAGAAACATGTCCGATTGGTTTTTCTTTACCAGGTGGGTTTGGAAAGTTTTCCAATAAATCTATCAAGATGCTTCCATGCTCTTCACGGAGAGATTCAAGGTATGGTATAAGAGCATCCCTGATCTCAAGAGTTGTTAGCTCTCGCCCTGCAATGTTCAGTCAAATTCATTAGTAACGACCAATTAAGAATCTGTTTGGGAAAAAAAGAAAAATCATGGAAGACATTTGTGGTCAAACAGATGCAACCGAACCTACTAGATACCGAGATTTATGAACTGAATGAAGCCTTGAGACAAGGTGGTCAATGAAAATGTCCGACTTGTTGATAGTTCTTGCTGCAACTGCATTGCTCAAACCTTGTTTCTTCAAGAACAAGTTTAGGACAGCCTTCGCTTCTTCTTTTTCTGCTGCCACCAGAGTTGCTGGCACCACTCTCACTCTCGAGCTGAAGGATCCATCTATCCCAGAATCAGCATTTATTATAATAGCTTTATAACTCACTCCTGGAATAGAACCAGTACAAAACACTACTAAAAGAAGTAAATGGCAATAACAATAACACAACATAAGGTCATAAATTGAAGAACCGCCAGGAACTTCCCTGTAGATCGTTATATAGTCCAGAATGAAACCTTTCCAGAAGAAATCGAGAGCAAAAAAAATGTGCAGCCTTCAAGGTTTACTTACAAGTCATCTATTATAAGCTCATTTGCTCTCCACAAATTGTTAATAAGGCTTCTCGTGATTGTTCATCATTGATTATATTACTGCTAATTAAGTTTCATGCATTCCCAGACTGTATTTTTCACCAACTTCGAGAAATTTCTACCCTTTTAGTCATCCCCTTACACTATTTAAAATTTATTAATAAACTTTAATTCTTTTAGCTGCAGGCATTTTTTTTAATTGTCAGAGCAAACAAATACAACAAAATTCGCATTCATGCCAAAAATAATATGTCAAGTTTTGTCCACATGGATCCTAAACAAAATGCTCAATTTCTCTACAGAAAAAAAAAAAAAAAAACTGGTCAGTGCAACCAAAGACAATAGGAAACTAGCAAATTGTGCGCAGTATTGGCTTCAACTCGATTTAAAATGGAAACACGAACACAAAGCAATGCTTGATAAAAAGAAAAGAAAAAGAAATTCTAAGATGGAATTCCTTACCAAATTTTGCTCGGCAAAAAAAGAGCTTCCTAGGAATAGAAAGTTGAGACCTGTGGCAATGTAAAACCGAGTAAATACAATATAATACTAACCCACAAGTATAGAAGGGTAAATGCATTTTTTTATTTTTTTAAAAAAAATAATTAAATGCATTTACCCACCGATCCCCTAATTAACCCTCCGACGAAAAGACGGTATCTGAGAAGAAACTGAAACCTCAAAAAAAATTTAGAAACCAAAATTCAGAGGATGAAACAACTCTAGATAAGATATTATTATAACTCAATGTTACCTTGATGGCAAGTGAAAAGTGCTAAACATATTACAAAAGATAAATGTTGCCATCATGTCTTGCTTAAAATGAAAACTAACTACACATTAGTGAAATACTGGAAAATTTGATTAGGAGAGACATGTATACTTTTCTTTAATAGTAGAAGAAGAAGAAGAAGAAGAAGTACCGGGAAATGTCGACAGGTCCTCTAGAGAGAGAAGTGGATTCTAAGAAGTGAAATGAAGTACTGGAAGCTCTCATTTTCTACAAAAGATTTAACCTGGAAGAGGAAGAGCTGTGGAAGAAGAACGCTGCTTCTGCTGTCTGTTGGTGATAATAAGGAAAATATCTGCTTTCTTAAAGGTAAGGAAAATATCTGGTGTTACATATTGTAATTGGTTGTAAATCTCAGCGGCCATCTAGTCTTAAGGAAGGAAGACGACACAATTTCCACGTTTCCGGATAACAAAAGAAAACGATAAGAATTACATAAAAAAATTGTTTGGTTCATTTATTGTTTGAAAATTATTATTTTTATCCGAAGTCAATACAAAAAATAATTTAACAAAATTATCAAATTATCTTTATATATATTAAATATAAAATAATCCAACAACATATGGATCTTCTCTTTCTTCTTCTTTTCTCTTTTCAGCAAGAATCTCTTTTAGTAAAAAAAAAAAAACTTATATTTTTAAACCGAAATCTTGAGATTTTTGCCAAGTAATTTCTTGGTTTATCTTGAAATAATGAGATTCTCTCATTTCAATTTAGAAATCCCACAACATAGCAAATTGCCTGTTAACACACAATATATCCCCCAAAATATAACAACCTTTTTATTTTTAAGCGCAAAGAAAGAATATATTTGACATTATAAGTTTATCATCAAGT
>Ga0325411_1005829_pt1 | contig 13592 bp, 11 predicted proteins | sample PopdelMetagenome_13_FD_206181 | JGI IMG/M metagenome (GOLD analysis project Ga0325411, IMG submission 206181) | Populus deltoides microbial communities from Bellville, Georgia, United States - Xylem-PdIQD-R4 | ecosystem: Host-associated > Plants > Phyllosphere > Stem > Wood/Secondary xylem... | reverse complement strand
AATTTATATATTTTTAAAATAGATATAATTAAACAGCTAAAATATTGCTTTAAAACATATATTTTTTTATATTTATATGATAGCAAGAAGCAAATGAAAAATATAGTATTTGTATAAAGTTTTTATTCTTTGTAATTAAATTAGTAGCATTTTAGGTGTATTTACAAGTCTAGCAGCAAGTTGTAATGGCAATACTTTATTAGGTTTTCTTTGACAGTGATCTTTTATGATATCAACATCTAACTTAATAAAATTAAATCATAAAAATAATTTATAAAATAAATCAGAAATAAAACGAAAACACAGAATTAATTAGTATTTTAAAATTGGTTTGAATTACACGTCATCATCAATACAAATATTTCTAGGCATACCATACATTAATCCCAAATCACATAAAGATATCTATGTAAATTACATTTTTTCCCACCCAAAATAAAAACTTTCACCGTGAACAAAAGAAGAAGAAGAAGCTGAAGGGTGTTATCATATAGTTGTCAAAAGAAAAACGACTAATATTGAACAGCACAAAAAATTTAAGGACCTATATAGATAAAGAGTCCTCCTTCAATTCTTCTCCTGCGCCACGTGTCCATACATTATGATTGTTCTCGTTTCTTTAAGGGGCAGTAAACAGTAAAAGGTCAAAAAATAAATAAAACGGTAGCTCTTTTTTTTAATCTCACACGCATATATAAATACATTTTCCACCGACGCAACTGAGAAGAAACAGAGAGATAGTGAGCCTGGTAGCGGCTGTAACCACAACCACAAAAAAAAAAAAAAAAAACATTATTGAAAAAAATTATTTTCTTCTATCTGGTTGCCGCCGCTGCCGTGGCCGCTGCTCTCTCTCTATCAATAATTTTAACTGATTTAAAAAAATCTAACAAAACGGATATCTATAAGGATATTGATTGGAGTACTGATAAAATGACCACCACTGGCGGCGGTGTTGGTGTTGGTGCTAGTCGCTTTATGGCTTACTCTCCGTCTCCATCTGCTCCTCACTCCCCTCATATCTCTGGTCTTCGTTCATCGGCAGCTTCCTCTGCTCTCGTAGTCGAGCAAGAAAAGTATATATATATATATATATAGCTGGAATCTATCTCTCTCGTTTCACTTTAACTGCCTGCTTTACAAATCTAGAGAGATCTAGATCCTTGATCTCAGTAGCTGAGATCTAGTTTTTGTTATTACGTGACTGGAATCTGATACTGTTTTGCTGTGTAGTTTGTTTCGCTAGTTACTTTACTGCTGGATTTAGTGATTTATGTCACTAAATTGATCCAATAACTCGATATGTGCTTCGGTTTGTTTCTTTATGAATCAAATCAACTCATCTACTGTTTTTTTCACTGTCTGTTGTTGATTTATGTGTTCATGTGGTGTTAAGCAGGAAATTCTGAAACTTTATAGTTGCGTTTTGTATCTGTTTGAGCTTGGAATCGCTGATTTGTAGCTCAATTCTGATCACTGAAATGGTTTCTGATGGTAGATTTATTAAATGATTGATTAGTTATCTTTTTAGTGGCTTTTTTTTAAATATATTTCTAGCATGGTAATGATTTTGTGTATGAACATGTTTGTGCAACTGCATGGTGAATTAATACTTGATGTGTTTTTGTTGAGCAGGTATTTGTCGGAGTTGTTGGCAGAGCGTCACAAGATTATTCCATTTATGCCTGTGCTTCCTAATATCTATCGGTTGTTGAACCAAGGTGAGGTCCATTGCACATCGCCTTTTCATACACTTATATCAAACCATGTATGATATTCAGAAGTGGATATTTTTCCATTGGATTCCTTTTATGATTACAAGAACATGGAACGATAGCAATTGTGGAAAGCAACGTGTATATGGTGTGTACAGTATAGACAATTATAAATGGGAACTAAATCTATTTAATTGGCATTGGATGATCGATATATGCCACAAATTGCAGATATTTATTTACTGACTGCTGCTATTTATCATGCTTTATACAAAACTATCATAAAGAAATCAGTATAGGAATGGTCCACAAATTAAAGCCCAATAAAGTCATTCTGGTTAAGTGAAAGAAGGAAACAAGGTCCTATCATTCCACCTTGTTTGGTAAAATAGTGATTAGGTGTAGAATGGTTGTATAACATTGTTGAAGATCATATAATGTCCCTGTCCTGCTATGTAAAACTTAGGAGGCTTTAGCGATAGATTGCTTGTTCTGTTGGTTCTGCGCTTTCCTGTTTTCTTGATGAAAGGAGTGAATGTTTTTGCGTTGACAGATGTCCAAGGTGAGTGGAAACTTCAGTCATGATCCCGGAATCCATTTTTTATATCATGCTTAGTTTGATGGATTAGGCATAAATTAGCATTAAGCTCATCAATTGACAACTCATTGTGGATATCTCTGAAATTAAAGAATGATATTGGCTTTGGGGAAAGCACCAATTCGCTGTGCGAAGGCTCTTAGGGTTCAAAAAGATATTCTCACCAACTGGATGCTATATAAGCATTTAGTAGGGCCTGTTAGAGGAGCACAAAGATTGCTCATGGCAGATTGACTTGAAAATGTAGATAGTAACTTGCAAAGAAGAGGATTTATTCTAGATTACTAGTTATATATGCTTTTGTCAGTTGATTGTGTTGAATTGGCTAATAGGCTTGCATTCTTGTGAAACCATGGGATATTGTGTATTTGTATCGTTATGATATTTCTCATATGGCATTGTTGTTTGATTGGCATCCTAGATGTGCGCTCCTGGTTTTATCCACATTCTAGAACCATTCAATTTCCCCACCTCATATCCTGGTCCTTTTCCTTTGCATTCCCTTTTGAGCTCTGGCTGTGATAGGGTAAGATGATGGTTGAAAAAGGTGCCAGAAATGATTTAAAGAGCTCATTGGTGTTTGGCATAGAGTAAAGCATATTGAATTATTTTTTTTTGCTAGGAGTTGGAAATTAATTTCAATTATAGTCTGTCACAGGATTTTATCTTTAGTGTTGGGTTTCTGTGTTGAACATGATCATCTTTGGTGATAATTCAGACATCTGAATCGACAACTAAGACATTTTTTTTTTGATGTTTTGGGGTGGGCAATACTGATGGCAAACTGAAAAGCCAATAAGATTATAAAGAAAGCCAATAGGATGGTTTGTGTTTTTTGGAAATGGGGCTGTGCACGTAGGATCTTTCACTCATCTTGCAGAAAGAGATCTTCCAGTGTACAGAGTGGACTAGGAATAGTTGTGTTATTGGTTGGCCAAGTACCTTATCACTTGGGGGGCATCTTTGACATCTGAAGAAGCTGATGGTCATTGTGAGCTAACTAAAACTCTGCTTGGTTGTTTTATAGAACTCTGTTTTCAGCTTATATTGGGAGCTAAATTTGGCAAATTCTGATGCTGGCGTTATAGCTGAAATGAGCTGGTTGAACTGATTCTAAATGATTTCAGCTGTGGCTTGGTTTTATTTCCCCCCTTATCTCTTGCATTATCTTCTTCCTTTTTGCAGCGACATGTTAATTTTTTTTCTTCCAATTTCATTCTCTGTCCTTCTTTGCAAATACTTGTGACAAATTTCCTATTTTCAGTGGTGCTAATTTCTGGTGTTGATTAGATAGTGTTGTTTCTATGCAGGCTGCAAAATGGTAGATGTACAATGTCCTTGAGTTTTTTTTTACTTGTGTGACTTGAATAGTTAATATTTATTAGTTGCTTCATTCTCTGTCAAACTTATTAGAGCAGATAATGTTAACTTTCTTTTTTGTTTAACGATGCATATGCTAGGGTATCACTTAACATTGTGGTCCTTAACCTTTCATCTCAGACTATATTCTTCTGAAAGTTTAAGTATATTTAATGGGGCAAGCATTGATTTTTAACTAACTAAGTTAACAATCCGTCTTGTCCGTCCATTTTGTGGTGACTGCTAACCAATAACCAATGCTAACTGGTACATCTTGTTCTTGAAAATTGACATTTTGGAGCAGAAATATTGCGTGTAACTACACTGTTGGGGAATGCATCAGTTTTAGGTCAAAGTGGGCTTGAACATGCTAGTCCTCTGGCTTCTGGAGGAATATTTTCAAATGGAGCAGCTGATGCAAATGGATGGGCATCACGGTTTCAATCAGAAGTACGGATACTAACCATTAACATGACCTTTTTTTCATCTAAATTTACTGTTTTTAGAAGCATTTTCTGACTATATTTTCCTTCTACTCCTAACTTATACCTTTTGTTTAAGCTTGTAGTTTGAATTGACAGGTAGTGAGTCTGAAGCTAACATCACCAAGCAGTGAAAAGTAGATCTTAACTTTGCACGCCTTTCCAGAGTACCACTCTTAATTAGATGATTCCACATTCACTATGCCCTTTTAAATTGTGAAGACATAATGAAGACGAAATACATGAATTTATTTTCTCATTGGTGAAAAAAATTGAAGACCCAATACCCTTCATTTTCAAAGAATTACTTCTGGCTTGGTTTGCAATTCATTCTATGAAGGATGCATGGCATGTGGAGTATGAAGAAACTGCTTCTAGTTAAGAGGGAGTCTGGTAATTTGGAGTAGAATCCTGACCCTTGAACTGATAAAAGTTGTTAAACCCACAATGGCACTGTAGCAGATATCCTGGCGCCTTAACCAATGTTAACCAATATAAAAGATGACAAGGCTGTTGAGCACACTAATACTTATGTTTCTAGGTTTAGAGCCTTCCATTTTCATTCTATTTGGTGGGTATCCCTTAATATAGTTCCTGCGTTGGCATTTTTTTTGGGTTCATTTAGCTGTCATCTGTGTTGTGTGTTTCTTTCCTCACCTGCTATAGTGTCTTAAATATGTTCTTCCATTGGAGTTGTTCAATGCTTATGGGGCACTCTGAACCTTGGGGATTTAATTACTGTACTTCCCACCATCCAAAGCAGGAAGCCACATTTACATAGATAGTGGTTTTTTTGACAAAATCTGGGATTGTGCTGTGCAGATATCAGGTATGTTGCAGCCCTCATCAGCACAAAACTGGCTGGGCTCTCAAGGTAGCTCATCCGGTCTTATTGCTAAGAGAACTATTAGAGTGGATATTCCTGTCGACAAATATCCTAATGTACAAATCATCTGCTCTTTTCCTTGCAGATTATTATTTTTGTTGCATTTTCTTTTGTGCAGCCTCTGACATTCATCTCTTATTGTAGTATAACTTTGTTGGGCGCCTTCTTGGTCCTAGGGGGAACTCCCTTAAGCGAGTGGAAGCTAGCACAGAGTGCCGTGTCCTGATCAGAGGCCGTGGAAGCATTAAGGATCCAGCCAAGGTATTAATGATATTTCCTCCTTAAGCACACCTTCAATCTTTTGAGTTAGAAGAGAACTGCAAAGAGGAAATATTTTATCATGAGATTAACGATCAAATAATCTTTGCTGGAACCTATAGATGATTGTGGTCCAAGATAGTCTCTAGAAAATCTGAATGTGCATGTGCTGTTTGAAAAACTCTGCAAATCTTCATTTCAATTTTTGGGAAATACATTTTACATTTAAAAAAAAAAGAATGTGTAAAAAATTATCAATAGTTCTGTCCAGCCATTGCTCTCTTCTGCTTGCTAGGGTGTAATTTTTCTCTCATGGATTGTGATATTATGTCCCCTTACCTTGGTTTCATGATGCAAACAATATATTGTTCATTTTTTATAGGAAGAAATGATGAGAGGGAAACCGGGGTATGAGCATCTCAATGAACCTCTCCACATCTTAGTTGAGGGTGAATTGCCAGTTGAGATTGTTGATGCTCGGCTAATGCAGGCACGTGAGATACTCGAAGACTTGTTGAAGCCTGTGGTAATTAGCTTACTCCTTTTCTCGTATCTTGCTTGTAAAGCTTTTTTTTTTTTTTTGTCTACCTTACAAATTAACTTCTTCCTTCTCCTCTCATAACCAGCTTGCAAGCATCATTTCTCTTTTTGTCAGGGTTAATTTTTGTTTTTCCTCGTTTCATGTTCAGGATGAATCACAGGATTACTACAAGAAGCAGCAACTGAGAGAGCTAGCAATGCTGAATGGTACACTTCGTGAGGAAGGTTCTCCTATGTCAGGTTCTGTCTCCCCCTTCAACAACAGCCTTGGTATGAAGAGGGCTAAGACCAGGGGGTAATGGATTCTTGAACCTAGTGGGCTCTTGGAGCTTGTTTACTAGTTCTGCCAGTGATCAGCGGTTCTGACAGCGGAGGTGTTCCTGTGTCAGCCAATGCTCCCAACTGCCATCGGGGCACTGGCACTGTCTTGTGCCAGTTCTAACTTGGTTTCTATATGAGGTGTGTTTATCTTGTGTTTGGGGAAGGTTTAATGACAGTGTCGCATGTTAAGGGACAGTTCAGTTGGGGTTTTGCGTTTGTATGTTGCTTTAGGCAGTTTGGAATCAAAGATTGCCAATGTATTAAAATAGGGCCTTACTATATAAGCTTGTGATGACAGTTGATGGGCATTTGTGTGAGAAAGTTGGCGTATATTTTGTATACAGTAATGATCAACGAGTCTACCCAAATGCACCTCAGCTGGGTTGGAGTGTTGTCCTATTAGGTGTAGACTATACTCGAATTTGTCGAAGGCATTCTTTGTCGTCTCCTACAATAATTGTATTTGCCTTCTTGCCCCCTTATCCCCGCCTTTTTTCCTTGGATCTTTTTCGTGGTATTTCTACTTTGCTGTTATTCTAGTTATATCGGGTGTGCTGGTAAGCAAGCAATTAGGGGTTGATGATGGAATTCGACTCGGAATTGGTCTAAGCTGAGATTGATAGAGCCGTTTCATGCTATTTTGGAATCGACGGCCAAGCATGAAACTGGGAACGATTTCCTGGTTGGTCGATTAGGAAATTTGACCCTTTTTTTAAAAAAATAATTTTTAATTTTATGTTTTAATTAATATATATATTTTTTAATTTTTTAGGGGTTTTTAGCCATTGTTGAATAGCAATTAGTTTAATTTTTCATAGTTGGTATGCTTTATTTGTAATTTATTTGTATATCTTATATAAATTAAATATTTATTTTTTATAATATTTTTAAATTGTGCAACTTTATATAATATTTTTTTTATTTAATAAATTTTATGTGTGTTAATTTTTATTATAAATTAATTTTTATAAATAAATTTATTAAACATAACTAGATAAATGACTCGTATTACAGTATTACAATATTAAATGAGTATTATAATATTAAATGTTAAAAATATTAAATGTTGAAAAAATAAATATTAAATGTTGAAAAAATATATTTTATAAAATGATATCATTTTAAAATTAAAAAGATACTGGTAAATGTTTTAAAAATTAAATTAGATTCCATTTAGATTTTAACTTGGTTGGTTGACTAAGCAGGGAGTATATTTTTTAAGGTGTTTTTAACCTGATTGAATATAAAACCTTACTTGAGCATGAGTTAAGTTGGGTTTTGAGTCGGAGGTTCTTCCACCTAAACCTAAACCTAAACCTAAACCTTACTTGAGCATAAGTTATGTTTTGAGTCCATGGATCACCGAATTAACCCAAAAAACACCAATATGAAGGGGAGAAAAAAGAAGGAATTAATAGTGTAATTTAATGTGAAAAATGGGGTAATTAAATGTACGGCCACAATTAGATATATACCAGGATATTCTGTTCTTGTTTTGGGGGTATAATTTATTTAACATTAATACATGACGTAATTCATAAAGTGTGGACCGGTTAAATCACTTAATTGTTCACAACAATTAGAAAAACTTGATGAATAATGATCAGTTTGGGGAATGAATATCTTAGAGGAGGAAGAATAAAGTTTTGATTCATGTTCTCCTTTCTCCTTCAATCTACTAGGTGCTGGGCATGGTGCGGGAGCAGCTTTCGACACGGAAAGATGACTCCCTTGCAGAGAGGAAGGATAGCAAGCAATGAACCGGGGTACGATCGATGAAGATCATGCTTTTGGCATTCGATTTGAGGTTACTGTAATGATCTCCTTGTGACCATAGCTACAACATCACTTGATTGTTCATCTCTAATAATGAGTTTTGTCTTTTCGATCCTGAACATGCATCTTGTCTTTCCTGGCTGTGGTCTTAATGCTATTTCTTAATACGGTGATAGATAGAACATGTAATACTGATAGATGCAGAGCAACCACACATTATTAATGTAGTTTGAAGGAATCATGGTTTCTCTGTCATCGAAACTCTGGGGGAATTCTGTATATTTGACAGTAAATCTAAGATGTTTGTATTAAATCAGAACTTGTAACTCAAGTCAGAAACCAGGTTTTTCCCGGTTTGAGCGGCTGCTTCGAGGCTGTTTCTGCTGCATAAACCTGAACTTTCCTTCCCCTTTTCCTTGTAGGAAACTCTCTTTCTTCCTCTGCTGATGCGGCTTGCAAACTGCCACTGGTTGCCGAGTTAATGCTACTGCAAATCCTCCTTTCGCAAGGACCTGTTCCCCAGACCTTGCTGCCGAGATTTCTTCTTCCGTGACTTTGCTGGAAGTTTCTGCAATCTCTAGATTTAGTTTTGTCCAAGCTGTAATTACATTCCAGTTCTTGCATGTCAGGAACTTCTGTTGCCGACATCCTGCACTCTGCTGTGGAGTTACTGTTATCAAACTTTGCCCCACCTGGCCTATCATGTTGACACAATGAATCATCTGCCGGGGCATGTTTCAAATTAAAATCAAGTGAAAATAGATTTTCGATCAAAATATTATTTAATTTTTTAAATTTTTTTCATGGTTTTATTTTTTAAAAAAATTTCAAGAAACAGTATTATTTTTAATAAAATTGTATCAATCCACCTAGCCCATAAGCAGTTATGAGGAGGTAGATTGGCCGAATAATTACGGGTCACAAGTTTGGGAAGAGGGAGGTCCACATCGTCGGCATCGACTATGATAAACAGTTGAAAGCTTCAATTGTTGTTACAAATTACATGCAAACATAAAAAAAGTTTTCTTTCTTTTCAAATCTGTTTTTTTTTTTAATTACATTTGTTTTTTTTTAATTTATTACTTTTAAAAACCATTCAAGTTATTTTTGAAGTACACGAGACAATTCTCACATATTTTAACTATTCTCATATATTTTAACTTTAAACTCGTGCTAATAAGAAATCAGATTCAAAGAATTTTTTATATTAATTTTATAATTTTATTCTTTTATATTTTTACTTATTAATCCGGTTATCTTTGCACCAATTAAGTTAACTGAATTATATTAAAATAATTTTAGCATGATTTAATTTTAACCCAGGCTTTAAAAGAAATTGGGTCAAAAAAAATTTTCTTGTTAATTTTAATTTTTCTTTTAATTTTATTATTAAATATTTTTTTATTATTAAATTAAGTTGAGTCAAATCATGTTAATTTAATTTTTAATTAAAATTATATAAAAAAATTAAATAGAGATTTCAAAATTAATTTATTATATCAATTTTAATAATAATATTAAATAACTCTCTTGTACTTCTGAGATATTTGTTTTTATATATCTTAAAAAAATTTAATCAGATCTGCAGGGTATTAAACTAATAATTATCTATAATAACAATAATAAATAATAAAAGGAAGGTTTACAAATAAGAAAGTGGAAAGTGAAAAGTGAAAGACATTCGTGTGAGAGACAGACCGCCACAACGCAACTACAAGGAATCTCTTCTTTCCTCTTTGTTTTTCCTTTTAAATATATTTATCAAACACAAAACAAACACTCTATTCTTTGTCTCTGTTACTGCCGATTCAAACCCCGAACCCTAACTCAACTCAGGAGGTCATTAATTTCTTTTTTATTAAATTTGTCTGAATCTTTTTTTTATTTAATTATTCCCTTTACGGGGTGAATAAAAATCGTCTTTTTTTTTGTTGTTGTATTTTAAGGGTTTTTCCTGTTAACAGATCTTCTTCTTTCCTGGGGTATGATGATTATTATTATTATTATTATTTTAATGTTTTTTTGTTTGGTTACCGAGAAGATTTAAGGAATTTTAACTCTGAAGGGTTTTAGTTTTCATGGCAGTGAATTTGGCCCACTGTTTGGTTACTCAGAATTTATTTTTTTAAGACCATTTGGAGGGGGGAACGTTTCGGGATCTTTTTAAAAAATTATGGGTTTGCTATTATTTATATGAAGTTTAAAATTAAACCCATTTTTTTTGTTTTGTTAGTATTTTAATTGGATGATTGGATGTGGATGACTTATATTGCTGGCACTAATATGTAGTAAAAATATATGTTTTTGAAGGTTCAGAGAATTTGTGATGGCTTCCAAGAGGATTAACAAGGAGTTGAAAGACCTGCAGAAGGACCCTCCTGCATCATGCAGTGCTGGTTCTCTTCTTTACTTACCCTTGATTGTTGAATCAGTTTTAATCTTATAAATTTGTTTCTTTGGTTTAATAATTATGATATCAACATGCGTTCTTAGTTAACTCGGGATGGGATTGTATTGAATATAGGTACCCCAGTAAATTTTCGTTGTGCTTGCTTTAACTTGCACGAGCACATTGATCTGATAGTTGTTAGATGTGGTTGAGCAGCAAGGACGAGGGATTGGTTTAAAAGAGTAATCAATGAGAATCTAATTGCATTTGCTATGAAATACAGACTGTTTGTTGGATAGAGTGGGGTTCAGCTATCTGTAAGTGTGGTGTCTGTGTGTTGATCACTTGCGGGAGTGAACTAAAAAGTTTTCATCATTGGAATTGTTTTGTGGTGAGTTGATTGGGATTTGATATTTCAAGCTGGTGTTGTGGACATGGCTGTGTAGATTGATGATCACTGGACTTTTTTCATTCATGAGCCTTGACCTGTCTGCAAACTAATATAAAGCTGATGAATTCGGCCAAAATATATTTTGTTTTCACTAGAGTTTATTGATTTGAATCATGGCTTGTGACATACTATGCATGCGTACAGGTCCTGTTGCTGATGATATGTTCCACTGGCAAGCAACAATTATGGGCCCAGCTGACAGCCCATTTACTGGTGGTGTATTCCTTGTGTCTATTCACTTTCCTCCAGATTACCCATTCAAGCCACCCAAGGTTATCAATTTGCTCATCTTTTCTGATACCATTTGCCTTGCATTCCTTCTCATCCTCCCACCCCCTATAAAGCGGTGGACCTGTAAATGGTTCAAGGATGGCCTTGTGTCAGTCCTGGCCTCTCTCTCTAATTGCATTGCTTGGTTGATTTGGGGTGCCAGTCTTTAGGACCTGAAATGCACATCCTGGAGCTTCGTAGGCTTTCATGGAAGCGCTTTTTATCATCCCCGTAGCTTTGGTTGCTTGCCACATAGGTTATGACACACTAATCCTTAAGAGAACTTTTTCTCTCCGAGAAAAAGAAGGCAGTTGTTAGCTTAGTGATTCAATCTTTCTCGTGGGCTTTTGATGTGTTGGGATTTGAAACTTTGACTCTCTCTGCTTTTCTGGTTGTATCTTTTTTTTTCTTCAATTTGGTGGGCATTTGATGTGTTAGGATTTAGAAGTTCTCTTTCTGGATGTAAATATTTTTCTTTTTTCTGATTTGAATATGTTCTGGATAGGTCTCCTTCCGTACAAAGGTTTTCCACCCTAACATCAACAGCAATGGAAGCATTTGTCTTGACATTCTCAAAGAGCAGTGGAGCCCTGCCCTTACAATATCCAAGGTACTATGATTTTTCTTCCCTCATGTTTTATTTCTCTCTCGTGTACATGGGATTTTGTGTTGGTCCATCTCCTCCTTGACCAGAGTTGTGTTTGGCATGGCTCTGTTATAAGATGCGAGTGCTTATATTGTAATGCAATAGCGACTCTAGATCTGATTATAGTTTTGTATTTGTAGCATAATGACATTAGATTTGTATATTCTTTTTGGTATAAATGAAGAATACATCTTTCTTGTAGGTTCTTCTGTCTATCTGCTCACTGCTGACTGATCCAAACCCGGATGATCCCCTGGTGCCTGAAATTGCTCACATGTACAAGACAGACAGAGCCAAGTATGAAACTACTGCACGGTCCTGGACCCAGAAATATGCCATGGGCTAGGGTTCTACATTTGCAGGATGAACAAAAAAGTCCGCGGTCGTACTAGTAAATAATAGAAACGTTGTCCTGGTCTGCCGTTGTTGTCTTGGTTTCTGAAGATCAGTGGGAGTTTATTTATTAATGCATGTTCTATAACAGTTATATGAAAACAGATATGCAAAATGTTATCTGCGCTTTGCTTCATTCTGTGTGTTTGGGATTGAAGAGCATGCAGCTAATCTTTTATACATACCCTCATCAAATGCACGGGCATTTGAAGAGGAGCTGTTCATTGTGGGGGCCAGTTCTTGGTCCTGGCAAATTCTCAATGGGCCTGCCTGAAATTCCTTGGGCCGAGGCCTGGTCTAAAATAGGCATTTGTCCTCAGCTCAACCCTCATATTATCTCTTCTGTTAAAAGCTTGGGTACATAATTAATGAGCTCGCGCTCCCTGTTTTGACTGTGGGAAATTCTCTCCCAATATGCAGCTTGCCTCGGATATGGTCATGGGGGCATCTTTTAGAGTGTTCTTACTTGTAGTCTATTTCGCTCACCCGCATGCATGTCGTGCAAGACCAACAAATGGAAGTTTATGGAGTAGTGGTGTCTGGAAGTGGTTCAGCATGTCTGTTGCATTTCATGCTGCATTCACCACTAAACTTGGAATCATAAATTTTATTTGAAGCAGATAGGAATCGAAGGAATTCTGGCTGGTTTGCTTATGGAGTTGAGTATCTGCTGTGGCTATAGTTATAGTTATCAGGCCGGGTCTGGATTCGGCTGGGAGTTGATTTTGAAACTAGCCCGGGTTGGGTTTGATTTATCTAATTGATGATCTGATAAAACCTGGATAAGATTTGGTCGGGTTAGGTTCAAGGTTTTAATTTTTAATTTTTACACAAAATATTAGCAATATTTTTACTTTCCAAATTAGTGGAGGTCAAATGCAAATGCAACTAATATTGGATCACGACTTCGAAGCCTTAATGATAGGATTGGTAGAAGGCTATGCCTGCGCGCACGCGTGTATTTGTACTGTTTGACTTTAGTGAAATAGCAAAGCATTCAACCATTTATTTTCTTAAGATTTCGAACCGGAGCCCAAAAATTACCTTGGTACAAAAACGTGCATTTACTGTGTCAGAATTGGGGAAAAAAGAAGCTTGTGGGGTCCAAAATCTCAGTGTTACTAGATCATATATATCTTTATTATTTAATGTGTAGCATAAGTGTTACAAAACTATAGAACTCCCACGCACCATATATATATATATATATATATATATATATATATATATATATATATATATATATATATATATAATAGAGAGAGCAATTGATGAGGCAGAAAGAACTCCCACGACATGTCCCTATATGCTGTGTATTATTCTGCCTGCAGTTTCAATGACTCCAAACTGTAATCTCTTGGACCCTTACGTTTATAATTTAGCACCCTTTCCATGTTCCCACCCTTCTTGTCTGTATATATATGGCCATGGCTCCATATATATTAACACTCCTAAGCTAGTGGGTACGTGCAAGTTCACACAAGTTGGTCCTACGAAGAAAGATTATT
>Ga0325411_1005828_pt1 | contig 13592 bp, 14 predicted proteins | sample PopdelMetagenome_13_FD_206181 | JGI IMG/M metagenome (GOLD analysis project Ga0325411, IMG submission 206181) | Populus deltoides microbial communities from Bellville, Georgia, United States - Xylem-PdIQD-R4 | ecosystem: Host-associated > Plants > Phyllosphere > Stem > Wood/Secondary xylem... | reverse complement strand
TTACACAAATTTCGATTTGTTATAGTGAATCAGCAATGCATATTTGCCCCAAAAGTACCATTGACAGGCTGCAACGTGATTAATGCAAACCATTTTGCAAGAATTCTATCGATGACATAAGAAATACAGAACCATTTCAAAAGACTAAAACATAAAGATTAGAGAGAGTGAGAGAGGACCAATAAATTTTAAAAGAAAGTGGCATTTCTTGATACATACAACCAGCAAGAACTTTAGGATCTCCACCCAAAGGAAAAAACTCCAACCCAGCTGTCTCGACAAATTCTTTGAAATTTGAATGAGTTGCTAGTCTAACACGATGGCCATAATCCTGCACAAAAAGTGTTAATGAACCAATATTTGCAAACGAAAAGTCCTAAAAAAATATTCTGCAACAATTCAGCCTTACATATACAAACTCTTTCATTGTAAATAATCATGGTGTTAACAAAGAAAATGTAACTTCAGATTTTCTTGTTTACATAACAAAACAAGAAGCAAGCTTTTTCTACAACTAATACTTAAGAAAGCACACATCGAGGCACTGTAAATAAGTAAGACAATTAGAAAGGTAAGCCAAAAATGATGAGCGTGACAAACTGCAGCAACAGAGTGGTCAACGGTGAAATTGTACCATCCTTCATATTTTATTCAAAGCTTCTGCCGAACAAATAGCAAACATCTTACACGTGATTAAATTTGAAGTTCAAACATTCAAACACATGTTCATGGATAGAGGTCATAATGATAAGCTGAAAATAGAAAATAAGCATCACAACTAACCTGTAGACGTTTACCAATTGCAATAAACGGTTGCACATCTCCTCGTGTGCCAACAATAAGCATTACTATTTGCAGTGGTGGTATATATTCAAGGCCCGTTGCATCAAGAGGCTCATCATCAACTACTGTATTATATACATCATCAGATCCAACACCAGGAGCTTGGGGTTCTACATCCCCTGGAACCTCAAATTCTACAGTTCCATCATGTTTGACACTAGCTATTCTTTTCAACAATTTACGCTGCATAGTTTTAAGAAATCAAATAAAAACACTAAGCAAAGCTTCATCATCTTCAACAACCTAAACACCGCAGTTTTAGGAAATAAAAACCTAAACCAACAAGGAAAAACAAATCACTCTTCAAAAATTTAAGTTATAAGGAAGAAATTTAACTAAAATTAGGAAAATGAAGAGTACCAGTAAAGTTCGAATCCGGTGCCTCAAAGCTTGTTAAATACACTAGCGATATTTAGAATATTCATCGTAATTAGGAAAATGAAGAGCTCAAGCAGAGTCAAGATCAATACCTTCTGCCGAACAGGAATCTTGTCATTGAAAATTTGCGCAGCCTCCTCAGGAAGTATATTTTGAAGTCTTTGCCCCTTCGTTTTGGTTTTGGATCTTTCTAGCTTGGAGAGCTGACTCGGAGTTGGTTCCGTCGTAGTGTCGCCCCCTCTGATTCCTAACAAAGAAATCTATAACCTCATAAAACCAACAGCTTTTTTCACACCATGTTCAACAATGTTAACGGAATCAGAAACGAACACAGTTAAAACAAACCGATTTAAACTCGGATTACCGTTACTAACTGAAGCAACACCAGCTGCCTCTCTGCTCTCCGATTCATCACCAACGCCGATTTCGCCTTCGATTCTCACAGACGTAAAGGAAGAAGAAGAAGACGAGCTCCATCGCCGTGACTCCGCCATCGCGGCAACAGACTCCAGCGAGCTCTGCTTGTTCTGATCCAGATCTGACGGTAGTTTCTAACGTGAGAGTTCAGTGCGAGAGAGAGTGTTTGGATTCCGAGAAAAAAGCACGTTGGGAGGGAATTTTTTTTATTTCCCTTTTCTTTTGAGCGGTAAGGAATCCTAGAATGCTCGAGGAGGGAAGGAGAGAGTGGAGTGGGTGATGTGTTGAGGAGAGGTTAGGGGGTGACACGTATGCATTTTTACCTGCCAGCATGCTTGTCAATTACGATTTTTTCTGTTGGAAAGAGGGGATGACGTGGGATGGTATACGATTCTGTTATACTTATTTGTCTTTACTTGCTTATGTTTTTGCTGGAGTTTTACGGGAACTTAGCGAGAGAAAAAAAACCTAAAAAATATTTATGAATCTAGGATATTTAGCTATTATTTGGTATTGTATTTTAAACGGGGTTTGGAAATTTTTTTTAAAAAACAAATTATTTTTTATATATTTTTTGATTTTTTTAATATATTGGTATTAAAAAATTAAAAATAAAAAAATATTATTTTAAAGTATTTCCAAACGAAAAACACTTTCAAAAACAATCATTATCTCACTCTCAAACACTCTCTTAATCAAGTTGTGAATAACATTTAAGACTTGTGTGTATAACATTTGTGAGTCAATAAAGAAACATAATTAGAGACTAGTTTCTTCAATCATTTACTTCTTATTTAAAAAACCACAATTCAAATAATCAATTTTTTAATCTCAAACATAATTTATATAAACAACACATAGCATCTTCAATCATAATTAATAAAATTACATTGACCATTAATATAACATAATATTTTATTAAAAAGTAGTTAACTATATATCTATTTATAATTCTCATAACATGTTATTATATCTAATAATCGCCACAACTCATGAAAGGGCATGGAGCACTCGTGGAGGGGTCTAAAGCACCACCACAAATCATCCAACTCGAAAATGGGTTTGTAACATTCATGTAGGGATAAGGAGGATCAATATCACCCAAGCTCATGGACGGACCCGGGACACATGAAAATACTTGCACCACTACCCCAACTAGTCTAACTCGAAGACATGTGTGTGTAGGTGTCAACACTAATATCACCCTGGCTCATGGACGGTCCTGATATGCTTGTGGACTGGCCACCATTACCAACACTCTCACAACAAGCAATCTCATCTTATGTTAATATCGCTTCAAGTTGGTCAGCCTCCTCGACCTCTTAAAGTCAACCACAATATAAATTGAGCATGGTATTGGCCACAATATGTTTCATCTTATCGACGTCTTCATGAATAGTCGTTATTGCTTTTTGAGCTCCTCGTACTAAGTAATGAATCTATATACATGCATTAAAAAGTAAATAGTACTCATTATATACAATAACATTAAAAATATTCAATAAATGTTGTATGTAAAATAATATTGCATATCAATCAATTATGTCTCAAATATCGGGGGACATAATACATCATATTGTATGGATGCCTCAAGAAACGTGACTAGATAGGTGTAATAAAATGACATGTAATGGTCAGATACCATCTCATGTAGGTATCTATATCAATCATCGAATGTCGCTCATAAAGAACATAATTTTTCATAGCATCCCAAAGATTTAAGTAAGATGCATGAAACCAATTCCCCTCACGGTTACACTAACAACTAATATTATGCAGCTTGTCACCAGTATCAACATGATCTGGTATATCTTGAGATAGTACAAATTGTCGCATTATCCAATCTAAGTAATGCGTCAGCCACAATACGTTTCATCTTATCGACGTCTTCATGAATAGTCGTTGTTGCTTTTTGAGCTCCTCGTACTAAGTAATAAATCTATATACATATATTAAAAAGTAAATAGTACTCATTATAAATAATAACATTAAAAATATTTAATAAATGTTGTATGTAAAACAATATTGCATATCAATCAATTATGTCTCAAATATCGGGGGACATAATACATCAGATTGTATGAAACCAATTCCCCTCACGCTTACACTAACAACTAATATTATGCATCTTGTCACCAGTATCAACATAATCTGGTATATCCTGAGATAGTACAAACTGCCGTATTATCCAATCTAAGTAATGCATCTCAACAATGTCGAAGTAGTGCAACGGGACCTGTGCTAGCCAAAGGTCAGATCCCTTACGGCATATAGGTGAAGTTTAAAGTATCAAGTCTTCTTTACATGACATCCATGTAACCTATCAGAACATATGAAAGAGACATATTAGATAATAAGTTGAAACTAAATAATTGACGTTCAAATAACAAAAAAATATATAATACATTTATAACTCATACCTAATGTGGTTTTCGCGCATCCAACTCATCCTGGTAGAACTTGTAGACATGAGGGTATTTACCAATAAATGTCTAGCCCTACACCATCTGACATTATAAGCCATAAAGTTAGTATAAACCTGTTGATTAAAGTTTATTTTATTTTATTATTACATAGAACCAATGAATGGTGGCCTCTGAGTGACAATATCTAACATATTATTACCCCAACTCTCTAGACATCTAATATGAATATGCTCTCATGACTAGAGCTATATTAATAAATATTGACAATTTTAAGTTGGTATTTAAAATCCCATAAATTTTAACAATCAAAGAATTTTAAATAATCATACCTAGAGAAATAGTAGACACCTCTAGACATGTTTTACATAGTTGTCGGTATAGATATGCAAGCATGACCCACCAACTATAATTGAAAATGGCCTAGAAGTCCTCAAGCAGCGTCAGAAAGAACATTGGTATTGCATTACTTGCAGTACTCGTTAAAATAAGATCTTTAAACATATGTAATATGATGCCTGATCATACATAACCAACTAGTCCTCCGTCGCATCTGTTGGGGGGTCTTAAAATTTATGTCCAACCATGTTAATTCGATGTAGTTACCTATATAAGCATTGGCTGGAGGCACCCCTCCTAATAGACGATCATATAAAGCATTTCTATCAACTGACCATCCATGTCCTATCATAAGAGCTCCATATATCAGAAGGCTAGTCAATATGGTTACATCCCGCAGTGTGGTTGTCATCTCACCACCACGTAGATGGAAGGTGTGTGTTTCGTGCCTCCACCACTCAACCAAAATTGCAATTAATATGTGGTCAAGATGTATGCCAAATAACTAACAGATCTCATAAAAAATTGCCTCGTTAACAAATGGATGAACGTGCTCATGCAACTCTGTTAATGTATACTATTAGGGTGTTACAAGATCACCGTACTGAAAGGCAAGCAATTTAGTTATTTAAACAATTAAATTAGTTAAAATTTAGTTAATTCAAATAATTATTTATAAATATTATTAATCTAGAGATCTAACCTCTTTTCTCTAAATATCATTGGAACGATGTTGATCCTGTATATATAGAATCGACCATCATTAGGACCTGTCTCAACAACAAGGTGGTCATATTTGTCTGCATTCCTAGAAGCAATAAAACCTTCTCTAGTCAAAACCATGCCTCTTTCGAGATCTTGTATCAAAAAATTATTAGCCATTGTAATAAAATTGAACATCTATATAGTTGAATTAAAAGCAATAATTGATGTTTACATAATTTTGAACAAATACAACAATTAACATATGTTGTTTAGTTTCAAGTTTTCCTATTATGACCTCTTTAACTGTATATACCATATTTATCCAGTGAGTGCCTCTTTCTAGCATCCATCTCATTATGTAGATAAATGGATTTTCTTTGACCTTTATCCGCTTACCATCTAGTTGGACATTCATTTACATTTGGACCAGTATATGCATTTTTATACTACAAGTTGGAGTAGTAATCATCAATAAATTTCATATAATCCATGTTTTAAGAGTAAGAGGTGACATGTATTGATCAACAAGCTCAACTAACTAAGCATCCCCATCTTTCCCATAATTTTTATCTTCCTCTTTAACCTTAACTCTATCAATATGATGGTCATTTTCATCATCACTTGGTTTGGATTCTTCATGGTAATATGGAGTAAATGTCATACCTAAATTGATGCGAACCTCATGATCATATGGTCATGCAACCTACAATCAAGATTGAGATTTGATTCTAGAAAGCTGAAATAGGTCTGATAGGAGTGTGATACAATGAAAACTTACCTCAAGGCAACAACATTATTGGAATGAATTAGAATGACACCACAAAGCTAGATAATCTTCGATAAGTCAGATTCAGTTCGTTCAAGAACTGAAGAATGCAAGAATCACTCTCACATGTTAAAACTAAAAAATTCAGAAGTAATATCATCAATTACTGCTAAAATTTTGGTTACATGTGTTTAAATAGTTCTTAAGAATTAACCATAATGGATCTATCCTTGTGGGCTGAACTGACCTACATTCAAAACTGACCCAAAAACTCTAAACTAAAAAGTCATATCCTGATCCAAACAACCTTTAGATCCTAACTGAAAACAAAGTATTAATTAAGCCCAAACAAGCCTTGGGCTGTAACAACAAAAATAAAAATAAAGCTCATAATATTAAATCCATGTTCTGTCATGAGAAGAAAAGAAAGAAATAAAATATTACAGAATTGATTCCAGGCTTATTTATAGCCTACCATGCAACTCATTAATCTTAGAAATAAAAGGAAAAAGTAGCCACTCATGCTGTTTCCAGGTTGTAGTAGGATTCTTTTATTTTCTTTATTATCCTCACCTCATGGCCCAAATAAGGTTGGATTGGGCCGCTCTTGCACATGGATAAGATGTACTAGGGCCTTATCTTGATACTCTAATGGACCCTTCAAATCTGACTTGGTCGAAACCTTCAAAACCAATGCATTCAATGCCTCTTTCAATGCCTTTGACTTGGATTGAGTTATTGGACCATTTGGAACATGTAATGGGTCCTTGTTGGTGTTTCTGAGCTGGTCCATATCATCCCCTCTCTCCTCGAAATGATTTGATCTTGAATCAAAACTTGTGTCAAACAAAGTAAGATCAACAACATTAAAGGTAACACTAACACTATACTCACCTGAAAGATCAATTTTGTATGCGTTATTATTGATCCTCTCTAAAACCTGAAATGGACCATCACCATGAGATTGTAATTTTGATTTTCTTTGGTTAGGAAATCGTTCCTTATGCATGTGCACCCAAACCCAATCACCGGGTTGGAAAACAACGTATTTACACCCTTATTTGCTTTAGAAGCGTATAATCTGTTCTTTTTCTCTATTTGCAGTCGAACTTTATCATGGAGTTGTCTTACCATCTTTGCATTCTTTTCACCATCTAAACTTACCCTTTCTTCAAAGGTAAATGAATTAAATCCATAGGAGTTAGTGGATTAAACCCATAAACAATTTGAAAAGGAGAAAAGCCACTGGTTGAATGCAAGGTTGTTAAAATCGCGATTTTGACACGGCACGGAAAGTACTAAATAAACTCGGATCGTAAAATCGGATCGTAAAATCATAAGGAATTTTAAAATATATATAAAAAAATTCATGCTTCAAATAAAAATTCATAGCACCTTAAAATACATGCTTCAAATAAAAATCCATACATAGTTCAAGCACCTTAAAATACATGGTTCAAATAAAAATTCATACATAATTTAAATAACTTTTAATTTGCTAATAATTAACAAATTTAAAACAAATAATCTGCTGGTGTGTCATGTAAGCTAAAACCAGTTTCATTGCCTTCATCTTCCTCATTATTCCTCAGACATTCATCAATATCATTAGCATCAAGAGGATTATTAGTGTCACTACTAGTACCAACACCAATATTATGAGCATTAGTGCTGCTACTAGTACCAACACCAATATCATCAATTTGAATCTCCAAATCATCTTCAGTACCATGACTCTCCATTTCAGCATCATTAGGAATTTCTTTTTCGTCACTTTCATCTTCATTACCATTTTATCTTCATGTTGCACTATCAATAGCACCAAGCAAATCAATGTTTGAATGTTTTTCTTTATCGGTTATCCGATCATCATCAGATGAAAGATCATCTTCTACATCAAAATCATCAGCTTGCTTTTTGACTTGATTATTATTCAATTTCAGATTGCACATTACAAATACCAAGTCATTCATTTTTCTCTGTTGCTAACGATTTCTTCGTTCTGTATGAACCTAAATAAACAATTCAAATTGATAAGATTTTTATCAAATATTTCAACATTTAAAATAAAAAAATAAAAAAAAAACTTACCATTTCAAATGCACTCCAGTTACGCTCACATCCAGATAAAGTACAAATCAAGCTTAGAACTTGGATTGCAAACCTTTGTAATTCTGGGCATTCATCCCCATAAGAATCCCACCATTGAGCTGGAGTTTTTTTTTTTTTTTTTTATCTCTAGCTGTCTTGGCAGCCTCAATGCCAAACAACCCTTTTGCATTATTGAATGATTCAAGTTGCAAGTTAATTTTGCACCTTTCACTTGCATTAGGCACCATCCTTTCTAAGCATTGATGTAATCCAATTTTAATGTTGGCTTTAACCTTAAAATTGGGATTATAATGATAATGAGGATTCAAATAATAAGTTGTTGCATGTAAGGGTCTGTGGAGTTGAAGTTCCTATCTTGTATTAACAATATTCCATATAGGTATATAACTATATAAAAAAAACAATAAAAATATCATTACTTTATATATGACATTCATATTAATAAATGACAACATTTGAAAAAATTCACTTGTATCTTCTCTTTTGCTTTATCAATTGCTTTATATATAAAACTCATAGCTGGTTTCTCATCAGAATCAACCAATCGAAGAACTTTAATTAGAGGAAACGCTGCCTTAATACATATAGTAACATCATGCCAAAACCTGTTGTCCAAAACACAATTTTGAATTCGTTTCCCTTCTTTTATTCTTGCAAACCTATATGAACTCCACTGTTTGGAAGTAAACATGGTCATCAACTGTATTTTATGATCATTCAAACATCCCAGAGTCAAATATGCAGTAGCAAACCGAGTGGCAGCAGGCCTAATCAAATTCCTTCCTTTCATAAAATGCCTTAGCATGGAAATAAGAATAGTTCTTGAATAAATATATGAGGTGATTCTCCTCCCCTTAGCAATAGTTACTTGATGAACCTCTAACTTCTTCTCAAAATCCTCTAATATCAAGTCAATACAATGGGCAGCACATAGTGTCCAAAACAAACTATTTCTTTTTTCCATCAATAATTGTCTCGCTGCCTTATAATTTGCAGCATTATCGATGACTACTTCGACAATATTTTCCTTCCCAATCCTCTCCACAATGGCATCTAACATCTCAAATACCTTATCAGCAGTCTTGGACATATTAGAAGTATCCACCGATGACAAAAAAACCGTCCATTTAGGACTATTAACCAAAAAGTTACAAATACAACATCTTTTTTTATCTGTCCATCCTTCAAACATTATTGAACAACCAGTTTTTTTTTCCATTCTAGCTTGTACTCCTCAAGCAAATTCATCGTTTGATCCACTTCTTGCTTCAAATACTTCTCTTTAATATCATAGTATGATGGAGGCTTGAAACCTGGCCCATGCTTTGCAACCAATTAAAATGCCTTAAGAAACTCATGGTTTTTTACACAATTAAATGGAATTGCACTAGTGTAAAAAAACCTTGCAATTTGTCGATATGCTTCTTCTCTAATATCCTTTTTTAGCAATTGATTTAAGGTTGTTTGTGTACTTCCACTCCCACTAGCTACTCTCTTTCCTTTGTCCTTGGAGCTAATTTCTTTTATTTCATCATCATCATCATCATCATCATCATCATCATCATTTACACTATATTGAAGGGCCTTTCTTTTCTTTTCAGTTGCTTCTAGATTTTTCACCAAAACACCTAAAATCATCTGCTTAACATTTTCTGGTACTTGCTGACATGGCTCAACATCCTTACGAGTGCAAGCCAAATGCTGTTTAAAAAGAAAAATACCTCCACTAATAATTTTTTGACAATACTTGCACTGAAATTTTCTAGAATTCTTATCAATATCTATCCCATGTTGCCATCCCACATCAAGCCTATTACCAGAAGAATTTTTTTTAGATGCCATAAGTTCAACAATTCAAGAATCAATTCAAATCAGCCATGTAATCAATTCAAACATTTTATAACAGGTTATAAACTTGATTTTAGTACACACTACAAAAAAATAACAGCCAACAACCCATCTTCTATATTATTATCCATGACAGGTTATAAACTTACAAGTTACAACCTTTACAACTCAGAAAAGGCAGCATAAAAACAGTCACGCAGCACTCAAAATTACAACTTACAACCCAAATCCATTTATCACAAGTTACAACCCAAATCACGGTTAAATTACAATAAATTCATTCATCACAAATTCACAATTCACAACTCAGCAGCAGCAATATTCTAAATTACAATAAAATTCATTCATCACAATTCACAACTCAGCAGCAGCAACAACATTCAATAGACAGACTGATAGAGTCTATTCATCACAATTCACAACCCAGCATCCAAATCCAGTGTAAGAAAAAACAGAGTCACACACACGCACGATTAAATTTGAATCTAAAATTCACAAACAAACTCTCAACAATAGACAGACTGACAGAGTCACATAAACTTTGAATCAAAATATTAATCTTTAACATCATTAAACTGTAAAGAAATGGACATGGTAAGAAACTAAGAAGCTTACCTCTGTTCTGAGCAGTGAGCACCGAGGTTGAGCAGATGCAGATCAATATTGCGGTCAAAGTTGGAGCCTGCGAATCCAATCAAACTAATATTAATATCAGAGTAAGAAACGGACAGGGAAAAAGAAGCACCCCTGACACTGGTAGTTATCGACAAAGAAGAGAAAACTAGTGAATTTTGGCAGGAGATAAAACAAGATAAACATAGTAACTTACCTGATGAAGACTGGAGAGACGCCATTGTTGTTGTGTGGACTCTAGTTCTCACGGTGGCTGCTGAAAAGGACAATGTCGGTCGTCGATGATGGAAAAATAAAAAAAGATGAGGGGCGAGGGCTGTTGTGGAGGTGGATGGTGGTTGATTGTTGGCTGAGAGAAAGAGATTAAGAGACTGAGTCACTGAGGAATCCTCAGTGAGGATTTTGAATTTTGGGTTTCAATTTAGGGATTTCTGAACGTGAACAGTGAATGTGAAGAGAAGAGAGAAGACTGATTGATTCGGTGAATAATGATTTGCATTTGATCTGGTAAAGCCAATAGGCGGTTGACACCTGGCAGCTGAATTGTATTGTAATTTCCTGCGGGTAAACTCGTTCAATCGGAGGTGAAATCGTGATTTTACGCGATTTCACCCGATTTTAATAATTTTACCCGATTTCGAGTTTCATAAATGATTTAGCACGTAAAGCCTATATTAACTCGTAAAAACGTATGATTTTATGAGTTGAATCGCGATTTTAACAACCTTGGTTGAATGCACAGTTCTATTATAAGCAAACTGAACAAAAGGCAAACATTCTTCCTAACTTTTCAGATTCTTGTGAATAATAACACGCAAAAGTTGGAATAAAGTTATATTCACTACTTTAGTTTGTCTATTTGTTTGAGGATGACATGTTGTCGAAAATAAAAGTTTAGTTCCCAACTTTCCCCATAAAGTCTTCCAAAAGTATCTAAGAAACTTAACATCACAATCTGACACTATACTCCTAGGAATGCCATGCAAATGTACAATCTCCCTAAAAAACAAGTCTGCGATATAAGATGCATCATCTGTTTTATGGCATGCAATGAAATGCATCATTTTAGAAAACCTATCAACCACAACAAAAATATAATCTATACCTTTCTTTGACCTAGGTAAACCTAAAACAAAGTCCATAGAAATATCTACCCAAGGTTCAGTAGGCACAGACAATGGTGTATACAGTCCATGCAATTGTACTCTAGATTTTGCCTTTCTACAAGTAGTGCATTATTCACAGATTCGTTGCACATCCCTTTTCATCTTTAGCTAATAGAAATGCTCATGCAATACATCCAAGGTTTTCGTAACCCCAAAGTGATCCATTAAACCACCCCCATGTGCTTCACGAACAAGCAATATACAGCCTTCATTGATTTCTTATTTGTTTCATTCAAGACCAGAACCAACATTTCTTGATGTTGCTGCCATTGCAGCTAATAGAATTCTGCTTCTAGACTCTTATTTCACTGTTGTCATTTTTCATGGGGCAACAATTGCTCAATGGCGGAAAGCTGGATATTATAATCAACCTGAACATCAGGTACTCTGTTCTGTTAAGATGACATGATATGAGCCATATGAAAAAAAAACATGTCTTTTAATTTATAGGCTGCCTCCATTCCTGAAACTGACATATAATCAAGGATATTCTTAATAGTGAGAGATTCTAAATCTTGACTTAATTAACATGGTTGCTAACTTCAGAAAATGAACTTCACTCCCATGACATCAACATGGTGATCACTATTTTAACCAGTTTATTGTGATATAGTTAGTATACACTTGCTTGGTCTCCCAAAGCATACAAAGTGACATCAATGTTTAGTAGCTGTTTCTTGTTTTCTTTTTTTCTTATTTATTGCAGTTCTATCTCATTATATCACATCGTGTTCTGAGCTTAGTTTTTCAGTCTTAGCTCTATGTTAGAGGTGCAAAGAATCACCATTAAGTTATAAAAATTGTCCTTGATAACAAATCATGTTAATATACAATCAGGGGCGGAGGTATGTTAAGGGCTAGGGTGGGCTTTAGCCCAGGTCAAGATTTTATCAATATTTTTTGACTAGTTTTATGTAAAAAGAAATTTGTAATTTTGGATTGAGTTATCAAAAAATTCTGAAAAGTTGCGTGAAGCCTTTTAATATGATGCTTTAGCTTGGGTTAAAATTTCAGAATTTTTTGAGAAATTCAGAAATTTGATGAAAAATCACAATTTAACCAGTTTTACGTTATTGGACGTAATTTTCAATCCGACCGTCAGATTGAGCTGAAATTTTACGATAGATCTTAAAATATATTGAATGAAATCTTGTTAAAATTTTAGGATGAACGAATCTTGGTAGTGCTAACGAAAAAAAACATTAAATAAAAGCTTAAGAGTAAAATGGTTATTTGCCATTAAAAAATAAAGCAAATCAGCTCTTCCTTCCTTTAATATGTTGCCAACTGGGTAGAAGCAGAATAGGAAAAGAAAGAAAAGAAAAGGTTAGAGAGAAATAGAGAAAAGTAAGGCAAAAACATAAAAAAAAATCCAAGAAAAAAATAAAAAAAGTGAGAGAATAACTTTGTAAACTTACAAAGTCCAACTTATAAAATACTAATATAAGAAAGAATCAAGTGAAGGAAGGAAGAATTGAGAGAGGGAAAAAATTTAATTACTTTATTTTCCAGTTGACATGGGATTGTTATTTTATCTCGGTTGAGGGGTTATTACAATATCGATTCAGATTCGATTATAGATGAATTATATTCCATAAAATATCGAAGGATGTAACTTTAATAGTGAGTTTATTTTTACTTTCACTTTAATTTTATATACTTTCAAATTTATTTTTTAATATTTTGGGTAGTGTATTTGAATTAAAATTTTACTATTAGCTTTAAAATTTCATGTATATAAATTAATAATTAATCCTAAAAAAATATTTATATATTTATTTAATAGTCAGGGCAGAAAAAATTCCTTACTCCACGTTGTACACAATCCAACAAGTAGGTGGCATCAGATATTACTCGCAGATTATATGACAATATATACTCCCATAAAATATCTTCAGATATTTTTTTTCCCGGTCAGTGGTTGCATTATGGTTTACGGTGAAAGAGGCACATGGTTCTGGA
>Ga0325411_1005827_pt1 | contig 13593 bp, 5 predicted proteins | sample PopdelMetagenome_13_FD_206181 | JGI IMG/M metagenome (GOLD analysis project Ga0325411, IMG submission 206181) | Populus deltoides microbial communities from Bellville, Georgia, United States - Xylem-PdIQD-R4 | ecosystem: Host-associated > Plants > Phyllosphere > Stem > Wood/Secondary xylem... | reverse complement strand
GGTGGCAATTGCATAACATTTTCATCAGGAGGATTCAGGCAGTAGGGTTTATCATTTATGTACCAGTCATGTTTAACTACAAGCCCATAGAACCCACAAACCTCCAGTATGAAACCACTTCAGGTCATGGATTCAGAAAGGGTGAAACATTCTAGCAAGTCGGGGCTTGACCCTTGTGAGTTGGGTTAGGAGAAGTGGCTTCCAACCTTACCGTGATTGACATGTTTCATGAATCGGCATTCACATTTTCTAGCGAAGACCTGCAAATTAACAATGATATACCAGCACTGCTTGTTAAGAAATACTTGTGAGGAAACCGTGGTGTGATCAAGGTTGTGTCAACATGGCGAGACCGAGTTTTTTCTTCGCCAAACAAATAGAAAATTTTATTAGCCACTTGTTTTCTTTTTCCTTCATCATTGTATGACTCATTGATCAGTTTCTAGAAAATAATTACCAGAAAACTCTCACTGAAATCCAACTCGCAGGACACATTTGTTGACCTTAGAAGTAGTTTGGTATTGCTTGTTTCATTTCTTATGAATTTTCTTTCCAAATTAAAGACTATTTTACAATCCATTCTCTCGCTTTTTTCTCCTCGGCTTGATCCATTTTACACTGAACCAAGAATCTACATGTGGTTTACTGCTCCCTGACAGTTCATTAATTAGAAAACACTCATTATCCGAATCAACTAACTGATTGAAGCTCTTGGCTAACTCTTGAACAAGTAAACAAAACCCTAACTCGGGAGTCAGATTTGATTTCTCAGAGTGATGTGCCCTAACATTTACATCTCTTTTTCTAAAAGGTCATCCGAAACAGAACAAGAAATAGGAAATAAAGGAAGAAACCGTGTCACAAAAAGCCATTACAAAATCCAGCCCACCTACGCAATTACGCGTGAACCATCCCCTGTTGGGTTAAAAAAATAGAAATGGAAACCAGTTTGCAATAAAAGACTTGTAAAACCCTACTTTTCAACCAAAGTGTCTTCACATTTTTAGTATAGAATTGGCCACGTAGCTAGCTAGCGCAACCCAATCTGTAGATCTTGCTCGAGATCTAATTCCTTATACTCGTGAGCTGCACTGAACTGATTAGTTATGAGATGAATGGAATCTTTGGTTATCTGCTTAAAATTTCATGTCAAGTCATCATCCATTCATTGGCAAGCATGATGTCGAGATGCATCTACAGTTTATGGATTTGAGATTCGCCGTCTGCTGGAGAAGGACCGAATGATATCTAATTATAGAGATTTACTTCTCCCTCTTCGTTTTTTCCTCATTATTAAGGTGTGCTGGTCTTATATGTCAGCATTAGTAGCCGTATATAAGTTTATGTACAAACAGTAAGGGAACGTTTTTCATTGCGATACTACGTTTTTTTTCAAGAAGTTTTTATCGTATAATATCAAAAATAATTAAAAAAATTATTATTTAAATATATTTTCAAGCAAAAATCACTTTCAAAAATAATCTCTACTGTCACATTCTTAAACAGGCTCTAAATTCATGTTTGGTGTTGTGGTACATGGTGTTTTTAAAAATTACTTTTTGTTTGAAAATACATTAAAATATTTTTATTTTATTTTTTTACATCATAACATCAAAATCATTAATTAGAAAGTACTAAAAATAAATTAAATATTTTTTAAAAACAAATATTTTTTTAAAACGTATATAAACACAGTTGAAAACGCAATACCAGACAGAGAATAAATCCTCCCTCCATCGAGTTTTATAAGCACTATTAGCTATTATATATGTCAGCATTGCATGTTGGTTAGCATATTTGATTTAAATCTCACTAGAAGGTATTTTAATTTTCTCAACCTTCTCTTGGATTAAAGCTTGAGAGAAAGAAAAAAAGGATATAATTTGGAATTAAAGGCATTAATAAGATTGTTTTTTATTGGTTAGATTGCATTAGAACTTTCCTAATTAACCGATCGGTAGAAGAATCTAGATAGCGTTGTGGAGGAGTCAAAAGACTATCAAAGACTTTTCTATACATGTACTGTGAATTCTAAGCCTCATTTCTTAATCCGTTTTAAATGTTATTCTTAATTTCATAATATAGTCTAATGTGCTCCATCTCTTGTCTTCGTACGTATTTGTAACATGCGGACTACCAAACTTCTCTTGTTCTTCTCCAAAGAAATCATAGCTCCTCGGCCTAATCTAGACTAATTGTGTCCGAAATTCTGTTTTTTTTTTTCTTTTCCTTTGACAAAAGCTTATGAATGGGGCTCACATGGATTCACATAATTCAAACCCTGGCTGCTAACCAAATCCGGATGCTCATTCTATGATCCATGCATGCTCGGCCGATCTGCTTACGAACTTTCAATTGTAGTGGGGGTCAAATAATGCTAGCATGATTTTGGGAGTAAATTTACTATGTACTTCTGTTGACTTCAGGAAAAATTGACAAGGGTATTAATTCGGTCACACAAAATTAATTGGAAAATTAAGAAATGTTGCCACTTGTCACATGATTATGACTCGTGTCAATCATGGTTAATAATGAATTAGTTTAAGACCAATCTCACTTTGTTCATCATTCTATTAAATTGGAGGGTAATAATTCGATTTCTTTAAAGTTTGTTCTGGTCCACACGCAAAAGACTCTCTGTCTGTCTCGAACATGACAAGAGAAATCTATCTACTGAAGAACTTCAAGCGTGGCTCCGTGAAGCTATTCAAATGGTATCTTTTTCGAACTAGGAAACTCGGAGAGTGGGCTAAATTAGTGCTTTACAGTTCTTCTGGTCTGGTGACAATTGTGCCAGCTGCTAGATAAAATTAATTCCAGCATTTAGAGTTTTGTGTTGTTAATTACATGGGATTTCAAAACATGAAAACTAATCCAAGAAACACTCGATCATAAAACAAGAGAATAATAATCACAAATATCTATTTAAACACTTAAATATAATTAATCATCACACTTAACATCTTCTTTTCTTTTCTTTTCTTTTCTTTTTTGTGTGTGGGCGTGTCTTTTCTATAATTAGTCTAGCCAGATTAAAATATCAATTACTAAAAGACTTGGAGGAGAAATTAACCTAACAAATGCAGCACATTGACATCAATATCCAACTACTTCCCACTACAAACTATATTAAAGACCCAAGGATTTCTAACTCGGAGAAAGAATGGCATTAGAGTGTAGAAATAATACAATCAGCAAACAAAAGTCTCTTTTAAAAGGTCACATTCTAGGGGACTTTTATAACAAAATGAAGATGATAAGGATCCTCATTTCTCTCCCATTTTCTTTGCGCCCCCCACGAGCCATCGGTTCTTCACCGAACTAGTGACCCACCATGGACCATGGGAGCTTGGGGCTCCATCCTTTGTACTCTCTTAATTAAAATCTTAGGTCGTTATCAATTAATCGCCACTCCATGCACTCTAGTGTAAAAGTGGTGATAAGTTTGCATAAAATATGCTGCTGCCACGGTTGCGTCACAGCAATCAACATCGATAAAAAAAAAAAAAATCATAATTCCTCGGTAAGAAGTCGGCTCCGATGAATTAATTTGGATGGCAGGATCAGCCAGGTGGCATTCCCTTTGAAGTTTCGCGGAGATCTATTGTCACTCTGGCAGTGTTAGGCACTTACCCTGAAAAAAGGGTTTTGCCATAAACCACAACGTGGATAAAAGAAAATTAGCAGCATAGGAGGCCAAATATCACAAGGCACATGTTAAATACTATCCTCAATTCTCGGTCAATAAAAAAATAGTGCCTGAGCTTTCTTATATTAAAATATAGGTTTTAAATTTATTTTTCTATTAATTTTGAGTCTGGTACCTGCAAGATCCATCCGCAATTAGATTTGGTAGTCTATCAAGCTCCTAGCACATCCAGAAAAATTAATATTTTTTCTTGAAACACCTAAAAAAAATATTTTTTTAATATATTTAGATAAATAACTCAAATATGTTAGGTTCGGGCATGAAAACCGAGACCATAAAGACTCTGGGGTGCATGTACAGCTGTATTAAAAAAACCAATATGCTAGTGCCTACATGCGAATACATCTCTATACACGTGATCATTTATGCTGTATTGTGGAATACACATAGGTTACTTATAGAAAAGTAGAGGGAGACCAAGAATACTGTTTTCATCAGCTTTTGAGATTCTATAACAAGGTTGGTAGGTGATTCGATGTGGAATTTACGTACATTATTTAGACAAGTGGAGGGAGGCCAAAAACACTGTTATTTCATCAACTTTGAGATTCTATAACAAGGTCTCTTGGTAAGTGATTCGACAAGTTGGTACCAAGGGGATGGCCGAACCTAGCTATATGTTTTTTAATTTACCAATTCGGTAACAAAATCATTGCTATAAATTTAGGAAATGGGGCACCTGTGTGGTTCTGATCATTGGAACAAATGTATGAAAGTGATATTTATGGTAACATAACCGAAGGTAGTTATTTTATTCCTGGAATTATAACTAAATTGTAAGACTAATGCTTGCAGTACTGTATCAGCACAAGTCTTGGAACCAATTATTATGACAGGACTCGTACTGGTATGGAGTTAGTAATTAATGACAGATACCTACTTAGGTTTGAACGATTTAGCAGTGATGGAAAGTTACCAACCTACACTGGGTCGAAAGATCATTCAAGTTCAGTGTAGTGAAGGTTGAGTGTGAAGTTATTGATACTTCAAATCTGTTTCAAAAAAATATTTTCAAAGCATAGTAATCTGCATCCTGAATCGAGTAATACTGTAAAAACAGGAAGATTTTAGTTTTTTTTTTTTTTTTTGCAATTAGCTTTGAATTCGAAACTTTTCAAGGAAAATACTAATATATATATATATATATATATATATATATATATATATATATATATATATAGAGAGAGAGAGAGAGAGAGAGAGAGAGAGAGAGCATCATCCTTTATAGTTACCCATGGACCCTTTTAAATAAGAACAATTTGGGTTTGGAAATGAACTGGGTGGTAGCTGGGATTCGAACTCTGATCAAGTGGTTATAAAAAACATAAATATAATATTAAACACAGTTTTATATTGATTGACCAGAATCCAAAGATCCAACGCGTACGGATAGGTTAAGAAAGCTCTAAAGAGATGCTTGTTGTTGAACATTCATTTTAATAATTTTATCTCTTTTTGAGTAATTGAAATATTTGTAAGGAACGCACAGCATATCATAAGAACACATTCCTTCTCTCTCTCTCTCTCTCGGTGAAAAAATTAATCTACGGAGAGATCGAGGTAGTCTCGTTCGTACTATCCTAATCAATTAGTTTTCGACGCGATCGTGTTTTAGTGGACCTTTTGGTCTAATAAAACTAATCCATTGCCCCCCCATTTCTAATGAATTCCCAGTGGATTTTCTTTTTTTTCCTTCGCTGTCTGATGTCATCTACAGTCCCCTTAAAAAGGAAGGAGGGAAAACGTAACCTGCTATATAACTCGAAGAGCCCAAAAACTGCATCGTTTTATGTTGAATACCCTTTTCAACGTATCATGCTATATATAACTTAAATACACTGTTTCTTTTTACATTTTAAAAAATTTTAATTTTTTTAGCCGCGGCACGACACCTTAACTCGAAGCTAGGATCAGATCCGATCTCATCCGTTCAGATTTCACAGATCCAGCCGATTTGGTTAATATTTTTATATCATTTTGACATGGTATTAAAAATAATTTTTTAAAAATAAAAAAAATATTATTTTAATATATTTTTTAGTAAAAGATATTTTAAAAAACAACCATTATTATAATATTCAAAATTAAAATTTGAATATTTTTTTTTATTGTGTGTAAACTTGGAAAAATGCAAATACCCTTTTTATTATTTTTCAAATTGACAAAAACTACTAATAACAATTTAATATTATAATCAGTTCCTCCGTAGAAAATGTAATATTGATAAAAATAATTAATGACCTAAAAAAAGAAATCAACGTTAGGCTTAACTACTTTGTTTGTTTCCTTGAAACAAAATTTTGCATGCTTCCAGAATTTGATAGTTCTTAGCCCCTGGTAAAAGGAGATTTTCGGAATTTGTCAGTACTGTAAATGTACGACTCTTCCTAAGCTGTCTTGCCTTGTAGAAATTGGCTTCCTACTCACGACATGGTGTACCCAGCCAATTCCATGTCCAACGTTTTTCATTCATATATATACAGCAAGTGCTTAGTTCGCAAAGACTAATTTTTTTTTTTTAACCTTGGAATGTTCGAGCTAACTTTCACGTATCATAATTAATTCTTAAGTTTACTGAATATCTTACAAGTTCAGTAAATAATAAGCATATAAAGCATCACGGGTGTCAGGCATACACAATAACGTTCGAACCCATGTGCAGAGAAAGGGAACAAGTCCCTTCCACCGCTGGGCCACAACCTCAAGTGCCAAAGACTAAAATTTTATTTGGTAGTGTGATAGATATTAATTTTTAAAATATTTTTTATTTAAAAATATACTAAAATAATATTTATTAAAATAATTTTATATTTTTTATATTAATAAAAATACGATTTAACTATAATACCAAAAGATGTCTAAATATTGTTGTTTCGAATAATGTTTTCATAGAATTACTTTAAGTTTCTATTACATGACACGGGTATGGTAAGATTCTTTTAAATACTATAGACATAATATATATTCTTGCCAGGTCGAGTATTTGAAATAGCCTACCTCCCTTTTATTTTTAGCTCACGTTCTTACAGGACCAAACAGGTCACACGCTTAACCCTTGACTCCATTCTTCTCTTGCTGTAACAAAAACAAATGACATGTTACATTTCTGATGTCCGTCAGGTCCCATTTTGTTACAGTTTCTGATACAGGCCTGCTGTTGTCTCCCACCCAATTAATAATTGTTTATTTCCAATAAATGAGAAAAATCCACGGTGTGGAATTGGAGTTTAAACAAGTCAACAAATACACAGTGCTGGAAAAAATTTGACAATGAAAAAAAAAGAAAGGCAAAAAAGAAAAGCCGCAACCATTAACGAAGTGATTTCAAACTGTGAGTGACATCATGTATGGATTTAATTACATAAGCTTGACACTTGACACCGTTAAAATAAATGCCATTTTTCTCTATATATATTCCTTCATCTTGCTTTATGTTAAACTAAACTCACATAGCAGCAGCAATTAGCTCCTCTCTGCCTCCTTTTCCCTTCTCCATTTCTCTCTGATCAAGTATGGATATGCTTCAGAAACCTGCAGCAATATCACCAGTCAAAGCTCCCTCACAATTCTCCTGCTCTCCGTCTTCTTCTTCTTCACCACCTTCTTGTCATCATTCTTGTCCAAGTACTTTTCATTCTCCTTCGAAGTCTAATTCACCAAGTCTTACTTCACCTTCAGCTGCCACCCCCCCTCCTCCTCCAGTTGTTATTACCCCTTGTGCTGCCTGCAAAATCCTTCGCCGGCGATGCGTTGACAAGTGTGTTTTAGCTCCTTATTTCCCTCCTTCTGAGCCATATAAGTTCACCATTGCTCATAGGGTCTTTGGAGCTAGCAACATCATCAAGTTTTTGCAGGTAACCATAAGACATTCTTTAGTTCCATCAGTTTTTTTTCATGGCACAAGCATCCTTCCTCCATGATGTTTGAGTCTGAGAGATTTGAATATTAAGAGAAGATTGTTTTAATGTCTTTTCAACCTCCTTTTGTTCCACTTAAGACAGAATTGTATAAACACAAAGCAATACTTACAGTTTGGCTTGAAACAGTTTTACCAAAAATTGATTTTTCCTGAAATTGTAAGGGTTTTTTTTAATGGAAATTAAAGAATGGATATTCTAGGGACAGGTAGCTTTAGAATTTTATATGGTTTAAATTTTTCATCCCCGACCATTTTTAGCTTTTCTCCAAATAAAGCGAAGTAGCTCGCTGCAGAGCGCGCTTCACCTGCTTTATGGAAAAAAAAGATCATGACGTTGAATTGGGGCATCACTATTTCTTGACAGAACCATAAATAAGAAAAGAAAAAAAAAAGAAAAAAGGAGGGGCATGGCCAGATTACTTACAAGTTTAGAAAGCCAGTTGCACACTGCACAAAGAAGTCAGAACCCAAAAGAAGTGTCCATACTAGAGGTCAATGGATGCGCTCCCTCCTCCAACACAATTTTTTAATGTTATAGAGAAGTCCTTCCACACCATAACTTGCACATGGGGGCAATATGCATCACCAATTCCATGGGCATGGAAGTTGGAACCCATTCAAAGGGCATGTATGGAATTCCCTCTAAAGGTCATTGTGTTGTCATGTTAGGAATCACATCAATTACTGTTCAAAATATTGCATTTACCACTTTCAAGATTCAATTCCAAAACTGACCATTACTGTTACCAATGTAAAAAATCGCAGGAGCTGCCAGAGTCTCAGAGAGCAGATGCAGTAAGCAGCATGGTTTATGAGGCTAGTGCTAGGATTAGAGACCCAGTTTACGGCTGTGCTGGTGCGATCTCTCAGCTTCAAAAACAAGTTAGTGACCTCCAAGCACAACTTGCTAAGGCACAAGCTGAGGTGGTGAACATGCAATGCCAACAAGCCAATCTAGTTGCTTTACTTTGCATGGAAGTGAAACAATCTCAACAAGAACCCATCTTGCAACAACATCAATACATTGACACGAGCTGCTTTCTTGACGAGAACAATCTGGGCGCATCATGGGAACCTCTTTGGACATGATTATGCCAATCTTATGCCCTCAAGATGGGGCGGGCATCAGAGATTGAAAAACATACTCATTAAGAAAAACTTCAATAAAGTAACGATATTAGCTTTGGTAGATATGTGTCATGATGGTTTTCTGGTAGTCATTTTGACCAGCGAAACCTTTGAAAACGGACTGACATTGATGGGTCTTTCTTATACGTGTAATGCTAGGAAATAAGGAAGGGAAACATGGAAAGAAAAAGATCAAAAGAAAACGAGAAAGGAGATTGATTTGTGCTAATTGTTGAATCAAATTAAAGCAGAAGTTATATATCGGTGACCTGATTTTCTAATATATCATGTTTGTTCACGACTTCCTTGTCCAACTTTGCACCTGACCTCGCTATTAATTGCTTGATTTAGTGCTTTTTTAATTAGGAGTGCGTTTTAAATTGTAATTAAGTGTGTTTTAAAAGTGTAATATTGATATTGAAAAGATATTAAATTACTACTTTCTAATAATTTTAAAATATTGATATAAAAAATAGTAATAAAATATTTTTAAGTGAGAAATACTCTTAAAAACACAATACCATCCATAAAATTAATCTTTAATTTTGACCTTACAACTGCTGACTTGCTGAAAGTAAGTGCTAATGGTGGATCTGCTCCATCATTCAGAAGAAAAATAAATAAATCCATGCTTTTCCCTTCATCCAACAAATTTGGAGGATCTGGACATTTCCTTTGAAAGTGTAGCGTATGGGGACTACCCAGCTTATATAGAATTTCTATTTGTGAAATCCCACAAATTAAAGAAACATGAATTCCCAAGTAAATATATATATATATATATGTCCATGCATTAATATAACTTGAAATAAAAAAATAAAAAAAAAAGTTAAGATATAATCATCTTTAAAAAAAAATGGTATAAATTCACTACAAAACTATATATAAAAAAATTATTTTATGTTAATTAATATTTCTTCCTACAAACACATTTATATCTAATTCTTTTATTAGAGGGCAATAACTAAAAACAACTTAACATATTTCTAGAGTCAAAACTAATATCCACCGTACAACGAATAGTAATGAAACTATATGTATTGAATATTTCTAGAGTCCACGTGTGTGATCGAGCATAATTGCAGGTAAGATAATAATAACTATATCAAAATTAATATTTTGTGCATTGTTTTTTTATCAACAGTGAGAAAACTGAGCAGGACATTAACATGTTAATATAGTGAATCCATACCCAATTTTGCGAACAGAATTTCTCTCAAGACACGTAGTCGATAGCATGCATCTGGTGGGCTGCCTAACAAGAAACTCCATTGATAAGTTTTCCTAGTATACGAAAAGAACACATGGAACACGTAGCAAGCTCTGTGTAGGTTTAGGAACGCGCCTTGCAAATCATGTCCCTTGAATTTTTTTTAAAAAATATATTAAAAATTATTTTTATATATTTTCAGATCGTTTTAATATACTGATCTTAAAAATAATTTTAAAAAAATAAAAAAAATATTATTTTAATATATTTCTAAGTAAAAATAGCATGGACCGCAATGACAGAGCAATTCCTAACAAATTACACATTGATCATGTCACGTGCACCCTACGTGTCTGTTTTGATTTACAAGCAAAAGAACAAGGCTCCTCACTTTTGTGTTCTACGCCGACGACTATTTTTTTTTATTATTACTTTTTTTGATATTTTAATAATAATGTCGCTAGCTACTCCGGGTATTTCCCCACTTCACATCACCTCAAAGTGAAATCAAAATTGTGAACCACGCTAAAACTGCATCCGTTCAGTATAATGACAATCTTCCGTTCATAGCTGTACTACTTTTCTTTTCTTTTCTGAGAAATTATACTTCGGAAAAAAGGAGAAAATAATAAATATTTAGATACAAGTCAAAGTCACGTATGGACCGTTACATCGGACCATACATGTACAGTCTTGAAGGGGCAAGAAAGTGAATTCATTTTCATTTTTTTTAATTACTGGTTGGTGCATTATATACCTATGTTTATGATTGGAGCGTGCTTCAGAGTATGGTTATATTTTTTTTAAAGTGTTTTTTATTTAAAAATATATTAAAATAATATTTTTAAAAAAATATTTTTGACATCAGCACATCAAAATAATTTGAAAATACCAAAAAAAAATTAATTTAAAGTAAAGAAAAAAAATTAATTTTTTCAAAAATACTTTTAAAATACAAAAATAAACATTATTGGTGGTAGCTTACTTGTTCCATCTAACTATATAGAAAAAACTATTTGGTGAGTTAAACAGGTGTTTCTGTATATTGTGTTTTATATATAGTTATACTTTGTATTTGAATTAAAAACTTGATTTTAATTTAATTTACATGTAAAAATTCATTTTATAAAAACTTTAATCAAACATATATTTTTTAAATTTTATTTTTAAAAATCACTACTCAAAATATTTTTAAAAAACTGATTTTTTCAATTGCAACCATTAAAATGGCATGTGAATCAAGGGTCAAGTTTTGATATTTGTATTTTTTAATAATAACAATTATGTGTGGTTCAAATTTTATTGACCTTTCCATTGAATAATGCATCGTTTGTTTGCTGGAAAGTGATTTTTTTTTAAATGAATTATTTTTTAATGTTTGGTAGTGTGATGGAAAATAAGTTAGAAAACACTTTTCAGTGTTTGATTAAATTATGAAAAATGAGCTAGAAAATAACTTATTAATATTTTATTTTCTCAAGTTTATTAAAATAATAAGGAATAAATCTTACAAATTAAAAAGTTGAATGAAGATAAAATTAAAATATATATATATAATTTCACAAATGATCTCAAATAAAATAAATAATAATCAAAATAATAGAAATCAAATCTAAAAAATAAAATAAAAATGAAATATGAAGAAATTAAAATAATAATAATTAACATTTCATAAATTATTTCAAATAAAATAAGTAACAATCAAAATAACGATGATCAAATTTGATAGATAAAAAATTTCAATAAGATAATGATAAGGGAATAGCAAATAACAATTATAAAAACAAAAACCAAAGTTAATATAAAAATTAAATTTTAAGAGATGAAATTAAAAAATAAATATTAAAAACAAAATATATATAGCAATCAAAAGTTTGAGAATCAAATTTGATATAATCAGCAAATAATATGATATTTTTAAAATTTTCACAACTTTCGGAAAGTGTTTTATGCCCAAATTTTTTAGGAAAACACTTTCCTGAAAATCAAACCAAATTTTTCTTTGACTGGAATGTATTTTTTGTTGACTAGCTTTTCTAGTAGCAAACAAACATAAAAAAGTTTAAAAAATAATTTATCCAAAATTACTTTTCAGAAAAGTTTAGAAAAAGAATGCTTAAGAATTTGTTAGAAAAACAAGAATAAGTTCAAAATTTGTTGAACTTTCCTTCCGATGTATTTGTCGCTCATGAAATAAATGTAAATGCATTAGAAATTTCAAATAAATTCTATTATAATTAGTAATCGTAAGCAAACAGTCGTGTGCATTTACATTCTCTGTGATTTGCATGTGCATACATGTGTATATGTGATTAAGATGACGTGTCGAAATTATTTTGCATGTTCTTGAACTTGAATAATATTTTGAATGCATAGCGTGGCAAGACGAGCAATGTTAATGTCGAAATCTAACTTGACTTGAATGGCTGATTTTAGACGCAAAACCTGTTCCTGATAGTAACTCATCTATTGGTGTTTTTTTTTTTTTTTTCCATCAATGGGAGTGGAATATTGCATACTAGTTATGAAAAAAAAATATTAGAAATATATTAAGAGAATAATATAAATTATATTTTGAAATATCATCTAAAAAATTAAATTATTAGATTAAAATAGTTTTTTGACATGACATTAAAACCTTGATAACCAAGTAGTTATGAGTTTAAATTTTACTATCCCTATTTATTTCATATAAATTAAATATAAAGTAATGTGGACATGTGTAAATTTCAAGCCTAAAAATATTTTATTTGAGAGAATGTGTTGCAAAATAATATAAATTATATTTTAAGATCTCACTTAACAGTTTAAGTTATTAGATTGAAGTAGTTTTTTGACACCATTTCATATTAAATAAACATAAAAATATAAATTTATATAAAAAAAATGTTGAAAGAACCATCCATTAACCCTTGATTATTTTTTTTGGATGAATCTAATTTCAACTATTTAATTTAATTTAGTATAAGTTTAAAAAAGAGATTGCGAGTGAGTGGAGTGTTAATAAACACATCCCCTGTGAAATAAATATAAAAATTTAAATTAATATAAACATGTTAAATCAATCTCTCATCATAAAAGTTAAATCTTTTAAATAGGATCTGATTTCAACTCTATAATGTACCAACTAGTTACAAGCGCCTTTGCATAGAAATGTTTACAAAATGCTCTTTTCCTTTTTCTTTCTTTCTTTTTTTTTCTTCGTGGAGGTAAAATTTCGCAAGTTTTTATGAAGGTCAATTAACTAAATAAAACAAATAAATTATATAAAATAAACTCCATACCATTTCCGTCGGTCAGTACAATTTTTTAAAACATGAACAATCATTTAATATTTCCAGAATTCATGATACACTGATTATCACCTGCCACGTATATTTGAGCATAGTTTTTTTAGAAAATCAAGTCTTGGTAATGCCGTTTGATTTGGAATCCTAGCTAACACCACTGGAAAGAAATTAATAAACAGTATGCATAAGATATGACTTGACCATAATTAAGAAAGAAATTAATAAACAGTATGCATAAGATATGACTTGACCATAATTAAGAAAGAAATTAATAAACAGTATTTGTTGTGTTATATAAAAAAATAAAAAAGATAAAAACTATCTCTTTCATTTAAGG
>Ga0325411_1005823_pt1 | contig 13597 bp, 5 predicted proteins | sample PopdelMetagenome_13_FD_206181 | JGI IMG/M metagenome (GOLD analysis project Ga0325411, IMG submission 206181) | Populus deltoides microbial communities from Bellville, Georgia, United States - Xylem-PdIQD-R4 | ecosystem: Host-associated > Plants > Phyllosphere > Stem > Wood/Secondary xylem... | reverse complement strand
ATATATATATATATATATTAATCGTGAAAATTGAATCTTATTGTATGAAAAGGATCTTAACGGAAGCAAAGTGAAAACTGACATTCCAAGTAGGAAGTGGTCTTTTCATTAATTCCAAGTAGCTAGTTTATTTTGATTTTCAATCTATGCTTAGCTAGGTCACTGTTATGTGAGCTAGCATAGCAACAAGCCCGATATATTCTGTAGAGCCTCAACCTCCTTTGAATCTTAACTCCCTAACCTCACGCCCGATATTCTAGAAATTCATCCATGTCCCTCGTGGATGCCACCGGTCTTTAGTTCCCGGCAACAAATGTTGAGCTTTATTTAAGCATGGGTAGGTACTGATATATCACGGTATGACGACGGCCTAGGCATTGCCTGAGCTCAAAATTGCCGATGATGCAAAGTAGTGCTCTTTTGTATCAAAATCACCAGTCAACGAAGAAAAGTGATGCAGAAATTAGCAAGTTGAACAGTCCATATGCTTTATAGAGAGTGTATCTAAAAAAACCCAACATACACATGGCGTAGTCCCAACCACAAAAGACGAAGGTGTATTTTTAGTCTTTCAGAGGCAGGTGTTGCCAAACATATTGAAAGGCAATGCAAAAGAAGGTCAAAAATACACACAAAAAAAAGTGTTTTGGAGGTCTTGAAAGGCATCAAAAGAAAGGAATATGTTCTTGATTCAATTCTGAAGAGTTCTAGAGAGCACGTTATGTTAATTTCAAGTGACATGCATATTGTAGTCTAGGGGTTGCATGCAAAATATTGACAATAGTTTGAATAATCGACAAATTTGAGAAGGGTTTAACGGTGAAGTGCTACAATAACATTTGACAAAAACACCCGTCAGTTGAGAAAAAGCCTCAATTAGAGAATCACTTGCCTCCACAACGTTAGCTAGTGTTCAGAAGATGTTACACATGCATAGAATAGTCACTCAAAACTTTCAATCCTGAGAAAAACTTACCCCTAATCTTGGTTGTTCGCTAATGTGGTTTAACTGTATTTTTTAAAAAAAGTTAATTTTTTTTTAATTTTAAATTATATTTTATGTATTTTTGAATCGTTTTGACGTGTTGATGTTAAAAATATTTTTTTAAAAAAATATTATTATTTTAATGATTTTTCAAACAAAAAATACTTTAAAAAATAATCTCTAACCCATTACTAAATTTGAAAAAAAAAACTGATCACAACCTCAGCCTCAAGCTTTAATAAGAATACTACCTATCAATCTTGTCCTTAAAATCACTTTTGTCCCTCGGTTTTATTTGATAGTTTGATATTATAATAGCAGTTATTTTTTAAAATAATTTTTTAAAAAAAATACATTAAAATAATTTTTTTATTTTTTTAAAATTTAATTTTAACATCATTACATCAAAACAATCTAACAACAATAAAAAAAATTATTTTTTTATAAAAGTATACTGCCACCACATAAATAAACAGGGCCTAAGCCATCTCCCTATACAAGATGTGGAGCCATCTTAGGGCACCCATTTATTATCCCTATTAAAAAAAAGAGAGATGGAGAAATCATTGTGGCTAAAGATTTAGTGAAATGTGGACGAGAATAGTGTAATTGCTATTTTTTCCCTCTAATAGCTTTGGGTACAATTGTAATTTCACAAGGACAAACTAGTGATTATCATTTTAATTGGGGTAGGATGTCTTTCTCTTTTTCATTATTGAGTGTAATGACTGAGATGCCCTTGACATATAAAAAGCAATTTTTTGATGCAGGGGAGATTTTGTCATTTTGTTTATAAAATTGATTAAATTTACTTTGTTGCCCTTGAAACAAATATATTTTAACTATGGTTAGAGGGCTTATTCATCCTTTTCTTTTGGTCTTTTTTGTAATTATCAAGCCAAGACAAGGGCGGGTTCGTCTTTTGATTTGAAAATGAATAGTAAATTTACTTAGTTACCCCTCAATCAAATATCTTATCATCTTTATTTTGATTTTGAGTTTTTGTTTTGATTTTTTTATATGTCTGATTTTTTTTAATTTTATCTTTTATAAAATTCAATCATTTTCAATTTCATTCTCAGACATTTAATTTTTCTTTTATTTTACTTTGATTTTAAATTTGCTTCTCTTTCTTTTAGCTTTGGGCTTTTGTTTTGAGTTTTTTATTGAAATATTGTTTGTTTTGTTTTTTTTCAATTTGATAATTAATGATATTTTTTAGCCTTTTTTTTATTTGCTCCTCTTATTTTGATTTTTTTCAATTTGATTTATTTTGATTTTAGGTTTGCTCCTCTTATTTTAGCCTTTTTTTTCATATGATAATTATAGAAATTAAAAATAATAGATTATATGATAATAAATCCTAAATCTTAAAAAAATCTAAAAACTTTTTTAGGAAAAAGAATCACAAAAGAATATAATTTTAAAATGTTACATGATAAACTTGCTGTGGAGCATTTTATAATAGCAAAAGGATAAATAAAAAGTTATATAAAATGCATTTTAAGGATTTTTTTGTGAAAATATAAGAAGACATGAACTTAATTATTGATCTAACAAGAACACCATAGAGTACTTTATTGGTAATTATTCATCTTTAAGAGATAAATCTTTATGCACATTTTCCTAAATTTCACAACAAGAAAAAAGAAAGAACGCTAGGAGAACCCATTATTGGAATCCTTTTTTTTCTCTTTCTATTCAACAGTAATGAATATCCCCAAGTCAATTTGCTGATTACGCTATGTATATTGATCAGTATCCTTCCCCTCCCTGTTTCACAAATTGAGATCAAAGAACACTTCAATAATGTCACTGAAAAAAGTGGAATATCATATGAATTAAAGAAAACAAAAGATTTGGTATTACTCACAGTACACTACGTGCGGGGAATGGGCGGACACTCTCATTCAAATATGTCGTGAAGACCCTCTACTGGAAAGGTTTATGAAGGGTCTTAGCGGATTAGCAAAGGGACAGATTTCCATGTTGTTTTTGTTGGGGAACCTAACACAACAGTTCATGTCTGTAGTCGGCCATTAAAGCATGGCATGGCCCCACGCAGACACCTAACTATCCTACACAAATCCCTCTTTTTCTCCAAATCTTTTTTCTTCCAGTTTGGCCTTGATGTTTCATCAAATGCATTTTCTTTCAAGACACACTTCCTAAGGACCCGTTCAATCCAAGGCCCTCTCAGCACAAATTTAATATGCAGAGTATTATTAGCACAATTTATTTATTTCACTTGGTCGTGTACTTTAGTCATCAATCTCCGAATACACTAAACAGAGCACAGCCGAATAGGTTAATCTATCAGCACATGACGACCCAGCATTTACTTCCTCATGTTTCCACATTTCCTCTTTGTTTAACATCATTTCATCCATTTCCTTCGCAAACAAGCCACCCCCCCCCCCCCCCTCTCTCAATATCACCAACATACCACACTCATTATTTATTACTACTATATCCTATGCATGAGTTTTTGTAGTTATCAGTCATCTCCACTTAAACCTTTTAGCTTACCAAATCCCCCCCCCCCCCCCTCTCTCTCTCTCACACACTTTTTTCTTTTTCCCCTCTTGGATTGGTGAAATGGGCAGGAGGAGTCATCTAGTTCTCGCTCTATGGTTGCTCTTGATTACATCTTCAGCTAGTCATACATATGGCGCGCGGCAGAGTCAAATTTTCAAGATGATGAAGCCCAATTCTCAGAATTCATCACCAAGTACTTTTATGGGTTTCTTGCCAAAAGGAATGCCGATCCCACCATCTGGTCCTTCAAAGAGGCACAATGACATCGGCTTACAAAGTTCGAAGTCGTTTCCATGAATGAGACTCCATGACTAATCAAGTGATCACTTGATCAGTCTTCTAATCCTGTCACTACTCATAGAAGCAAGGTATGTATATCAGTATACGGGGACTGGTGGGGTTATTTGTTCAACTTGTCGGCATTTCTCTTTTGTTTGGCCCATCTAGTGGGAAGAAGTTATAGTATTGTTAAGATCATGAGAAAGCAAATATTAATTGCTCAAGCTTGTATATCTACAGGGGCATCATGTAGTGTGAACCCGCCTTCTCTCGGAGGATATAATTTAAGATAGCTCTCGCAATTACATATATTGTTCCTGGGTGGAATAGAATGATAACTCAAAACTGACTGGAAATATTTTTTGTAAACACTTACTATAAATATTTGTAACAAACTTGCAGTATGTTTTCTTTTCTTTTCTTTTCTTCATGCTTGCCTTGCTTCTTCTTGTTTTGCTAACTAGAATTCTCAAACATTGAGCTTGATTATTTATTTACACTTGGTTCATCATGGATAGGATGTAGTTGTTCTTCCGTCATGTATCCACCCCATTTTACAAAGTTGGCACTGCTATTTTTATATTTATTATTACAGCAGTGATCGTGCTGTGTAATTGATGAGCTCGCTGATTCTCATAATCAATTAATTTTAATATTGCATTGCTGATATGAACAGTTGATCAAATTGACCTTCCTTACACGCTCAAGGGTTATGTAAAGGTGACGTAATTTTATGTTCGTTTTGAGTGATCTGATATAACAATCAATTGATGGAAAAGATTTCTTTTCTGAGGTGCTGCTGCATACCTAGCTATCCTCCTACACTGGTCTACAAAAGAGTACTCCTGCTGTTCCTCAATTTTCAAAGTAGGTTAATATATGGATTTATATGCACGTATCTCCATTACACTTCTATACCTACTACAACCCGCAAAGATGTACTCCACTTTCTAGACCATGTATAATACACAAACAATTTCTTTTTCATAGTTATCAGGATATGCTCTCATTTATACATCTTTGTAAATTTTCATTGGTCAAATTTTATAATCTATTTGGCATCATATTAATCGATTACAACGTCAAAGAATGAGATAGTGTTTGTAGAAGCAGATCAAAGATTTAAACGGTAAATATAGCACCGGACATTCTTGACTATCCAGCTCGAAGATGACATAATAGACATGGATCTCTATCAAAGGTGACATTTGTAGAAGAAAAGGTCAAAATGGATTTGTTTATGCTAGTTGGAAAAAAAATAAAAAACAACGATCATGTTATTATGACCTAATTGAGGGAGAATTGGAGGGGCCATGTGAAAATGGTCATCGTCGAAGAAAGCCTGTAGTCAATGGTCGTTACAAAAAAAATGAAATTTGGATACTGAAGGAGGGAAATTTCAAGTGGGTTTGGTTAAACAAGGAGGAGGACCCTTGCTGAATCTTTAAACTTTCCTTGGTAGAGGGATATCAACGTACTATTTGGTGGGCTGATTAATGACATAAAGCTTGCCACTTTTTTCCCCTTCACAAAACTCCTCTTGAGAGAGTTCATACAAGATATCATGCAAGTGTTTGTATAAAATATATGATCTGACTTCAGTCTCGTGTTAAATGTAGCCAGTGAATAATCAAACCTCATTGAAACACGCGCACCCTTCTAGAATTGTTTGTTTTATCTTCCATGGCGGTTCTAGGTCAATCGCATTACAAAATAGTGGTGTGACGATGTGTGTGCGTGCCCTTGTTTAACCTTCTTTCATCTTGTGTCATGAACTTGTTCTGGTGTATGTGTGTAAATTCAACCAGCCCCACTTTTGGAAATTGTTGCCTGCTTTCATACTATATGTAAAATATGGTTACGAGGCCTACAAGGAAAGACCAGAGCGTTTACCAGGAGGGATTGGAGAAAGGACGGTTTGCAAAACTTTCAATTTCGTCCTGCTCATCCTCTCATTTTATCCAATCCATCCTTCCTCCTATTCATCCATCATGGCTAGCATGACCTTAGAGTTAAACTTTTTCACGGGGACAACAGAAGCATAAACAACGTACTAAGGTACTGCTCTGTTCATTTATGATACTCGTTCGCCGTTGAAACCCACACGAAACTGTTGAAAAAAGCTTTCAGCAGTACCGATCGGCCACACAAGCTTTGATTCAAAAGCATACTGTTACAACCATGTGAGATCTGGCTAGGATGCGTGAAGTGGTTCGACCGACAAGAATTCCAGAGGTTAAAAAGGACAGCAATAAAGCTACACCCGGGGTGATACTAGAGATTATGTTCTGTGAAACTTGTTAACACAAGTCATATGCGAGATAAAAGGGATGAACATTACTCAATAGATTTTACTTTAACTACCTAATGCTCGGTATTCCATGACCAAAACCACAATTCGAAGCTCTTATAACTCGGATAACTACAGCTGATTGAGATTTTCTGTGTTGCCTATGATCTGGTTTGAACAATCTAAAACAATGAAATGCAGGGCAAAGCATCGAGGAAAGCTCCTGCGAACAAATCAACGCATAACAAGAACGCATGATAAAGAGAACACGGGACCCAAGAGCTCAGTGTGGATGGCTGGAAAGCCAGGGACAAAAACTTTCTTGCCTAGATTGTCATAATTGATGCTTTTTATATACACTACAATACAGCAGATATGTAAAGGGTTGATACCCCCCGAAGAAATTAAATGGAAGAAGGAAATAATTAAGGGGAGAGGTGGGGAGGATAACATCAAAAAGAGAGGAGGATAGAAAGCGGGCTATTGACTTTCTTCATCTTTGATTAACCTTAAAACCTTCTTTGTTGAAGGTAGAAAATGTGTTACGAGACTCCCTCCCTCCCACATTTAGCTGCTAAGGTATAGAAGAAGAGGACATGCCTCCCTCTGATCTACGTGCTGCCTGGCCAGTAACTGATGATTTGTCTGAACCTTTAACATTGTACTTCTCATACACTTTTTCACGATTCTCCGACCACCAAGTTTCTGCTTGGTGCTCCCCAAATCTTCTCCGACTGCAGATAAATTAATAGTAACTGATGTAAATGAAATGATTTCAAACCCATATAACAATCTGTGCTCATGTTCTGAGAATTGGGCTTCATCATCAACATCATGTTAACCAGTTGTTTAGATTTTATTCTGCTTCTAAGCCACAAAGTGAGTGAGCCATTAGTATTTAAAATAAAATGAAATAAGGAAGTACCTGAAGCGCACTCGTTTGAGATCTCTAGTTCCATCACGCAGGGCAACAAGAGTAATAAACACTCCCGGCTCATACTGTTCAATCCACTCAGCCTCAACTTGATTCCCGTTAGCAACCAATGATGAATCCCTAGATTTCATACCATTATCACCATCTTGAGGGGACCAAGGTTCCTTCCCATCAATCACCTCTGACATGCTATTACCACTTGGCTGAACCCCTCCACCACCATTGGACAGTCTAGCAGCCAGATGGTCATCCCTCACATTGGTTCCAGGTGAATCCCGGAATGACTGAGCGATACTTAGAGTTCCATTTATTGAAGTGGAGTCGCTTCTTGTCGGGGAAGCCAAAGAAGTTCCTCTTATAGAATCGGATCTTGAATGCCGCCCTCCATTTGTATCAGGATAATGAATGCCATTTGCCTCCAAACCATTTGGTAGGTAAGACAGTTTCATGCTCTCAGTATCATAGACCCCAGGCGGCAGCCTCTCAGCCATATCCTTGAGCTGGAATTAATAGTGTAGAATCATAAATACAACACAAAAATTAAGAAAATACATGAAAAATTCTAATGACACTAATAACAAAAAACAAGTATATTCTCTGATCACTACAAATTGGAAAGCTAACTAAATTAATGGAAATCAGTGTTTTCAAGTTTTCCAGATTCTGTTCCATCAAATTCTTAGAGATTTGCCGAGGCAGATACATATTGTGACACGTGCCATCAAGGTGCTGAGACTATCATAGAGAAGTTTGAAAATTCATTAACAGAGAAGCAATGAACAGTTAGTAAAGCAGAAGTACCTGTGCAGTAAGTGATTTTATAACATCTTTTGCAGCTTTAGACTTAGCTGACTCTTCAGCAGCTACTGCCATAGCTTCTTGTATCTTCTTCGCAGATTTCTGAAGTTCTAATTCTTGGAATTCACATCTCTGTCTCAGGCTCTCAACCTAAACAAGATCCATACCATCAAAATTAAATTCCATCCAAACCAAACAATGATTGAGCCAACCCAAAAGAAAACCTAACTTAATTCATTCAGAAATGTGTGATTAATTAATGTGGGAATTTCAGCCAGCATACCTGTGTACGCAACTTAAGCGCTTCTTGATTCAAAATTTCATTTGTTTTCTTCAGACTATCAGCTATACTTTTGGTGAAGGAAAGTCCTGACATCGTTGGAACAGGTGTTGCAGAACGTGGAGGGCTAGGTCTCCTTGAAAAAGGTGACACAGACCTGGAACTTACTCCGGATGGCGTAAGAACAGGTTTGGAAACCTTTGGTCGCAGATCAATAGCGCTGGACAAAACAACATCTTTCAGCTGTAACAAAGAAGGTGCTTGAGATGACCGAACAAGAGAAAATGTATCAGCTTTCTTTCCTTGTTTGGCTGCTTTGCTATCTAGTTGCTTAATCAAATCCAGGTTTGAAGGCAGTGTAGACTTCGACAACCTTAAATCAGCCTTGTCCAACCTGTCTTTGTTTTCACCAGAAAGGCGAGGTCCAGCATTTCTCCTGTTAGTGTTACTAGGTTCTGACATCTTATTTAGTTTGACAAAACAGGAATCACAGACACGATATGGTTTGCTGGGGTTAGGAGCTAAGGCTGCTCTTGTTGCTTTTCTGGAACTGCATGAATGGCAGTGAACAAGTCCACAATTGTAGCAGTTGTGCCTTTTCCGAGTAAATCCAAAAGCCTGTCTGCAGGACGAACACTGAGACTGCTCAGAACCGGATACCCATTTATGGAAGCATATAGCTGCAGAATAGTTCGCACCGCATGCAATATATTTCACATGTCTATCCTTCAAAGCTTCAACTATAGTAGGTGTTTTTCGATCTTCACCATCTCCATGGCCCAACCTGCCATTGGCACCCTTTCCCCAGGTATAAACCTCGTTCCTGGATGTCAAAGCTGCTACATGATATGCACCACAGGCAATTTCTTCAACAGATTCTCCATAAAGTTTATCTTCTACCAAGCAAGGCTCCTTCCCATCAACATAAGGATTCCCAAGCTGACCATAAACAGTACTGCCCATTGTGAAAACTTGTCCTGACGTGGTCAAGCCAACAGTTAAACTATGTCCACAAGCAACTTTGTGAAAATTGAAATCAATCAATGCTGGCACGCATGTGGGTTCAAGTTGAGGTTCTTTGTCACCATGTCCAAGACGATTTTTGTCTCCGTCACCCCAGGTAAACAATTTTCCAGACAAAGCACTGGAACTTGATTGAGTGACAATAACCTCCACTACAGCAGCAGTATGCCACACTCCACAAGCAACAGCAATTGTCCTCAACCCAGCGAGTGATTCTACTTCTCTAGGATATGCAACATTTTCTCTGTTGCCATGGCCTAAGACACCGAATGTTCCATCACCAAATGTAAAAAGCTGCCCCATTGATGTCACCAAGGCTGTATGCCATGGACCACATGTTACAGAAGCAACTTGAAGACCCTCAAGAGGACCAGAGATTCTCTTGGGTATCCAGTGACTGACATCAGTGCCATGACCAAGAAGCCCAGCATTGTGTGTCCCATCTCCCCATGTATAGAGTTCCCCAGCCATTGTAACAGCACAAGAATGGAATTCTCCACATGCTACAAAGTCAACAGTAGTCGCTGCCAAAGATTCAACCAAGCAAGGTTGAATAACATCTTTCCCAGCACCATGGCCAAGCCTTCCACCAGATTCTTCACCCCATGTAAAAACTTCACCCTGCCTTGTGACCATAGCAGCATGTCTGACTCCACAGGCTATATGATGTACATCCAAAACTACATTAGATTCTAAAGGCCTGGGAAGAAGCACATCAGCTCTAGTGCTTAAATAACTGGTGTTCTTATCAGCCCCAACCTTAACAGAACATAAGACCTCACCCCATATGTATACATCACCTAAAGCATCACAATCATCAGGTGCAGAACCATGACTGGAAGTGCTGGGAGCACTGGAAACACTAACTCTAAAAGCATCTGAACCAGATCCTTTGACTTGCATATTTGTGTTTTCTGATGCTACATGTGACCGATCAGAATGCAGAGAACTCTCAGGCCAAAAATTCTTCGGAGATGTATTTGGGTTCAAACTGACAGAAATCTCTGGAGAGCTAATATCACGCGAAATACTAACAGAACTGTCACTAGCACTATTTGATGTTAAATCTCTGCCATCCTGAAATCAGATATTTTCATGTCAGGCAATACACAGCAGCATTATCAGGAACAATATTCATAGTTATTGTATTTTGCACTGAAAAAAGAACATAACATCACTAACATAATAAAAAAAAAAAAGGAAACAGAACAACTCCAATACCAGATAGGGTGTGGGGAAGCGAAAGAGGAAGAGGAGGAAGTATGAGGTGAAAATTAACTAAAGTTTAAGTAGGTAGAATTACATCAAGGTAGAGGCCTCCATCACTCCATCCATCAATTTTGGAGCGCCCACCTTGACTAGAGGATATTAATGCCTTTAAGCCTGCAATCCACACCTCCGCCTCAACTTTGTCCTTGCAAATCTAAAGGCAAGGTCATATAAGATTCACAATTTAAGAGATATAGAAGCAGCAAAACACAACTTCACAATTTCATCACCAACCAGATCGAGGGACCGCTTCCCGGTGTTGTATATAAGAGAAAATGATAAATAGTCCTTTTCAGGGCGAAGATATCTTTGGAAAACAGCCTGGTAGCACATTTAAGAGGAAATAAATACAACAAATTTATCCACAATATACAAGAGCAGAATCATTAAATATGCTATGCTAACAGGAAAAAAAAAAACAGATACAGGAGAAAAAGAAATCTCACAGTTCTTTGTCCTGGAATAATTTTAGAGATTGAGGCTAACTTCAAACTTCTTTCACCGCCACTTGAAATCCAGATCAAAGTTGTTTCATCCTGTGATTTTAACCATAAACAGTTAAACTGAAAATGAGTAAAGCAGAAACTGGACAAATTCTCAAGAATCAAACTTACATTAGAAAGTCTAAACAGACAAAACTTTGGCTTTCCCTTGCGACCATATTTCAAAAGTTGAGAGCCCTTCTTCAAAGCAATTAACGCCTGCAAAACGCAGAAGATGAACCATTGGCGTGATACAATTGGCATGTGGACGATATGTTACTAAGACAACCAAAAAGAAAAAAGGTGTCATCTTTGAATTTAGTTAATTGTTTTACACATATTTTGGCACAACTGCTTGTTAAGATTATCAAGTAGAATTTTCAGAGGCATATTATTGCTTGTTTTCCTAACTCATTATTGAATCTCCTCGGTGGAGATACTATTCCACAACCCGTCTTATAAATTGATTACAAGTTTGCAAAACAAAATGAACGAATCAACCCAGTGACATTGAAAGTATTTCTGATTTGGTTCAATACATGTAATGAAATATATTGTTTATTAATCCCATCGTGAATCCAAAATCAATGGTCAATATTGTTCTTGGCATAACACATAGAGTTTCAGTATTAAGCTGAGACAAATGCACTACTCTTCCCTATTGTGTGTTCCCTCTAAATTCTAAAATGCACCTTCAAACCCCACTTCAATTGCTAAAAATAGCCGCAGCCAACTAAAAGGTTCCCAAAAGAAAAATGGCAATGAAATATAAGGCATTTTATGTGACTGTACTCCAAACATAACAAAAACAAATATGTGGCCTAATTTAACTCGGATAATGCATAACTAAAAACGAGAGAAGCAATTTCCTTTATTTTCTCTTTCTTTCAAATAGGGCATCATGATTCTATGCAATTTTTTACATTGAATTCAACAAACCTTGCAACAAGTTAACCACTTTTTCTGTCCAAATTTGTCAAAACAGGGCAACATAATTCCATTTCATTTCTCCAAATAGGCATCCAAAGAAAATTTAAAAAGAAGAGATTCACAAAAAAAAAAAAAGATGGCATTTCCTACCTAAAATAAAACAGCAGCAAAAATTAGACCCGAAAATTTTCAAACAAAAAAAAATACGAACTTCGACACAAATTAAATTCATGCGTGGGTAATGGGAGAAGAAGGTACCTGCTCGATGTCACGTTCGGCATTACCGTAGCTAACAAGATCTGCCATTCCATGTGAAGATATTTACGAAAACACCACCTCCCTCTCCGATCGCTCACCGGAGCTCCGTTCATCATATACCATCTACTTCCTCTTCACATCAATACCCCTCACTCTCACTCTGTCTCTCTAACCAAAAAACCAGCTCTTTACAGATCTATAATTCTCTCTAAAACCACCAAAAAAACTAAGTCAAAGCCGGTGATCATCACTGTTGAAGAAGAAGGCTACAGAGCAAAGAGCGGTCTTCAAGGTCGATGAAGTCGGTTTTGTGGAGGATTGGGAGGATTCCGGCGAGAGGAAGAGGTGGTGTCACAGAGAAACGGGAGGGGAGAGAAGGGAGACAGACTCTCCTTAGATGTATTTGTAAAAATAAAATAAAGCACGGAGAGAGTCAAAGCTCGGAAAACAAAAAGGGAACTTATTATTAAAAATTAAATTAAATAAAAAAGAAAAGGTGAAGGTTTTAGATGGTGAGGGTCAGAGAGCATGAATTCTCCTGAAGAGATTTTGAGAAAAAAGAGAAATAAATGAAAAGGCTAAGCTCCACTACTCTCGATTTATTAGAAAAGTATACAATAATATTCAAATTAAATATAGCTTTTACTTTTCTAAAGGATTGTTTGGTACCCTCCCAGTTCATTTCGGGTTGAGCACGGGTCCAAATGAATATTTTAGGGGAATGTTGAGAAAGATGTTCCTATCATCATAGTATAAAAAATTAATTGGTGGTAACTCTTGAACTAAAATTTATAATGATCATATAAGCTCCACGTTGTCGAGATTTAAAGAAAACTAAACTATACTCTTAAAAACAAGGGAAGAAAGGAATTGAGAGGTAGCCAAACAGCTCCTACTTTTCGGGAGTTGTGAAGAGTTAACGCTCTTGAGTTATGCTGTACTTGTGCTGCTTTGGGGCTGAGGGAGGGGAGGACGAGGTGTTAAGGCACCTAACACGTGGCGTATTGCGAAGATTAAGGTTTGCTTTGGCCCCGCTATGTTTGTTTTTGCTTTAAAACATGCTTTTCAAAAAAATTTAAAGTTTATTTTTAAATTAATTTTTTTATTATTTTAGATTATTTTAATATGCTGTATTAAAAATAAATTTAAAATAATAAAAATATTATTTTTAAAATAAAAAACTTTGATATAATTCTAAACACTTTCTGACGACGAAAATAAATGCGTGTGATGTAAAGAAAGCGGCGGGGTGTACTTTTAGTCGAACGCAGGCGCAGGGGTAGGGCAGGTAACTTCCATTTCGATGAAAGAGAGAGTAAAGATTTTTCGTCGAGGCAGCGAGAGAGAAGGGCCGTTTATCGCGCTCAGATTTTTGGATACGGACGAGGAGAATGTATTGCTTACGAGAAACCAAATGCCTCCCTGAAATCTTTTGGGATTTTTAGTGAATTGGGAAGTTGAATTTTTTCATGAAATCTAGGGACCATGGCAAATTCACGATATTTAGGTTGCGCCTAAAATCTGGGGTCTT
>Ga0325411_1005817_pt1 | contig 13602 bp, 4 predicted proteins | sample PopdelMetagenome_13_FD_206181 | JGI IMG/M metagenome (GOLD analysis project Ga0325411, IMG submission 206181) | Populus deltoides microbial communities from Bellville, Georgia, United States - Xylem-PdIQD-R4 | ecosystem: Host-associated > Plants > Phyllosphere > Stem > Wood/Secondary xylem... | reverse complement strand
ACCAAAGATTGGTGTGTTAACTTGAAAACTCCTGATTCCCGGGGTTTCAAATAAAATGTATTAGACTTCTTCTTATGTGATCTAGTTGAGATTAAAATAAAAATTAAAGAATAATAAATAAAAAAAACAAAGACTAGACTCGTGAATTCAAGGACAACATGAACGATTAGGATTTTTGGTCCTATCACACATTTTTTAAAAAAATTTCCAGAGGCATGAGGGATTTTTGTTTTTTTTTATTTTGTTGGATAATTAATCTTTTATTAAAAAAACCTGTTAATGCATCCTCATTATATATTAGCGAGTGAGTGACATTTACCTCATTTGTGCGATGCGTGAGATACCACTTGGTGGTTGAACTTGCTTTTTTGTCATCTTTAGAAGCGCCATCGTGTCCTCTTTCTCTTGGTGTGGTGCGTGATGGCGGATAATAAGCAGCTTGTCGTTGATGATTGTTTTCTTCTTTTTTTTTTTTTTTTTATCTCTCCAACTTGAAAAAGGGTGTGGTTGTCCTTTTTGTTTTTTCAATTTTAATTCTTATTCTTTTGATTTTTTATTTTGATTTTAATTCTTTTTATAAAAGTTTTGTTTGTTTTCAATTTAGTCTTTCAATTATAATTTGTCATATATTATATATTTTTATTTTTAGTCCTTATTTTTTTTATTTCTAATTTATTTCTTAGACTTTTTGTTAAAGTTTTATTGATTTTCAATTTCATTATTCATTCAAAGTATATGTTGTTTTATTTTTTCTGATTTGACCCTCATTTTTTTTATCTTTTTTTTTGTTAAAATTATTTTTCTTTTCAATTTAACCCTCTAATTGAACATTTTTTTTGTTGCTTTCTAATTTATTATTTTTTTATTTTTTACTCTCATTCTTTTAATTATAATTTTTTATTTTAGATTCTTTTGTACAATTGATTTTTTTCCTGATTTTATCATTTGGTATTTGATTTGATAGGAATTGAGTTTCATGATTTTTTTTCATTTGTAGCGCTTTTTATGTAGTGACTTTAAATTTTTTAATTTATACTTTAATTTTTTATGTAAAAAAACACATCAAAACAACCTATATACTTGTTTATTTGTTTTTTAGAAATTTTTTTATGACCTGCGATGGAGGGCATGTTAAATAATTAGTAATATAATATAACGAGAGAGGGCTATCTTTATTCTCTAATCCAATATCCAACCATTATCTTTATTGCATGTGTGCGGTGTCGTGATAATTGTCCTCCCGGATGCGGGTGAAAAAAAAAGGAATCCTCTTTTATCAGTTATAAAAGGTTTGAAGTCATTGCCTAGTATTTTGATTACTAGAAACACTAACTGATTTTTAGAGTTTAGATAAGAGGACTAGATATGTATAGGAAGGATAATATTACCCTCAGTGCACTTTATTTAAGGTAAGTTGCATTGTTTATTTATTTGATTATTAAGATATTGTTGTGTTTTTATAATCGCTGGTCTGTCTATTAGTCAAATTATGTCCATCACTCCATCCTAGTAGAGTGAACTATGTCTTTATAGATCGCGTCTAGCCATTTTAAAGCCCAAACATAATTTTTGTGTTTTTTTTTAATATTCAAGAATATATCTTACTTATAAGTTCATACTCATTGGTATTAAAATAAACAAGTTGATTTTTTTTAAAATGTAGGCTAAGTTCTCATGGATTTAATAAACTTGTTATTAAATTTAAAAATACATGCAAAGATATATAAAAACCATTTTTCTTGAATTTTGATATTTTTTAAAAAATGCTAAATCTTTCCATGTATTTTTTATTTGTTTTATGCAAATATGATTTTTATTTGAGAGACTTGGTCAAATAAAATAAAAATGTTTAAATGTATTTTTTTTAAAAGAAACTTATTATTATTTTTTGTGGAAAGAAACCGATTTATTTGATATTGAAAAGCGCCTCATATATAGGTCACAATTTTAAATATTAAATAATAAAAAGCAAAATATGAGAACCATAAAAACTTTATTGCAAATAGATCTTTTAAAGGCATAAAATTTTATTAATTAAAAAAAGAACTATGTTTGGCAAACACTTAAAAAAAAAAAGAAATATTGTTGGAAAATCAGTAAAGCGTGTTTGCCAAACACGCCCTTCGCTAAAAATCATAGACTTAAAAATTTTTTTAAGACCATATTTGACAAACATGCTTTCAGAATAAAAAAAACATTTTTATTTTGAAAATTTCTGACCAAACAAATATGTCTTTAACACTGATGGACTTAGCTCAGTCATGTGGGCTGGACTTTCCATTCCAAGCCTAAAAGGCCCAAAAACATGATATATATATAAAGACTGAAGATTAAAAGAAATTTTCATTTGAATCTCGCTAAGAATACAAAGAATAAGTGAAGAATTCATAAATCAAATTGTAAATTTCAACCAAGTTTTGTCAAATAAAACACACAAACACATGGAGAATGGAATATTGCAGCATAATGATGAATTATATAAGAAAAACAAATCAAGAATGACTTGTAATCAAACCCAACAACCAAGAACATAAACCTTGACATTCAAACTTTTAAGGATTGATTGGTCTAAAATAAGTAATTAATGGATAAAAAAAGACAGAGAACAATAACATATAAGTTAAGGCTTCAATCTAAGCACATAAAAAAGGCCATAAAATCAAACTATGAGAAATCAGAAAAAAGGTCACTAACATTCAAAGACTAAAAATTCCATAAAAACCCAAAAACAACTCAGAAAGGGCTTAAACCTATACACTGACTAAAACCACAAAAGCTTATGCTATCAAACCTACTTCAAACATGCTTATGCTAACCTAGTAAAACATTCAAACTATAAGAAAATAGGTAAAAGAAACAAACTACAAATTCATCCATTTTATCAACAAAAATTCATAAATACATTCTAAGATCCTTTAACACTATTACATAAATTTTAACATTTGTTTTTCTTCATCTTTAACATGTATAAAAGTTTAAATAAACCCAATATCACGTCAAAGAACAAATTAAGATTATAGTCTTAACAAATCAAACATCAATTAGTTAAATCAAAACAAATTCAAATAATCAAACTTGACTTCAAAGTATCAAAACTAATAATTAAACATGCTATCATCATTACATTAATAATCATCAAACCATGTATTTAATACCATCTTGAACATACATTCCAAAACATGCATTTTAGTTCAAAACATGATTAGATACATTTAAACATAAATATTGTTCATTAAACTATAACTAATCATAATATGTACACAATAAACATTCAAACAAGAACTTGAAAAGAATTAAGAGGAAGAGGGTATGCTCATTGAGCTATACCCCCTTATCAAAGATGGATATATACCTTTAAACTCAATGTTATTTTTTTTTTATTGTTGATTCCTTTATTGAAGCTTATTGCCTTTTATCTCCTTGTTTTCAGATTCTAATCCTTAGCTTGAATGCCCTGCTCCCAACTTTACATACAATGGTTTTATTTTTGTTCTCAAACCTTAATAATTTCCTTTATTTTTTAATGTAATTTTATTTTGTGTTTCTTCACTTTATTTTTCTCTCTAAAATGGACTTCTTCCTGTTGTTCTTAAGAGCACTTGCTTTTATAAGCAAATCAAAACATGAAGTTGCAAAACCATGACAGTTTCACTAAGAGGTTTATGGAAGATTGTTATTCTCTCTCCCAAAATCTTCCTCTCCAAAATTGATGGTGCCTAGCTTTTCTTTTGTCTTCTTAACAGCATGAAAAAACAGCTTTGAGTCTTTTCTTTCATGGTGAATTTGTTTAGCACAGTTATTGTTGTTTGTCAACTATTTTATTTCCTTCTCGCAGCCAAGGTAGGCTGAAAACTTATCAGTCATAGCTGATTGGGTTGGGTACTTTGTCAAGATTATTCTAAAGATTGAGACATAAACATACCATTGATAGACCTACATCATATAGAGTGTATGTGGATCTACCATTGGGAACAAACCACACTTTATATAAAAGTCTATAACTCTATATTCATTGATCGGAAGGTGGTTCTCGATTAGCTTGAATCTAACAATGCAGGAGTGGTTGATTGGGGACAAGAAGTTGTTAAGCTCATTGAGCCAAATGAGGTACAAATATTTGATGAGGATAGTTGATCCTTGTAGAGGATGTTTTTCTCAGTTGATTGATGTTGATTAGAGCCTCTAAAATTGTCGAGAATGCCATGTTCATTCATTTAAACATGGCATCTCAGTCAACCTTTCGGTTGAAGAAGAAGACACAATGACTAAACGACATGTTATTCATTTCTTCATTAAAGTATGAGTGACATGTCGTTCGTCTGAACCCTAAAAAATAGAGTTTTTAAAAAGGATTTTAGGAAATTTCAATTTAGTTCATGTTTTTCCAATTTCAACATATGCACCCTTAATTGATCCAAAAACTTTTTAATTTATGCAATTACATCCCTAGAAATATTGATTGAGATCCTTTTATTCTTGCACCTTTTACAAAATTAGTCCATGGTTTATAGATTATACAATTTGACCCCTATTTCTCATTAAACTTTCAATTTGTTTCAATCTGACCCCTGATTTAATCAATTTCAGTCCCTGAATGTGCACGCTTCTTTCATATTGGTCTTTGTTTTTACGATTCTTTAATTTGGTCCATAATCATCCTTAAAATTTCAAATTTCTTTTAATTAAGCCCCCGATTGCGTCAATTAGGCCCTTCAAAGTTTCAATTGAGTCCTTTTTCTTTCAATTATTGCAGATTAACCCAAATCAGACCTCCAAACTTAAATTTTCTTTAATTGAGTCCATGATTGAACCCACAAAACCCTTTAGAAGTTTAATTAAGTTAAACTTAATTAATTCTTTTGATTTTTGCCAAATTGATTTTTAAACTTAATTTTTGCTTCAATTAAATCCTTAATTAAGTTAATTAAACCCACTAGAAGTTTAATTAAGTCCTTAAACTTAATTAATTCTTCTAATTTTGGTCAATTTAGATTTCAACCTTAAACTTTGTTTCAAATTAAGTCTTTCTTTAACTCATCTTGTCAAACTATTAGAATCTGATTATTCTTTTAACATTTTGACTTGTTGTAGCCCAATGACTTATCTCTTCATGTCCTGAAAATATTTTTGGATTTTAGATTTTTTATTTTTTTTATTTTTTAAATAAAAAAAGAGGAATATATATTTTTTATAAAAGAATTTTAGGGGGTCCAAAATTAGGTTATAACACTCTCAATGTATAAATAAAGAAAAAAGCAACATATATGATTAGATTTTTCATTTTCCTCTTGCACATTTTGTAGAGGATAACAATTTGACATAAATACACACACATATAATTGTTTTTAAAAGCATAAATAATTTCTCTAAGATTCTCTAAGATATCTATGATCGCTAGAGCAATAAAAATATATTTATCAAGGTGGTAGAGTGATTGATATAAAACCTTTAAATGTTAATAACAATTGTTTTTTTAACAGAGAGTGGAGAATCTTAGAAATAGTTTATGAAAATTATGCATAATTCATCACATTACATTTATTAACAACACTAAAAAGAAGATGACAACTTGTAAACACCAATATAGTTTTTAAGAAAATGAATATACTTGTGGACATTTGGTTCTTAGAAGTTCTAAAAGATGGATCGTAAAAAAAAAAGGGTATATAAATATAAAGAACAAAGCAACATTAAAAAGACAAGAAATAAAATGTTATAAGATATTTTTTTTCATCTCAAAGTTAAGTGTTACTATATGTTTCACTAATCAGAGTATAAAATATTATCTGTAATGATAACAATTGAAAACATATAATAAGTTTAATAATAAATGAAAATAACTCTCGTAGTAGTGAACAAAATAAAAGGAAAAGGTAATATTTATTTATCCCTTGTATTACAATACCAAAAGGTTCTCAAAGCCCGAGTTTTACTCTTATAAGGAATTCTTTCTATCTAATTGCATATGATGTGAGTTGTTTAATTCAAAAGCTTGTTAATAGAGGCAGATAAAGGAAATCAAGTTACCATAAGATGAATCACTTTGTCGCATGAACCTAGTATCTATGAATGGTGTACTTCACTAGCTCACTTGGAAAAGAGACATTTTCATATTTGATGGGAACACATAAAGTTGTGAGTTGTTTCCAATTTCCCTATTAGTTTATGGATGTGATAAAGATACAAAGATCGTGATTATCGAGTATGAAGGGAAACTTGTTATAACCTGCATGGATGATAAACGTAGCTTTATGAAATTATGGGTCATGAAAAGTTACATAGAAGAAAATGACATAAAAGATATATGGTAAACATGAGTGTAACAATGGGGAGGGGACCTCATATGATCCCTCTTGTATTTTATGATATCAATATTGTAGTAATGAGAGGATACTTATATGGTATAATGCTTTTCAACTTCAAAACCGGAAGCATTAACATGGTGCAACTAGGGAATATACTACTTCATACATGTTACATATCCTGGAACATTTCCAACATAGCAAACAAATGGAAAAAATATTGATGAATGCTAAAAAGACATTAGTGTTGCTAAGAAAGCTAACTTAAAAAAGAGTGTTGCATTGTCAGTTTTTTTGTTATAAAACTTTGCTTTTCTTGTTTTGTTGGGATTTCATCACATCTTTAAATGAAATATGCATTTTCTTTATCATTTTGTTGTTTTAAAATGAAGAGATGTTGTTATGAAAATAATATTTAGTACTTTATTGTTGTCCATAATTGGATAAATTTAATGGTAAGAATGATTGAACCCTAAGGTGTGGCCTACAAAATGTTAAAAGACAATCCTCATCCTTTTTAAAACTTTTTGACCGTCATAATTTATTCTATGAAACTATTCAAAACATTGTGACCAAATCAGTTTTTTAAAAACTAATAAAAACCTTTTTCCAAAATATTTTTGAAAAAATTAAATTTGCTTTTTGATTTCTGAAATAATTTGATGTTTGCTTAAAACAATGTTTAGACACCTTTTTGTAAGGTGACAAACGATTCATTCAAGCAATTTTCATTTTGAAGTGATCAAATAATTTTGAACCAAAAGATGAAAAATAAAAAAACTCATGTCCCATGTCTTTGGGGCCATAGTTTAATTGTATACATTGTCGCAAGTCACCTGCGCGGCATTTGTTTGGCGATTTTTCATCTCTTTGCTTGATTTGATTCGTTGGGAGTTGACCTAGTATTTAATTGAGGGTTACTGGGAAACCCAAGTGTACTGGTCTTGTCAGAGATTCACGGGTAAGGAATTTGTTGTGGTTAGGTAAGGTATTAGTACCCCTAACACACCCTACCTGAGGTAAGCTGCTTTGTGGCTTTGATGTATTAAAGAAGTTTTAAAAATTTTATCTTTTCATCAGATATTAAAAATACGACTTACATGTAAATTCATAATTCTTGATTGTGAGCAAATCAAAATATTAAATTCTTCTTTATTCTTGGTAATTTTATCATAAAAAAAACATCCATAAAAAAAATACAAACAATACATTCACTTTCACTATATTTTTTTTTTACATCCACCCTAAAAATTATAAAAATTCAAAAATAAACAAAAAATACATTAAACAATTTAAAATTTACAAAATAAACCCCCTAAAATTCAGAGCAGTGCAGGGAAGACTTCTGGCACTTCAAGAACAGTGGCGGCGCGTCTCCTCTACGCGCTGCCGCGAGCACAACCTGAGAGATGGGTGGATTTGAGTCGTTTTCTCCTCCTTTCCCCTTCTGCACCAGCGGAGGGAAGTAACGTCACCTGTAAAGCCAAGAAATCGCAACAAGCAATGGTTTTTATTTTGTTTTCTCCTTCTCATATCTGCTCCCGATCTTTTTTCTTCCCCTTGTTTTTTTGTTCTTTTCTTCTTCAGGTGGCAGACCTGGCGGCTGAGGAAGGAGTGTTGGAGGCTGCAGGCTAGAGCTGCGGGTGCAGCCATGCGTGGAGGAGGAGCTGTTGTAGGGTTTCAGTGGAGGTGGGGGAAGCTGAAGACGACGCCTACTTTGGTCGCTACCGTTGAGATCGAAGGGGGAAACAGACGCTGTTGCTGGCCGGCTGGTTGAAGATTTGTGAGATGGTCGAGGAGGGAGGCAGATGGAAGGGAACATCTGGGATGGAGAGTGAGGGGTCCTTGGTTCTGCAGGGAAAATAGCGATGGGAGGGGCTGCTGGGTCCGTTTTCGCTTAGAGGGAGAGCAACGGCCAGAGGAGAGGCACAACCAAGAGAGGGATGAGGGAGATCAGGTGCGAAGAAGATGAAGATGCTGCTGCTGGGGAAAGGCTTTGGCTGAGAGGAAGACATCTCCAGTGAAATCTTTTTTCCTGAGCAGGTCGCCAATTACAATAAGATCACTTTGAAAAATCTTTATATTTTTCCACTAGGATGGGTCACTCATGACAATTTGACCATTTTAGAATCTTTGAATCCTACCAGTAGGCAGGTTCTTGGTGCAACCATACCACTTCAAAAGGTTTTTACAAACCTTATCTATTTTTTTTTTCGAGTGCATTATCTAGCCTTTGTCCTTAGGATAATGCGTTTTCTAGCCTTATCCATTTTTCTTTGAGCATGCTTTTGAAGCCCCACTTCAAACACTTTTAAAAGAAATGATAATTTCTTGATCTGGTGAGTCCGTTATATCTCATTCTTTTTTCTACTTTACAAAACTTATTATCTAAAATCTCTTACGAAACTTTTTGGCATAAACATTGTAAAGATGGGCAATTGTCATAACTTATTTTTGGGTTATTCCCCAAAATCATCTTATTTCCTTCCAAAATAAATAAAAAAGAATATTAAAGAATATAATAAAATAATAGCAAGAAGGCTGACGTTTTAGCAAAGTAAGAAAAAATCAAGCTGCAATTTTAAACAAAATTAGGAGTTTAATTGTGCCTCATTTTACCTAAAAAAGAAGAGATAATACAGATTCAAGGTCAAATTAAATGAGTATTGGACGAATCTGCTTAAAATTTAAGCTTAAAGACTTAATTAGATTTTTAGTAGACAAATTTGATTTAATCATGGGCCAAATTAAAGTTTAATTATGTTTAAGAATTAATTTGGATCCAATTAAAGGATTTAATTAAGTCAAATTATACTTTAAATAGGTCAAATTAATTTTATTAGGGGCTTAATTGGTGAAACATTAAGTTTCAGAGTCTAATTTGGGTTTAATTAAGAAGATTGAAATTTTAGGAGTCCAATTTCAATTTTTACTAAGTCAATTGATTGAAATCATGGGCAAAATCAAGGGTCAATTAGGGGCTAAATTGAATAAATTCGTAGCCAAGGACTGCTTTGCAAAATGTGTCAAACTCTAGGGACCCAATTGGCTGAAATCAGGGAAGAATTGAAGAAATTTAAAAGTTTGATGGTCAATGAAGGGTAGAATTGCATAAATCCGAGACTAAGGATCAAAGTTAAAAAGGTGTTGAAATTCAGGGCTTAAATTGAAGTTCTTCAAGGGTACAATTGTACAAAATTGAAAGTTTAGAGCCAATTAGCCATGTAATTAAGAATAAATCACAAATCAAAGACTAAAGCGCAATTGGCCAAAACGACATCATTTTATTGCTGCTGTTCATCTTCTTCTATAGAAAAGTCGCTCGAGTGTCCTACTTTCCAAGGCATTTGACGCTTTGTTTTTCCAACAAATCGGACAAAACTTACACAAAAATAATCACTTGACATCTGACTACACACTAGTGTGGTTAGTTCTGGCCAACTGATGCCACAAAGGCGGTGGCACCGCCCCAAAGTGACCAACCCGACCAACCCTTCCTCTGCAACAAATCTAACAGCTCATTATACCTACTTTAAATCAACGGTTGAGATCCTTCTATGTCGATCCAAGGGCTAAGATGTGACACAAGTGAAGACCAAATGCCCCTCTTCCAACCCTTATAAATATATGAGGATTTCATGTCCTGAAGGAGGAGAAAATTAGTTCTAAAGTCGACAAAAAAACTAACCTGCTCCCCGGTTTTTTCCCTTCCAAGTAGACAATTCTCTTTTTTCTTTCTTTCTCTCTGCCACTACCACCACCTCTTACATATGCCAAAGACAACCACTAATAGACCAGCTTTTCCCCCTCAGCACCATCGTGGTCTAACGACAGAAACCATCACTACAGCCATCGCACGTTTCCCCTCTCCTCTACAGTTTTTGATTTCTTCCTCCCACAGCTAACACCGGCCATCATTTCCTCCACCAAAGCCTCCTGAGGGTTAAACATCCTTACCACTGTTGTGACCCCCAAGTTAGGTAACCTCCCCCTCTTTTCTTCCCCTTTTTCTTTTTCCCCCCTGCAAGGTCGTCGCCTGCATGCAGAACGAGAATTCATTCTGCATGCAGGGGGAATAATTAACCCCCATGAGGCTGGGTTGGACCTGTTTTAGCCCAGCCCTTAAGGTTGGGTCGGGTCTAGCCCATCAAAAAAGAAAGAAAGAGAAGAGCCTATATCATGTGGGCCACTGTCGGCCCAGCCCGACTGGGTCCGGCCAATATATTTAATAATAATATAATATTATATATTATAAAAAATAAAAAAAAAATTTGAAAGTATTTCTGATTTCTCGCGTGTTTTTCTATTAATTTTGTTTAATATTAGGTTGTATTTTTATACTGTAAGATACAAATCCGGTATTAAAATACTTGGTTTTCTTCGAAACTTTTCTTAAAAAAATTAAAATTCAAAAAAATCTCAAAGATTTTAAATTAATTTTCCCTTTTCAAAAGCAAAAAAATATATTTTATTTTCATGCATATAACTAGATTCTAAAGAGTTTTCCAAGCATATTTTTAAAAACAAAAACAAAAAAATTACATCTTTCTCATGTAAAAAAACAAAAAATGAATATTGTAACCAATTTATGATTATCCATTAGGATTTATCCAAAATATCAAAAACCATTTACCAATCATTTTGTTCATTTTTATATTAGGGTTTAGATGTAGACTTTAATATTCGGGGGGTGTACAACTACAGAATAGAGTACACCCTCAGGTACTAAAGATATAAAGTACAAAATAAATATGATGCTAAAATTTAGACTTTAGAACGGTTAAGACTTCACCCAATAAGGTAAAGACTTCTCATGAAGGGAAATCTGCCTTAGATCTTAGAAAAAGACCAATAGATAGAAACTTGATTTAGAAAAACAATAAAAAAACAGTGCAACATATTTTAGGTAGGGTGCACTAGAGGTGATGTATCTTCCTCTTGCACAACTAGTTTCTTGCTCAAACTCTCACAGACTATAGGTTCCTAGTAACCATAATATTAGGTACCGACTCCTAAATATTAATCATAATTTTATGATTAAACTCAAAATTTTTTTTCTTCCTAATAACACGCCTCTCATGGAAGCACACATAGGATCCTTCTGTATTGATCTAAGGGCTAAGATGTTACACAAGTGCAGACCAAACATCCTTCTTCCAACCCTTATAAATAGATAAGGATTTCATGTTCTGAAGGAGGAGAAAATTGGTTTCAAAATCGTCAAAAAAACCAGTATACTCCCTAGTTTTTTCCTTCCCTAACCAACAGTTCTCTCTTTTCTTTCTCACTCTTTGTCGCTGCCACCACCTCTTACATCTACCAAAGACAACCACCAACAGACCAGCTCCTCCTCCTCAACACTGTCATGGTCCAACAACAGAAACCACCACCACAACCACCGCACATTTCCCCTCTCCTTTGCAGTTTTTGATTTCTTCCCCCCACAGCCGACACCGACCACCATTTCCTCCACCGAAGCCTTTTAAGCCACCGATTGAACATCCATACCACTATCGCGACCCCTAAGCCAAGTAACCTTCCCCCTTTCCTTTCCCTTCTTTTTCTCCCCCCTGCAGGGCCATTGCCTGCATATAGAGGGAAATAATTAACCCCCCTGAGGCCAGGCTGGACCTATTTCAGCCCAGCTTATAAGGTCGGGTCGGGTCTAGCCTAACAGAAAAGAGAAAAAAAAAAGAGAGGAGCCCAAATCTAGTGAGCCGCTGGTGGCCCAACTTGTTGGGCTGCTAATAGGTCTAGTCTAGCGGGGTCTAGTCCAGTTAGCTGGGCCGACCGACCTATATATTTAATAATAATATAATATTATATATTATAAAAAATAAAAAAAATAAAAATTCAAGGGGCATTTCAAAATATTTCTGATTTTCTCGCGTGTTTTCCTACCAATTTTGTTTAATATTGGGTTGTATTTTTGCATTGCAAGATACAAATTCAATATTAGAATACTCGGTTTTCTCCGAAACTTTTCTTAAAAAAAATTAAAATTAAAAAAATCTCAAAGTTCTTAATTAATTTCTCCTTTACAAAAAAACAAAAAAATATTTTATTTCCATACATACGACCAGATCCTAAAAAGTTTTCCAAGCATATTTTCATAAAAAAGCAAAAAAACATTGTATCTTTCTCATGTTTTAAAAATAAAAAAATAGATATTATAATTAGTTTATGATTATCTGTTGGGGTTTGACTAAAATATTAAAAATACTTTATAATCATTTTGTTCATTTTATATTAGAGTTTAGAAGTAGACTTTAATATCTATGGGGGTGTAAAGCTATATAATAGAGTACACTTTCGGGTATTAAAGATACACAATATAAAATAATGTGATGCTAAAATTTAGACTTTAGAACAATTAGAATTTAACTCGGTAAGATAAAGATTTTCTCATAAAAGGAGATCTTCCTTAGACCTTAGACGAAACTAATGAATAGCTTGACCTAGAAAAACAATCAAACAACAATATAACTTATCTTAGGTAGGGTGCACTAGGGGTGATGCGTCTTCAATCTAATATATTGTCATTCCAATATTTTTTTTTATATAAAAAGGATGTCATATTGAAATTTGTTTTTGAAGCATTTGATTTATTTTGAATTGTTTTTTGTGATATGTTTTGTTTTGGTTTATGTAGGATTAGTTTTGTTCTACGTCGTTTTTTTATAAGATTATTACGGTCTCATGTTCTAGATCATAAGTTTAGCAAATTAATTTAGATTAATTCAATATGTAGCCGTCTCAATATGTTTTAAAATATCATCTTGACTTCCTTTCTTTTGAATTTTGTTCTTCTAACTTCATTGTTTTACTTTTTTTTTTGTTTTTTTATCGTATATTTAGGTAATTTTTTAAAGAAAATATTAAAAATTTATGATTTGAATTGTGAGTTTGATGAGTTAAGCTATAAAATCTGAATTGATTTAATATATTATTATCTCAATAATTTTTTTAATAATTTGATTTATTTTGAATTTATTTTTCAAATTTAATCGGTTTTTTTTGTTAGTAGATTGTGTAAAATAACTAATAGAATATTATTAAATTATAAAGGAATTTAAAAATATCAAATCGAGATATAGAGTTACGAAACCAATTAATAAGTTTTTGTTAACCCACATGCAGTCATTATAAGTGATTGGTGGCATTTCGTTGGGTGTGGTGAGAGAGAACAAGAAGAGGAAGATATAAAGGTTTTCTCTATCAACAAGAGAACAGAACAGCATTCAGAAAGCAAGAAAGCATAGAGGACAGTGAGTATGAGGGAGATCCAAGATAGCAAGAG
>Ga0325411_1005815_pt1 | contig 13603 bp, 5 predicted proteins | sample PopdelMetagenome_13_FD_206181 | JGI IMG/M metagenome (GOLD analysis project Ga0325411, IMG submission 206181) | Populus deltoides microbial communities from Bellville, Georgia, United States - Xylem-PdIQD-R4 | ecosystem: Host-associated > Plants > Phyllosphere > Stem > Wood/Secondary xylem... | reverse complement strand
TTGAAATAATTAAATGATATAGTCATTCGTATAATATTTTATGGAATTTTATAAATTAAAAATGTTTTTCAATAAATATATTAAATTTAAAAACTAACTATAAAATATCCTGTATTGACTAGTTTTTCTGTAAAATATTTTACAGAAAAAAATTAAAATAATATTTTAAAGAAATAATGTGAGAATTTAAAAAATATTTCATTGTAAGAAAATAAATAATTTCTTCAAAAGTATATTTATCTTCAAAAACAAATTAGCTAACCACCTCCACACGCTAATTGTCCGCGGCTGATAAAATTACAACAATTAAATCCTTTTTAAATTATTTTTATACATAGTTAGAGTAATCTTTTGGTGAAGAGCACCATCATTTAAGGTAAAATAATCTTGTCTACTTTTTGAAGCAATTAGGATTTGTTCCACGTTTTGTTTTATTTTATTTTACTTTACGAAGCTTCATGTGAAAATTGGCAATGGTCGTGTCCTTCCTTCTACATCTTCATGTTAAAAGTATTTAAAAAAAATTTAATTTTTTAAATTTTTTATTTTATTTTAAATTAATCATTTTAATACGTTAATGTTAAAAATAATTTTTAAAAAATAAAAAATATATTATTTTAATATATTTATAAAAAATATTTTAAAAAACAAATCAGGAATCCTAGAGGGACGCTCTAGTTAACAGTGAAGCGAAGTTAAATCTACTCCCCCCATTGAAATGACACACTACCAAAACAAAACCATATTGACCGTCACGTTTTTACTCAAATTTCTAGAAACAAGGTACATTAAGAAAAGAAAACTCAAGCAAAATACCATGACTATAGATCATTAATTTCTATTTTAATTTTTAATAAATAATAAATTCATATTTTGAATTCTTTTTTATACTCTCTATAAAAGCTCTAGCATTAAAAATGATTATTACCTTGGCCACGACCTTATGTATTGTTGTTTTTTTGAGGCATATGGACCGTTCGATTTCGTGGGACTCTATCAATAACCTTATGTATCATAAAATATATCGAGGAATGCAGTGATTACCCATAATTTGGGGTTTTATTTTTTTAATGACGGAGGGTAAAATTCACTCTTCAATTAGGCAGGCAAGCAAGCAACGTTACTCCATTTTTTATAGCCTCTCTTCCACTTTATGTAACTATACTAGATCATTTCGCCCTAGGGTACGATTAGATTTTTATTCAACACAAAAAATATATCTAGATATTGCTTATATTTTCTCCGGATAAAAAAAAAATTTAAGCTATATGAGAATTAATTTAGTGTATCTCGATCTTTTTGGTTAGTTCAATAACAACCTGGATAACCGGTAAAAACATGATTTAACTTAAGATAAATATTTAAGATGAGATTTTTTTCATAAATATTAATACGACAACATATTAAAAAAATGAAATTAAAGGGGGGATAACTTCAAGTCAAGATATATCAAACTCATGTCTCAAATCATGACATGAGAGTAACATCATAGAAAATATATCAAAACAAACCACAAAACTTAATTTTCAATCAACTTAATATTAAAGGATAAAATTTAAAGGGTAAAGTCAATTAAAAAGGGAAGGAAAAAAACTAGAGTTAATTAACCCATTAAATTCGCAGTTCAAGTTATAAATCTAGGATAACCTCATAAAAAATAAATTTTTAATCCTTAATTAATTTATTTTTTAATGGTGAAATTAAAATAAAAAATAAAAAATATTATTTTAGTAAATAGTATTATATAAAGAGTAAAACCTTTAATATTTAATCTTTCAATAATAATTCGCATATTTTTTTTTTTATATCATACCATGCTATCTAAATGTTAAATTTTACCCTCCTTGCTTGAAGAGCAAAACTCCGCTCCGAGAAGGGCATTGATTGTCTCCTTACCAATCCATCTTTCATAATTAAAAAATAAATATGATTAACACCGTCCTATAATTTAACTATGCACTAATTAATTAATTAATTGCTTTGATTATTTGTAATCACATCACAACAATCAATCATCAAAAACCCTTTTTACTCTCGTCACAGACCACAACATCAATTAAACTGAAAGCTTGATGACCTGTAGATTTTTAGTCAACCCTAATTCCAGCTAATAAATTCCAGCTCAAAAGATTTTTGTTATGGTGATAAAATAATTTTTTAAAATATTTTTTATTTAAAAATATATAAAAATAATATTTTTTTATTAATTCAAAATAAATTAAGAAAGAGTTTCACAGCAGTTAAGCCATCTCAACTTTGTTTGTTTGAAAGCGTGGTCGTCATTCTATTTTTAAAATGCTTTTAATTTAAAAATTTATTAAAATAATATATATATTTATTTAAAAAAATTATTTTTAATATTGGCGCATCAAAATGATATGAAAATATTAAAAAATATTAATTTAAAATAAAAAAATTAATTTTTTAAAAATAGAAATCCAATCAGTTATAATTTAAAAGATCTGACACAATCCATATAATTTATATATACAGGGACATGTGAACAAAATAGTAATTCATGACAGTAATTATCATATGCTCGAAGGGGAAGGGGAAGGGGAAGGGGAAGGGGAAGGGGGGGATGGGTAGTTAGGACATTTCACGTGAAACATTTTCTCCCTTTAATTGTCCTCCGACTCGTTCTCTCTTTTTGTCTTGGTTGTACGCGGAGCGGTGGACGCATCCCTTGACAGTTGACACTCCGCACCTCAACCAGAATCTTCAAACCGACACGTGGCACCTATCTCAGCTTTCCATCTTCTTGCCGTACGCAAATTGATGACGTATACTTCTGCACCTCCATAATTTAGATCCGTTGTATTCCATCTTTAATTGTGAGGACGATGAGACATTACTCATCCCTGCCGTCATGGGACCCATTATAGTCTTAGCCATTATTAAATACAGCCGTTCCGGTAACTAGTTCAACCGAAATCTAATTTATAAATGATTTCGTTCCCAAATCAAACCCTATCAAGTTCAATAAAACTCTTATGGTTAGAAAAAACTGTAATGATATTATTTTAAATAAAATAATCCATCCTAATTGATTCAATGACTCATAGATATCGTTTATTTTTGTATTTTAAAATTGTTTTTTTTAAATAAATCTTTATTATTTTTTTCTTTATTTCAAATTATTTTTGTGTTTTTGTTTTATGCCTTGATGTTAAAAATTAATTTTTAAAAATAAAAAAAATATTATTTTAATGTATTTCCAAACGAAAAGCACGTTAAAAAATAACCGCTACTATACTTCCAAACACTCACTAAATAAGATCAAATATTAGGATGGGTCTAATAACTGCGTTGACATAGTCATGGAACTCTTAGAGCATGTTTCGGAACGCGCTTCAAACCGCATTCCCTTAATTTTTAAATTTTTTTACTAAAAATTATTTTTTTATATTTTGAGATCTTTTTAATGTGCTGACGTCAAAAATAATTTTTTAAAAAATAAAATTTTTTTATTTTAATACATTTCTAAACGAAAAGCACTTTAAAGCACCACCATTGCTATAATCTCAAACGCACCCTTAGTGTAGGAATTGGGTCCAGGCAAAATTATACTAGTGTTTTCTCGTGTATCATGCTATTTAAAAATACTTTAAAATGCATTACGATGATTTCTTTTAAATTTATTTTTAATTTTTATATCAACACATTAAAATAATTAAAAAAAATCCAAATATTTCAAGTCCGAAACTCTAATTTATATTTATACATTGAATCATCATTGGTGTTCTTAAAGTTGAAGGAGAAATCATCATGACTTGCCAATAGAGGTGTTTGTCTTGGTGCGTAGAAACTACAAGCTGGTTTCTTGATATTATTGTTAACGTTGAGATCACTGAAAAAAGAAAAAGAAGGAGAAATGATGGGTTCACTTCACTGTGGTGTGGACGGACACAGACAATCATTGATGCCATCACGTTGAGCGGGTGATTCATGCGTCGGATGCATTATAGTTATATGGTCGGAATTTACCTAGTTTCGTGTACGAGACGGTGCCTAACTGACCAATAAAAAATTGGCACCAAAGTGAAAATCAACGCGGAAATTTGCAAGCTTGCACGTTGTGTCCTCTTGTGCTTCCTTTTCCGTGTCTTTGCCTCCTGAGCTTGGCACTTGCGAGGACAGATCGGAGCTTGTTTGTCGTCTTTTTCCGCGAGAGAAGATTATTCCATTTTGGAAGGAAATTATATATACCAGATGCTTTTAATTTGATTCTCAATAGTTAATACTACCCTCAATCAAATATATTTTTTCTCTTGTTATTTTAAAAATAAAACTTTTTCAGAAAATAAAAGAAAATCAAACCCCTCGACTGTTATTCTCTTTAGTGGTTGGTATTTGATGTTCACGAGGGATTTGAGAGTGTGATTCTCTACAATGGTTGGTATTTGATGTTCACCAGGAATTTGAGAGTGTGATGATAGTGGGTTTTTAAAGTGTTTTTCACTCTGAAATATATTAATATAATATTTTTTTTTTAAAAAAATATTTTTGATACCAGCACATTAAAATAATATAAAAAATAATTTTAAATATAAATAAATTCAGCAACCCCGTTTGTAAGGTCAAAAATGGGAGCAATGGGTGAGTTAGCCAGCACACATGCACTAACTCTTGTGCGTTTGGCAAAGCTCACGAATCCTAAAAGAAGTTGACGGTGAGAGATTGACACAGACAAAATCTACCCCATGTATTTGAATATTAGACACTTGTTTAATTTTTTTTAATTTTTTTATTTCGGAAATTTGACTTAATTTGTTGCGGTGAAGAACCCAAATCAAGAGTGAATTTATGAAAAATATGACGTGTTTTTAACTTGGTGGTGTACATAAGACTGATACTACTAATTCCCGATTTTTATTTCAATTAAAACCATACTTTAAAAGAAGTACAAAGCACATGAACCATCTTGAGATGTATGTATTTTTTTTTAATCTAAATTAATAAATTTTCTAGACATTGACTTGAAAGTTTTAAAATAATAATTAAAAAAAGAATTAGAATAATCTTCTCATGTTTAAAATATTATCATAGCATAAGTGTTCCTTGGAAGTTGGACCAGGCCTTCTTGGGATTTCAAATGGTCATTTTAAAACCTCAAAATACCTACTCATAACTATTCAATTAAAACTGTTTCTATCATAAATAATTTATTATTAACAATACACTGAAACATTCTGTGAAAGTACTTTATTAAAAAAACATTTGCTTTTTTTTTTCTTTTTGATTTTTTCAATGATTTTTTTTATTTTTTATTTTTTAATTTAATATTATATTTATTTTTTATTAGATTACCTCACTTTTATAACATGAATGATGAATTTTAGCCATTACACAACTATGATTGGTATTTTGACTCATTGATCATAGCTAGAGATGATACCATGGGAGTGGAGGATGCATTTTCTATACCCATCTTTTCAATTTTTTAAGCCTCCACAATATAGTGGATATTAAAAATTAAATTTGCAAATAATAAAAAAAAAATCCCACTAAAAGCTCAAATACATTTGCAAAGTGCATGAACTAGTGTGTTTAAGAGTGAGCTTGCAGTTGTTTTACAAAGTATTTTTTACTCAGAAATATATTAAAATAATATATATATTTTTTTAAAAAAAATTTTTAACATCAGCGTATAAAAATGATTTAGAAACACCAAATAAATATCAATATGAAATAAAAAAAATTTAATTTTTTTTTAAAACGTTTTTGAAATATAAAAACAACATGTAGCGAGGAAACTGTCATTAAATATTAATTTGTCTAAATGATTAATTCATAAATCATAGGATAGGATGGTAGAGATGTAGAACCAAGTTTTACCAGCCTCTTGAATCATCGTAGAATGGTTTTCGTGTTTCAACCTACTGTTTAATTTTTTTAAATATTTTTGATATATTAATGTCAAGATTAAAAAAAATTAAAAAAAATATTTTAATTAAAAAATATTTTAAAAACATATTCTACATCGTGATACCCCACACACACAGATATATATATATATATATATATATATAATGAAATAATGAGAGAGTAATACAATACTGAAAATAAATGTTTGGAAATCATAAAAAAAGAGAGAAAAAAAGGATGTATAATATTAATATAATATGATCTCACGACCTCAGTGTGCTTGTCCCGTCGATATTCATGGAATCGTGATAGACCACCATCATATTCATAGCACTCCCACCCTCATTTCTGATCTTGGATTTGTCGGCAACAAATTAAAGATTGAGTTTTGATTCTTGTAGAAGATAGATACCGTGGCGGTTTGTTTTTTATTTTAAAAATAATTATTTTTTAAAATTAATATTTATTTAGTATTTTTAAATCATTTTAATATATTCATATCAAAAATAATTTTTTTAAAAATAATTTATTTTTAATGTATTTTCAAACAACCTCATATACCCACTACAAATTTTAAAATATCAATCACCCAGAAAATCCACTCGTCAACTTGACGTTGCAGTCACCGATGACAGCATTATGCCATAAATATAAAGAGATGGGAAGAGGTAAGAAAACACCACACAGTTGCCTTCATCAAGGGTAACATAAGATATGAAGAAGATGGTCCCCTTGGAACTCCACACAATCTGTACACCTCCTTGCAGTGTCGGGCACATGAAAAATATACAACAAAATTCTGAGATAAAATCTTCTTGAAGATGGGAGGGCCGCTAGCTAGTTATTCTCACCCTTTGAAGGAAACAAACTCCTTACACAGGAAACATACAAAATCATAGACCTCAATTCCTCCACGATAAGAGATTTGCTTCACTACAACTTCAACCATTCCAGGCAGAGCAAAATCTTGACGAGCGACCACGATGACCCTTGCAGTGAGAGGTGCAGAAGCCCTCTCAGCAATAACTTGAGAAGAAAACTTATTGAGAAAGAATGAGTCAGGAAAAAAGGCCAGGTTGCGTTGACATGCTTGAGTTGCACAACTGGACTCCTTTGGCTCTATGAAAAAACTCATCTGGAACTGATGCTGCTCTGCTTGTTGCACTGACTTTGCGCGATGAGCGTCTTCCTGTTCACAGCAAAGTCAGCACCATCGATCATAAGCGAAATCATTTAAAGCGGATGGAACATAGTTATATATGTGCCATGGTATTAAAGTATTGAATGTGTCTCGTGACAAAACCTTGAGAATATCAAAGCGACCCAAGGGAACTCCATCGCATTCTTTGACATAAGCAATTGTAAGATGACACTAGGTGAAGTGTGTCAATGCAGCATCTAAAAGAATTACTAGTCACAGAATCCTGAGGCTCCAAAACATTTCAAATCATGATGAAGCTTTAAGATATTTTTAATTTCTGGGAACCACGTTGGTAGAGATGATATTATGGATTGAGATTTGATGATAATGGTTGTGTTTTCCATTCCTAACTAGAACATTTATTTATCCACGCAATAAAAAAGAGATTGTTGCTGCATTGGCACTGTTGGAGATTTCTTTTTTTTTTTTTTTAAAAAAGAAAAAACTGAACCGTGGGGAATGGAACGTAAACACTGACTAAACATGAGTTTTCATCAACATCAAAGTTTTAAGGGCAGCAGAGACAATTTTACGCAGTCCTCCATTCCATTATACTATTGTGCATACCTGTGCATTTCTCAACAATTTCAGAACGAGGAACTTTGGTCCGTGTTTCTTTATGAGATATAAACAGAACATCTAACTGAGATCTTAGATCCAGCTCCCAGACGCCAAGTTCTGGTGCAGTATCCTTAATTTCCATCAATATTCCCACCCTGATATGGCTCTGTTTCTCTAATGGTTTCCCTCTCCTCTATGAAAGTTTCTAGAGTTCCTATATATAGACAACGCAGCCTTCTATGGCATGAATCTTCCAGGTCCGAGCAGGACAACTTCCCCAACAGCAACGATGGCCAACATGATCAATGAGAAACTCCCGAATCTCAACCTCATCCAATACTTGCCTGCAAAAATAAGATTAGATCAAAAGTGTGAGTAAATAAACAAGGAAAGTCTTGTTTGGAAGCTTCTCTTCTGCTTTAAAGCTTTGCCCCCCTATTATTGTAACCCCCCTATTATTGTAACCCATTTTTGGTTCCGCAAAATATATATATATATATTCAGAAGAAATCGAAAAAATAATAGCAGTGAAAAGAGGATGCCAGAGCACCTAGAAAATGGCTAAAAATTGGTTAAGGAGGTTCAAAAATACAAAGATTGAAATTTGACAATATATCGTTGACTGATGAGAGTCCTGTTGACAAAAAAAATTCAATTTGAGGAAGAAAAGTTCAAAATCAAATGTTTATGGACTCAATTAAATTTTATTTAAGGTTTAATTAAATTTATAGAGGGTTTGATTGCAAGAAAAATTGATTTTTAAGTCAATTTGGGCTTTAATTGGAAGAAATTAAAGTTTTGAGGTTGAGTTATAATTTTTAAGAGTTGATTTGGTCAAATCAGGAGCTTAATTGCATAAATATTGAAGTTTGATGGCCAATTAGGAACTTTATTGAAGAGAATCGAAACCAAGGACCAAAACAAAAAAACACGCAAATTGAAGGACTGATTTGAAAAAAGTAATGTTTTGGCGCCATTTTCCATTTAAATAAAACGGCGTGTTTCGGGTAAAATAGCGTTGTTTCATGCACTATTCACTGGAAAAAAGAAGCCAAAACGGTGTCGTTTTGAACGGCATGGTGGGTCTTCTTCTTCCTCTTGACACGCAGAGGCAGGGGAAGAAGAAGTTTCTCTCCCCTGCAACGCCACTATGTCCCTCTCCTTCCCCACTTGCATAAATCCTAACACAACCCATGCTCATCATCTGCCGCCATGATGAAGATTAGACCGGGGAGCCCTATGGGAGGCTGTGGCAACTACACGGAGGCCGCCTCAGCCACCCTATCCTGTCTCTAGGATTGGATAGAGGTAGGGTAGCTCCCACTTCCCCTATCTTATAAATCCCTGTTCAACAGGGGAACCAGAAGAGGGAAAAAGAAAAAAAAAGGGGGGGGGGCGAATAGAGAGAAAGAAGTGAGGAGAAGAACGAAAAACAAAGAGGAGGGGATTTTGATAAATAAAATATAAAACAGAGAGAGAGGAGTGAACGAACTAAAATAAATAAAGAAAGATCCAGAAGGAAACATAGGTGGTTTGCAACGACGAACATAGAGGAGAGAATAGAAAAACAGGGGAGGTTTGCAGCGACAAACAAAGAGGAAAGAACTGAAAAACAGGGGACATTTTGAGAAGAAAAACAGAGGGAACCGAGGGGCATATTTTTACATTTGGAAGAACAGGAAGAGAGAGAGGAGAGAGAAAGAACAGGAAAAAAAACAAAGGAGGAGGACAGTAACAGAAAGAAGGAGAAAGACAGAAGAAAAATAGAGAGAAGAGACGAATAAAGAAGAGGGAACGACTGATGGGAGAGTGTCTTGAGAACGAGAGAGGGAAGAGGAAGAAGAAAGAACAAAAGTAGAGAGAAACAAAGATTGAGAGGCGAAGACAGAAATTGAGAGAAGGAGGAAAAATAGAAAGAATGGGAAAACATAAGAGATAAGAGCAGAACCACCGTGACGCCACCGTTTGCAGTTGCGTTCTGCCACCTCCGCTGCCACCAGCACCGAGAACAGCGCCGCCGTGAGTCGCCGCCAGGTCTACTCTCCCCAGTTCTTCTCCTCCTTCCTCTTCTTCTTCTACTTCGTGACCTCCACTGTTCTGCAAAATGAACAATGGAGAGATCCTCCATTGTTTACTAGGTCGGGCAGTGCTGGCCCAGCCCAAAATGACTGGACCAGGTTCGGCCCAGCAAAAAAAAAATCATTTCAAGAATTTGTGATTTTTTCCGTGTATTTTTTTTATTAATATCGGTTTGTGTTTTTATACTGTAAAGATACACATCCGGTATTAAAATACCTAGTTTTCTCCAAAATGTTGCAAAAAAAAATTATAAAACAAAAAATGTGTTTTTGTTTTCATGCATACGACAAAGTCTCTAAAAAAAATCATATCATATTTTAATGCAAAGAAAACTTAAAAAAAATATATGTTTTAGCATGCATTTTGACTTTAATAACCAATTTATTAAAGCCATGACAACCAGACCAATATTTCAAAAATACCCAAAAAAATTATTTTATTTTCTTTTAATATCTGAGATTACGAACTTACACGTAAGATGTACTCCTAATATTAAAATCAGTTTCTTTAGTTGACATAGAACGGTTAGGTTTTACCGGATGAGATAAAAATCTCTTTACCGAAAAGAACTTTTCTTAAACTATAGACAGACCAACAATTAGAAACCATAACAACACCTTAACATATATCAGACAATTAAACAATACAACTTACCTTAGGTAGGGAGTATTTGGGGTACTAATATCTTTCCTTTACGCAACCAGTCTCCGTACCCGATTTCTAAGACCTGTTAGGCAGGGGCGAAGACAAGGAGGGCAAGGAAATTTTTTTTTCCAGCCCCTCTCTTAACAATATTTATATTTTTAGTCTAGATAATAAAACAACTGAAATTTTGACCCTCTTAATTTTATTTTTTGGTTCCGCCCCTGTTAGGGTTCCTAGTAATAAAAAAATTAGGTGACGACTCTCATTCCTGTTTTTCATTAATAAAAAACAAAAATTCATTATCTTTATATATTTATCAGATAAATACTTTTATTTAAGAGTAGATGTTATTATCGCAACGCTAGACACATACTACACTTATAAAATAAGGTGCTGCATCTTTCACACCACCCCGCCCCGTATAAAAAAAGGAAAACCAACATTTGCATCTATATAAGGAAAACCTACCCCCGCACTTATACGACCTCCATTTCCCGCTTTCTCCCTAGCACAAACAAACAGATATCTCTGTTTTTTTTTAATTACTTAATTAAATTATAAAAATTCTTAGTTATTGAGAGTGCAAAAATCGGATGTCAATTAACATAAAGTTTTTAATTTTAATTTTAATTTTAATTTCTTAGTTGGTAAGGAACCAAATCCGATGATCGAAGACAATCCTTTCGTACATGACATGACAATTAACATAGAGAGAAAGATAGATAAGCTCCACAAGGCTCCAAAATGCAAAGAAATCGTAAATTAACACCGTAGCAATTTATTTTCATTGAAATAGCACCCCCTTTTTTTATATATATTATAGTTCACAACGAGGACATATAATTGATATCTGTTTTTCAACAACATTAATTAAATTTTACGATTTTGAACTATGACACAATTTAATTGATATATAATACCTATTTAAATATATATTACCTTTAATGTTAAGTAAATTAAAAATATATTTAAATCAAATTTTCTTACAATTCCAACAAAAACATTCTCAGATTGATATCTATCTTGCAACCACAGAACAAAAATATCAGCGAGTTCGATAGCCATGTATTGTGACCCTACTTTCCATAATTATAGTCATTTTTTACATTAATATCATCGTCATGCTCTATGGGGATGTTATCGTCATAATATGGCCACTCAACATGAACAGAAGATCTACCAACTTGCATATACGACATCCTATATAATGATAACTATTTTGATATGAAATTAGATAAGTTTAATGTGCTTTACAAAAATATAATAATATATCATAACAAATATTTGTTTTGTCATACATATGTTATTGATTAAGACATGTTTTCCTATTATGGTTAGTCATTGTAAATGACACATATAATATGCATGATCTTCTCTTGCATCTATCTCGTTGTGCAAACGACTAGACATTCATCGACCACACTTGAATTTATATTTAGATGAGTCTACTTCAATTAAAGGTCTACTGTAATCACTCCATTCTAATTTATCTAATAATTGATGGAATCACATGCTATATGTTGATCTATAACTCTAAATTGTGTAATGATCATCAACAAATTGTGTAAGGTCTAAGTGATTCTTAGCACAACCTGCAAGAACATGTAAACATGAATGTTATAATGTTTATCATTTACCATATGTGATAATTGATGGAATAACATGCTATATGTTGATCTATAACTCTAAATTGTGTAATGATCATGAACAAATTGTATAAGGTCTAAGTGATTCTTAGCACAACCTGCAAGAACATGTAAACATAAATGTTATAATGTCTATCATTTACCACATGTGATAATTGATGGAATAACATGCTATATGTTGATCTATAACTCTAAATTGTGTAATGATCATGAACAAATTGTGTAAGGTCTAAGTCATTCTTAGCACAACCTGCAAAAACATGTAAACATGAATGTTATAATGTCTATCATTTACCACATGTGATAATTGATGGAATAACATGCTATATGTTGATCTATAACTCTAAATTGTGTAATGATCATGAACAAATTATGTAAGGTCTAAGTCATTCTTAGCACAACCTGCAAGAACATGTGTATGTTTTATCATTCAATCTTTATTATCACTACACACATAAATTGTGCAATTAGGATACAAAATCCAAAGAAATCATAAATTAACACTACAAAATTTTTTTAGTGAATTAACATATTTTTGGATATTATAGTTTGAACAATGATAATTAATATCGTGTTTTTGAACATTAACATTAATTAAATTTTATAATTTTAAACCTCAACATTAATTTAATTGATATATAATTTTTTGTTGCTTGGGTCAACAAATTCCCATTTAAAACCAAAAAGAATTAAAGGATGTGCTTTGCAGCTAATTAGTGTTTGGCTAGGCAGTGTAACCACCGTTTCATTAAATTTTAAAATTTGTTTTGTTTAATATTAATTTTTTATATTTTTGAATCATTTTGATATGCTGATATTAAAAATAGTGTTTTTAAAAATAAAAAAAATTATTATTTTGATGTATTTCCAAGCAAAACACATTTTGGAAAGTAATCACTACCACATTTTTAAACCCTCCTAAATCATGAATTTTCAGCCTCACATCATAATTATGAGGGTAGAGTTTACCCAACTCATGGCGGTGATTGCGACTCAGGTGAGTCGACCACAGTGTTTTTAAACCCGGTCTGGTGGTTGACTCGACCCAAGACCTAAGTCACAGGTTTTGACCGGGTCATTTTCAAATTTTTTTTAATAAATAAAACTATGTTATTTTAGTTAAAAAATAAATAGTCAACGAGTTACAATCAGGTTTTTAACCAGGTCTTGCTAGATCAAACGAGTTTTTGACTTCTCTTATTTTTTTATAAACCAGCTTAGTTTTGGCCTCAGGTCAGCCAGGTCTTATATTAATCTTCTAAATTGGATCAAATTTTAAAACTATATCGATCAAAACTTTTATTTTAAAAAATAACATTGAAGGAATATTGTTTTGGGTTTTTTTTATAAAAAAAAAACTAATGAGCCTCAAATGACATCATTTTAGTAATAAAACCGGTTTTTTTTTACTAACTTGAATCAAGCTCTAGGTGACTGAGTTATCAAATTAATCAACAAGGTACCAGCTGGAAAGGTCGTTAGGCTGATCTGTAGAGCCAGATCTTACAAGTAGGGTTGATGTAATTAATTCCGAATGACACCGCCAGCATCATTGCTCGACTGGATTTCTGAAAAATGCTTAAGAACCATGGCATGTGGACCC
>Ga0325411_1005814_pt1 | contig 13604 bp, 1 predicted proteins | sample PopdelMetagenome_13_FD_206181 | JGI IMG/M metagenome (GOLD analysis project Ga0325411, IMG submission 206181) | Populus deltoides microbial communities from Bellville, Georgia, United States - Xylem-PdIQD-R4 | ecosystem: Host-associated > Plants > Phyllosphere > Stem > Wood/Secondary xylem... | reverse complement strand
AAATGATATCAAATACTTAGTGGATTAATAGCAAAGAATTATGCATATGTATAAAGAAATTACTAACAAGTGTTGCTAATTTAGGGACCAACAATGGACTAATTATCAGTTACCAATGAGCAATCAATGGTATTAACCTCGAATATATATACACTTTTTTAATCATGAAAACAATAAACCAAAATTGACAAGGATCTTTCAAGTCTTTCTGAGCTCTCTCTCTCTCTCTCCCTCTCCCTCTCTTTTTGTGCACATAATGGAACTAGAAAATTAACCAAGTTAGAATAACAGTTCTAAGTTTAACTGTTTGAATATTATTCAGGCATCAGTACTCCAATATTCATGGTGGCTTCATTCAACCTGGACCTTCTTTTCCTGCTCCCTGGTATCCAATTTTTCATGTTTTGTATTTTCTATAAAAGAAAAATTAGTTTTTCAATCAGGAAAGAAACATCATAGCTTGAACATGAACCCACCAAGCTAAACATAAGTTTGTAATGCTTCATATTGTCTGCGAATGATTTTGGATTCAGGATTCAACATTTTCCTAATCAAGGACAAGTCGATCAAGCTTTTGCAATTCCTAATATAGACAATATGCAACAGGAGAACTTCGTGCCTCAAAACTTTGACAACTCTACTAGGTACTGATCAAACTTTGGCAATATATATGCTGTCGTGTTTTAACACAGTATTAATACCTTTTTGATAATTAGATACACCATTGATTTTTAGTGCTTAAGAGAGACTACCAATTATGGAAAGGCTTTATAATATAATCACTTCATTTATATATAGGTCACAGATGGATAACCTCCAAGTCCGAGGATTGCAAAATCAAACTGCTACGCCAAATGCCTCAAATCCTGGCCTTGGCACTTCCCTGCAAAGTCAAAATAGGGGTTTAAATACTCCACAAGTAAGAAGTATAACTGAATTATCGTCATCTTTTTCCCTCCTATGATTGCGCAATAAACTAACTATCAATTTTAATAGCAAAATAAGGGTAACAACACTGAAGAAGTAGTTTCTCATCCATCTGGATATGGTGTAACTTGCATCAATTTTTATTCTTTATTTTGACCTACCTTTTTTTTATATAGGTTGAAATGGTTAGATCAAAGGATCCATTTTGGAATTATATTGAAGATAGGACTGATGGTAGCAAGAAGTGTAATTTTTGTCCACATACATTTGCCAATAAAACCTCCATTTCAAGGATCAAATGGCATTTATCAGGAAAGGAAGGGCATAATGTTGCCATTTGTGATGGGGTGCCTAAAGAAGTTCAAGAAGCAGCCTTTCTAGCTATGTGTGGTGGCAACAAAAGACAGAAAATCACAGCAAGTTCAGTCAATGTTAATGATTGTGGAATTTCAACAATGGAAGGAGGAATTGGAAGGGTACAAAGAGAAGTTCAGGTTGTAGAACCCGGAGTAGTGGAAGAGAGGATTTCTTCACATGCAATAGCAGGAAACGACGTAGTAAGCATGACCGGAATGAGAGCACCAGAACATGGAGTTTCCGAAGGGGCACTCGAGAGCAGACCGAGGACAGATCCCGTGGATCGATCGTTGGAACAAAGCAATGCAGTACCTGGCAATTTGGCAGGGGGTGCTGGAAGGATACAAGTGGGAGTTCAGGGGGTGCTGGAACAAGGTGCCGGGGAAGAGAGAATTAATCGGGTTAGAGTGAGGACAGAACCAGTGGAGGAGGATGTGGAGAATAGTCGAAGATCAGTGCAGGTTGGTGCTGGAGCTAGATCTTCTGAAAGTCTGAAATACAACAAGACTATAGGAGTTCCATTACCTACTAGCTCTACAAAGCCAGTGGGTCAAGAATTCGAAGAGAATACGGAGGTGATATGGTCTTTGTTAATGGATGTAGATATCTCAACCATTGGCATTTATGGGATGGGGGGAGTTGGTAAATCCACAATTGTGCAACATATCCATAATGAGCTTCTACAAAGACCAGGTATTTATGATCACGTTTGGTGGGTGACTGTGTCTCAAGATTTCAGCATTAAAAAATTGCAGAATCGTATTGCTAAACGTCTTCATCTAGACCTTTCAAGCGAAGATGATGAACTACATAGAGCTAGCAGATTGTTAAAAAAACTAAAGAAGAAACAAAAATGGATTCTCATTTTAGATGATTTGTGGAACAATTTTGAGCTACACACAGTGGGAATTCCTGACAAGTTGGAAGGATGCAAGCTGATTATAACAACTCGATCAGAAAAGATTTGTAATCAGATGGCTTGCCAGCACAAAATCAAAGTGAAGCCACTTTATGAGAAAGAAGCTTGGACTTTGTTCATGGAGAAACTTGGACGTGACATAGCACTTTCATTAGAAGTGGAAGGAATTGCGAAAGATATTGCAAAGGAATGTGATGGTTTGCCATTGGGAATTATTACAGTGGCAAGAAGCTTGAGGGGAGTGGATGACCTCCATCAGTGGAGGAATACATTGACGAAATTGAGAGAATCAGAATTTAGGGACCTAAATGAGAATGTATTCAAGTTATTGAGGTTTAGTTATGATCAGTTAGGTGATTTAGCACGACAACAATGTCTCTTGTACTGTGCATTATTTCCTGAGGATGATCATATTAAAAGGGAAGAGTTGATAGGTTATTTGATCGATGTCGGAATAATTAAAGGAATGAGGAGCAGGGGAGATGCATTTCATGAGGGCCACACGATGCTTAATGAACTTGAAAATGTCTGCCTATTGGAAAATTCTATTATGTATTATGATGGTAGTAGATGTTTCGAGATGCATGACTTGATTAGGGACATGGCCATCCAAATACTGCTAGAGAACTCTCAAGGCATGGTCAAAGCAGGTGTGCAGTTAAAAGAGTTGCCAGATGCAGAGGAGTGGACGGAGAATCTGACGATAGTTTCACTAATGCAAAACGAGATCGAAGAAATTCCTTCCAGCCATTCACCAATGTGTCCAAATTTGTCATCTCTATTTCTATGTTATAATGACGAGTTGGGATTTATTGCGGATTCATTTTTCAAGCAATTGCATGGGCTCAAGGTCCTCGATCTGTCTTGCACAGGTATTGAAAATTTGCCAGACTCTATCTCTGATTTGGTGAGTCTCACTGCATTGTTGCTCAGTCATTGTGAGAAATTAAGACATGTTCCATCATTAAAGAAGCTCAGGGCACTGAAGAGGTTGGATCTCTCTAGGACTGGGGCACTTGAAAATATGCCGCAAGGAATGGAATGCCTAACCAACCTGAGGTATCTTAGAATGAATGGATGTGGTGAAAAGGAGTTTCCTAGTGGGATATTGCCAAAACTCTCTCGCCTGCAAGTCTTTGTACTAGAAGAGTTAATGGGGGAATGTTATGCTCCGATAACAGTTAAAGGAAAGGAAGTAGGATCCTTGATAAATTTGGAAAGTTTGGAATGCCATTTCGAAGGTTTCTCTGACTTCGTGGAGTATCTCAAATCTCGGAATGGGATCCAATCATTAAGCACATACAGAATTTTAGTAGGAATGGCGGGTGATGATATTTGGCGGGACTGGTATTGTGATTATCCAAGTAAAACAGTTGCGTTGGATACTTTGAGTATCAACGGAGATGGAGATTTTCAGGTCGAGTTCTTAAATGGCATTCAAGGACTGGTTTGTGAATGCATCGAAGCAAGAAGTTTATGTGATGTTTTGTCATTAGAGAAAGCAACTGAACTGGAGCTCATCAGTATTTGGGGTTGCGATAACATGGAGAGCTTGGTTCCATCTTCTTGGTTCTGCTCTGCTCCACCACCATTGCCATCATATAATGGTATGTTTTCTGGTCTTAAAGAGTTTTATTGTAGTAGTTTTAAGAGTATGAAGAAGCTGTTCCCGCTTGTGCTGCTGCCAAACCTCGTAAACCTGGAAATGATTGAAGTTTTTGGTTGTGAGAAAATGGAGGAGATAATAGGAACAACAGATGAAGAAAGCAGCACCTCCAATTCCATCACGGAAGTCATTCTCCCAAAGTTAAGAATTCTGAAATTGATTCATTTACCAGAACTGAAAAGCATTTGCAGTGCAAAACTGATTTGCAATTCTCTTGAACATATTAGTGTATGGTATTGTGAGAAGCTGAAGAGGATGCCAATTTGTCTTCCGTTGCTTGAAAATGGCCAGCCATCCCCTCCCCTTTCTCTTGGAGAAATCGTAGTATATCCGGAAGAATGGTGGGAGACAGTAGTGGAGTGGGAGCAACCTAATGCAAAGGATGTCCTTCGTCCCTTTGTAAAGTTTAGGCATTGGTAATCCTTCCGTTGTAAGAATACTAATTGATTGTAACTTTAAATTTGCTCATATTCAATAATATATCATTCTTTCAATCATTTTTGTTAAAAATCATGTGCAAAACATAATTATTTTCGATATGGATGATGAAAATAGTCCTTTAAAACAAGGATATTCTTATTAATTATAATTTGAAATTTGATTAATATTATATTTTCATCCTATTGAGGTTCTCCAAGATGAAAATCCAAAAAATAAAAAAAAAATACTATATTGATTTATCATTAACATAACCTAATAAAATAATAGATGTTTTGGAAGAGAGGGGTATAGCGTTTATTGTACTCCAAACTCATGGACTGATGTACCTCTTGAATAAAAGCACACCATATACTGTCAATAAAAATAGAAATATGAATAAAAGTTTATAATGATAAGTATATATTCAAAAAAATTATCTTAAAAGTCATAAATATTCCATCTTAATTAAGCAAACTTGATAAATCTAATTACTCAAATCTCTGACTTATAATACATATAAAAGTTTGTGAAGATTGAACTCCTGCTCTTAATTTTTGAATTATTCTATATTAAAATATATTATTTTAATGTATTTTTAAATAAAAAAATATTAAAAATTTTAAAAATAACAACAATTACATTCCTTTCCTCACGGTCAAAATTACTCTAAAAATAATTTTTAAAAAATAAAAATTATATTTTTAAAAATTAACAATATATATTTTTTGTATGGCCATAAAAAAAATCAAAGTTACCATCATTTTAATATATTTTTGAATAAAAAATATTTTAAAAAATAATTATAACCACACTATCAAACATGTTTATTTTCTTTCCGCATCTCATGATCAGTGCGAACTAGATTTATGTATACTGCAACTTTATTATTTTTCTAAGCCATATATTCTTCTCTGATCTGTGATTTCTCTTCTTTTTTTGTTCGTTCTTGGGATAGAAAGAACAGAATTATTATTAAAATTAAAAAAGAAAAAACTGCCCAGGCTTTTACCATGTACTGTGAGAGAAAACACTAGAGATTAAAGTAGTCATAAATATTCCATCTTAATTAAGCAAACTTGATAAATCTAATTACACAAATCTTACTTAATTCATATTAAAGTTGTGAAGATTGAATACCTAGTCTTTATTTTTTAGTTATTCTATATTAAAATATATTATTTTAATATATTTTCAAATAAAAACTACTTTAAAATAACAACAATCACATTCACTTCCGCACTGTAAAATCATTCTAAAAGTAGTAATGTTCTTTAAAAAATCATTGTTTATGGATTCAGTAATGTTTTTTCTATTAAATGGATTAATTGTTTGATTATATTTAGATCATTTATTTATCTGTATTGATTTAATTTTTTTACTATAATATTGATTTAATAAAAAGAACTCCTACAACATGTACGTAGCTGCCAAAAAAATCCTAAAATTGACTCAATTGGAAAGGATCATGGTACTTACTACCAAGATTGTTATGCCCACAATCAAAACATAATTTGTTTTTGTACTCAGAATTATGTTTGAGTGCATTTAAAAATTTGTTTATTTAAAGAAATATATTAAATTAATATTTTTAATATATTAATATTAAAATAAAAAAATATTTTAAAGAGAAAAAAATATATTTGACAAAGAATGAATAAAAAGCTTATGAATAGTTAAAAGTCGTATTGCAAAGTATAGTTTATCGGTTGACTCACAGATTAACTGATTAACCTCATCATATTATTTATTGATAAAAACTAAAATAATAATGTTTTTTTAATATTATCTTTTTAAATATTTTTATTTTAAAAAAGTTTCACGTTGTATATAAAAAAAATGTTTTAATTTAGCAACGATAGAGCATTCACAAGGAAGATGTTTTGCCTTTTTTTTCTTTAATTTGTTTTTGTTTATTTGATTATTGGCTGGTTTAGAATTCAGCTAAGACATCTAATAAAATATTTTTATTCTTAGAAATTTTGTGAAAAACAATCAGAAAACTAATTTAATTAGGGATTAATTGAGTAATTAATTACCTTTACCTTACAGAGGATTTTCTTTTCTTTTATTTTATTTTTAGAAACAGCTAATTTCATCAAAGCTCGAGACATGGCACATGCTACAAGGAAAAAAGCATGATTGTGTTGAAAACCTTTAAGATTGGACTGTCGCATTCTAACAATAATGTTTGGACCATTTAATAATAATTGGACCCAACTTCACTTCAACTTTATTTTATATTTATAATAAATAAAAAGCATGATTTTGTTGAAAATCTATTTTCTGTTTTTATTTTTCAATTTTGAGATGACTCCTCAAAGAACAATTCCAACCAATCATTCCAAGTGGGCATGCTGCATTTCTTAGCTTGTTTATAGGATTTTTGTCCTTTCTGCTAATTCATCTAAATAGGACTTCAGAATCTTTTGAATCGTTCTTGATTTCTTGACGGTAGAAATAACAGGACTATTATTAAAATAAAAATAAAAATAAAAATAAATAAATAAATATGCTCATACTCTTACTATGTACCAATAGAGAAAACAAGGTAGATATCTCTTTAATTTTTTTATATTTTTAAATTATTTTAATGTGTTGATATTAAAAATAATTTTTTTTAAATAATAATAAAATATTATTTTAATGCATTGCGAAATAAAAAATATTTTAAAAAACAATTGATATTACACTCCCAAACACTCTTAAATGCTCTATTATTGAAATAAAATGCTAAAATGTAATTTAATGAGATTTAAAATGCTAAAACAATTTATTTATTTTTATGTGATTTACAGGTTTGTTATGATAACTAAGTTATACTAATTTACTTGTTTAATGAGGTATTTTTTTACTTATTAATTAAAAAAAAGCTAAAGGCATGGGAGAACCACTATTCACACATACCCATTTCATTATGGATTACAATAATAATCTATAGTGTTTTGATTCTTCTTCTTTTTTTTTTTTCCTTCCCTTTCCTTTTTTTGGTTATCATTTTATAATTTTTTTTTCTATTTCATATTTGGGTTGATTTAGAATTTAGTTTCATAATTGGCTTTATTTTTTTTTATATGAGGTTATCGTGGTTTAAAAAAATATATATTAGTATGAGGCTGATGTTTAATTTTATGATTATTTATTTTTATTATTAGATTATTAAATAAGAAAAAAAGTTTAAAAAAATTATAATTCTACTATAGTCCATAACCTTGTTCATGGGTTTGATAAGCTAACCTAAGTTATCTTATTCACAGGTTGGACAGATTTACCCACTGATTGAATATGTTTTTTTTATTTTTTTATTTTTTAATTGATTTTTTTTATTTTATCTTTTAATATCGGATTGGTTTCAAAATAGACTACATTATTTATTTTTATTTGCTTTCTATAGAATTATCACAGTCCTAAATAAATATTGAATTTATAAAAATATTTTCAGCCAATGATTTTTGTAAAAAGTAAAGCCATGTTTTACTGGTCTTCTAAGTTAATTTTGAATCTATAAAATCAATCAATTTAAATCATATAGTTTAATTAAAGATTTGAATTAGATAAAAAGCTAAATAAAGAAATTTTAATAATATTGCCAACAAACTTTTTTCACTCTAAACATTCTTTTTTATATATTTTTTTTAAAATTAATCCAGCACGGAAAAACACTAGGTTTTGTTCATTAAAAGTAAGGATGGAGTCTTTGACCGCGTGTGCCTCTAATCAGCAACAGATTGGTAACGGCAACGATTGAAAACCTTTAATTTGTCTTCTAATTTTTTCCCTATTAGTAATTGTTACGTAATCAGATTCGCTTCATGTTCAATAATTGTTTTTTTTATTTTTTTTAAATTTATTTATTTTATTTTTAATATCAATATATTTAAATTATAAAAAAATCTATTTATCTTTTTTAAAAAACAACTAAAAACAAAAGCAATCACCTGCTCTTAATTAATCACATATCTAATATTTAAAAACATTGTTAAAGCACACGTTTTTCAAAAACTTTGAATTTTTTTTCTTTTTGAATTATTATTTTTTTTATAATTTAAATATATTGATATTAAAAATAAAAAAAATAAATTTAAAAAAATAAAAAACAATTATTGAACATGAAGCGAATCTGATTACGTAACAATTACTAATAGGGAAAAAATATAAAACATTTTTTATATATTAATATTAAAATAAAAAAATATTTTAAAGAGAAAAAAAAATATTTGACAAAGAATGAATAGAAAGCTTACGAATAGTTAAGAGTCGTATTCCAAAGTATAATTTACTGGTTGACTCACAGATTAACTGATTAACCCCATCATATTATTTATTTATAAAAACTAAAATAATAATATTTTTTTAATATTATCTTTTTAAGATTTTTATTTTAAAAAAGTTTGATGTTGTAGATAAAAAAAATGTTTTAATTTAGCAACGATAAGCATTTACAAGGAAGATGTTTTGCCTTTTTTTTTTTTAAATTTGTTTTTGTTTATTTGATTATAGGCTGGTTTAGAATTCAGCTAAGACATCTAATAAAATATTTTTATTCTTAGAAATTTTGTGAAAAACAATCAGAAAACTAATTTAATTAGGGATTAATTGAGTAATTAATTACCTTTACCTTACAGAGGATTTTCTTTTCTTTTATTTTATTTTTAGAAACAGCTAATTTCATCAAAGCTCGAGACATGGCACATGCTACAAGGAAAAAAGCATGATTGTGTTGAAAACCTTTAAGATTGGACTGTCGCATTCTAACAATAATGTTTGGACCATTTAATAATAATTGGACCCAACTTCACTTCAACTTTATTTTATATTTATAATAAATAAAAAGCATGATTGTGTTGAAAATCTATTTTCTGTTTTTATTTTTCAATTTTGAGATGACTCCTCAAAAAACAATTCCAACCAATTATTTGCCCTGGAATTTGGATGATGTGTAATTCCAAGCTTGTTTCTGGCTTTTGCTTCTCTGGCTACGATTTTATAGGGCTAGTTTATAGGATTTTTGTCCTTTCTGCTAATTTATCTAAATATGGACTTCAGAATCTTTTGAATCGTTCTTGATTTCTTGACGGTAGAAATAACAGGACTATTATTAAAATAAATATAAATATAAATATAAATATGCTCAGACTCTAACCATATACCAACAGAGAAAACAAGGTAGATGTCTCTTTAATTCTTTTATGTTTTCTTTCATTTTTTTAATTTATTTTTGTTTATTTCATAGTAGGCTGATTTAGAATTCAACTTTGTAATTTATTTATTTTTATTTTGTTTTTTATAAGATTAACGTGATTTACAGGTTTATTATGATAACCCAAGATATACTAGTTTACTGGTTTAATGAGATATTTTTTTGTTTATTAATTAAAAAAAAGCTAAAGGTATTGGAGAACCACTATTTACCCACACCCATTTCATTATAGATTACATTAATAATCTATAGTATTTTGCTTATTTTTTTTTCCTTTCCTTTCCTTTTTTTGTTGTCATTTTTTAATTTTTTTTTTTCTATTTCATATTTGGGTTGTTATAGAATTTAGTTTCATAATTGGTTTTATTTTTCTTTATATAAGGTTATCGCGGTCTAAAAAAATATATATTAGTCTTGGGCTGCCGTTTAATTTTATAATTATTTATTTTTATTATCATATTGTTAAATAAAAAAAATTAAAAAAATTATAATTCTACTGTAGTGCATAACCTTGTTCATGGGTTTCATGTGCTAGGCCAAGTTACATGATTCACAGGTTTGACAGATTTACCCACTGATTGAATATGTTTTTTTTTGTTTTTTATCTTTTAATTTTTTTAATTAATTTTTTTATTTTGTCCTTTAATATCAGATTGGTTTGGAAATAGACTACATTATTTATTTTTTATAAAATTATCACAGTCTCAAATAAATATTGGATTTATAAAAATATTTTCAGCCAATGATTTTTATAAAAAGTGAAGCCATGTTTTATTATTCTTCTAAGTTAATTTTGAATCTATAAAATCCTTCAATTTAAATTTAAATGGAGATAGTTTTTATATAGTTTAATTAAATATTTGAATTAGATAAAAAGCTAAATAAAGAGATTTCATTAATATTCCCAACAAACGTCAAGTTTTCACTCTTAACATTCTTTTTAATATTTTTAAAAAATTAATCCAGCACGGAAAAACACTAGCCACCAAAACTAGCACTAGGTTTTGTTTATTAAAAGTAAGGATGGAGTCTTTGACTGCACTAGGTAACGGCAACGATTGAAAACCTTTAATTTGTCTTCTAATTTTTTCCCTATTAATAATTGTTACGTAATCAGATTCGCTTCATGTTCAATAATTGTTTTTTATTTTTTAAAATTTATTTATTTTATTTTTAATATCAATATATTAAAATTATAAAAAAAACATTAAAAAATCTATTTATCTTTTTAAAAAAACAACTTAAAAAAAAGAAGCAATCACCTGCTCTTAATTAATCACATATTTAATATTTAAAAACATTGTTAAAGCACACGTTTTTCAAAAACTTTGAATTTTTTTCTTTTTGAATTTTTTTTTTTTTATGAATGATGAAAATAGTCCTTTAAATCAACAAGGATATTTTTATTAATTAATATTAAAATTACTTGCATGATGCTTTTGGATTAATGGATTTGGGTCGGTTTGAAATGGTATTGCCAATTCCATATTTCAAAGAAAAATCGAAGCCTAACATGAATTCATAGAAAGAGCGTTTATTAATATGAAATATTTCTTTTTTATATAGTCTGCTTACAATTACATAAATAACATTTTTCCTTTTTTTTATTTATTTCATTATCTTTTTAAGACTATTGAATTGTCATATATTTTTTTTTAACTCGATAGATAAATAATTATAATTTGAAGTTTGATTAATATTATATTTTCATCCTATTGAGTTTCTCCAAGATGAAAATCCAAAAAAAAAAAAAAACACTATATTGATTTATCATTGAAGTAACCTAATAAAATAATAGATCTATTCATTAGTACAAATCATCTTATATCATTAACTAGCAATAAATTATTCTTTTAAAATATATAAGAAAAACAAAAGAGAGAAGACAATTTAAAAAAAATGATAATTGAATTACATGACTTGAAATTTTGAAATTTTTATAAGGATATATTTAGAATAAAATTTCATACCTCTATCTATTTTCCTACTACAAAAATTCATTCTATTTTTCTACATTTGTCAAGATTTTTTAGTCTGTATTTTTTAGTTTTTTATGTATTTATAGAAACATATAAAAAAAAAACTAAAAGGATTGGTTAATCAACTCCTCAAGATTTTTTAATTTGTATTTTTTAAGTTTTTTTTGGTCTTTATGAACAACATAAAGTTGTTTTTTCTGTCAATTTTAAAAAATATATATATCAAAATGAAGTTTTCTACTTAGTGCCTGGTGGTTTTGTCTGAATAAAAGGGATAGATGCTAAGTTCTGAGTTCAAGGAAGAGAGTCAAAAAGTGGAAGGAACAATTGTGTCGATTGTTCTCTTGATCTGAGCTTATTCTGTATCATTTGGTGGTTGCATTATACCTTCACCTCCTCTTCATCTCTTAATGTTAATAAAAATGTAAGAATTTAGGAGCATGAGAGAACATTTTCACAATGAAGATTAATTCATCTCCATAGCATAATACAAGAAATAGAAGATATTCTTCTACCTCAATGAATTTCAATAAAACTACTACACAGAAGATAAGTTTTGGTTTCTAAACCTGAAACTGCCATCATAAGAACTAGCTAGGGAAGTTAGGATGAGCTTTTCTTGTCATTATATCACCTTTTCTGCTAAGATAATGCTCTCTATATTCTCTGCTACTATTGCTTATAATTTTCTTGCCTCTGGTATCTTTTCCAACCCATTTGAGGGATACTTGTTGAATAGAGTTGACCTAGGAATCCAGAAGTTATTGGTGACAGAGGATCTGGATCCTTTTTTGAGAAAAAATGAGTTCAACTGTTACATTTTGTTTATATTATCTTGTTGCACTAAATCAAGAAGTTTACTAGACTTATTATTCTGTAAATTTGCTTTTTGAGTGCTGAGCATTTTAAACGACTATGTGATCGGAGAGATTTGATTCTCATATAATTGTTGGCAGCTTATTTGTAAGCCAAGAAGTATTATTGAATAAAAGTACTTTCATTCTTTATTGTCGGCTGGAAAGTGAATTGAACATTCATTACCTGAGTTTTCTTCTCCATTTTATTGAATAAAAATGATTTTTTTTCCGATTTTATTAAGTTTTTTTATAAGCCTGATAATTTGTCAGATAATTTTAGCAGAGTCATTACCTATGTATGCTGGTCAAAAGTCATTCCCATCAATAAGATGGAGTAGCATGAACAATTTATTTATTTATTTTTGGTTTCTGCTAACGATTTATTTCATGATTAATATTGATTTATTTCCACTTTCTAGTATACCATAGTAGTCTAGGTGTGTTTTTTCCGGAATGGTTATGAGCATTTTTCCAATCTGCTGGGGGTGATGTTGGTGGGCTTGGGCTAGGAGCATGGTTATTTTTAATCTTGGGCTTTTGGCGAAGCTTCACGCTGCTACCTTTTTAGTTCATGAATTTGAGATTAAAAAAATCACCAAAAAGCTTGGAAAAAGATAAAAGTTATTGATTGATAATTTTTCAACAACAAAAAAACACGATCTTTGTATTAATGGAAAAATCATGTGCAGATTGGATAGCAAATCATAAAGGTATGTTTTGGATTGTGGTAGCAGTTATAGTTTAAAGTGTTTTTTACTTAGAAATACATCAAAATAATAATTTTTAATTTTTTTATTGATATAACACATTAAAATGATCGAAAACATAATAATAATAATTTTTAATAAAAAAAATCAAAATTTATAAATACATAATTTACACAGTGTTACCGAACACAACTTTTATAATAGATGTTGAAGTTTCCTACTGCACTGAAGCTCCCTCTTATTGTTTGAAGCAAATGCGTGATTGCGTTCGTGGGGTTTCTACCCCTAGAATATGAAGTTATTTTCTAATTAAGGCTTTCTGCCCTCTCTCTAATAAACTGAAAAACGGCAACATTCATTTTCTAGCCCAGCACAGAAATTTTTTTACTAGCCTTCTGCCTTCTGCTATCTGCCTAGCTGTGATATAAAACGATTTTAGTCCATAGTGGAAGGAATAGCATCCACGAGGAAGTCCAAATTAAATGCGTAGGCCTCCTGTTTCTTCAATCTATTTGTACAATATATCATCTTCTGCTGCTGTGATTATTAAAGACTTGCCACTAATTACAGATCAT
>Ga0325411_1005812_pt1 | contig 13607 bp, 5 predicted proteins | sample PopdelMetagenome_13_FD_206181 | JGI IMG/M metagenome (GOLD analysis project Ga0325411, IMG submission 206181) | Populus deltoides microbial communities from Bellville, Georgia, United States - Xylem-PdIQD-R4 | ecosystem: Host-associated > Plants > Phyllosphere > Stem > Wood/Secondary xylem... | reverse complement strand
ATAATGCAGAGGATCCAATTCCTGCAGTTTAATCTTATAATCTTTCCCATTTAATTGCAAAGTAATGCACTCCGTAATGAATCTATTAAGCCGTGTACCAATTAAAAGATTAACATGCCAGGACTCTAACACCCATGTTTTGGCTTTACACCCAAACTCAACCCTTATTGTTATTTTTTTTTATTAGGATTTGAATATGGAAGGATTTTAAAAGTGTTTAGGATTTTTATATTGATTTGATGATTGAATGATTTAAAAGATTTAATTGATATTTTAAGGTGTTAATTGAATTAAACCGAACTGATTAGACATCTAGAACTTTGAGTCTTGAATAACCAATTTGTTGTTCTTGGGTTCTGCAAATGTGGAACTGGCAGATTAGTGTCAAACCCTCTTTGCAGGAGCGCAAGGCGCAAGGCGCGATGACATTTTTCAAATGGTGTCTTGGAATAGTCCTTGGTTGAATAAAGGAGTTATTACATCGTATTATTATGATTATTAAGAATTCTAATTGTTCTTTTGAAGATTATAAATAAGGGACTAATTATGTAAATAAAAGATATTAACACTTTTAATACGTTTTACTTGAAATAAACTGTATTTTTTTTTGTTTGTTATGGCTTAATAATGTTTCTATTCCTATCAGCTTACTATGAAGGATTTTCTACGATGAACAAGCTCTGGTTTTCTAAGTCAAAAACTTGGTCTAAAACGGTGATATGTCCTCAATTATCATTAAGGTTATTTTCTGGGTGAAATTGAAATTTTTGCTACAATATCATTCCAAATAATATTTAGGATAAAATTCTTTGCAGTTTTTATCTTTATATTAGAAGTTAATGAGTTGTATTATTTCCAATAATATTTTTAATATTAACCTTATACATGTTTTTTTATCCTTATATTAAAAGTGAATAATATTTTATTACCAAAATTAAGTTTTTAATATTTTTTGAAAGACTTGGCCATATATTATTTAAAATAAAATTTTATTTTTGAAAGAAAGATTTTTATTGTTTTTTTGTGTGAAAGAGAACCGATTCGTTTAATACTAAAAACCGCTTCATGTGTTACAAATTATAATTTCAAATATTAAATAAAGATAAAAAAATTAATAGAGTTAATTTTAATTAAATAAAAAATTCCTCTTTGTAACCTGATTGCACTCTCCGGCCCCTAAGATATATGCAAATTTCAATATAAGCCACTTTCTTGTTGGCTCCTTCCAATAATATTTCATCAAATTTCATTATGAGAAATAGTGAGGCTTCGATCATTTCAAGTCTTCAAACTTTCTCGCATCTCCCTCTCTTTTTTTAGACTATTCTTTGGTTTTACTATCAGCTGCCATTGTTGATTTTCTTAAATCATTAGCAACAGAACCACTTCTTCATCCATTTGTTCTTACCTCTTTTCCTTAAAAAATCTCAGATCGAGTATTTATACTAACATGCATGGTTTGCGAGGCTGAGGTTCTTACTAGACTTCGTCATCATCTCTATCCTTCGATTTCTTTCGTATTGTTCGCAAGCTTTGTTTTCTATCTTTGGTATTTTATTTTCTCATTTGGTTCTTTTAGTGAATGCTCTGGCTTGTCCAAAAATAAAAAATAAAGAAACCAATGGGTACCAGCTTGATACCGGCTTCCTTCATGATATTTTTCAACGCATTTCCCTGGAATTATATCTTCCTCTTCAGTCTGCGCACCTTTCCTTGCTCCTATTGAACTTACCATAGTGCCTCTAACAGTAGTGTTTTCCCATCTAATTAAAGTTATCAAGTGCATCGAGGCTTGTGACACAACGGTCTTGGCAAGATTTTCCTGTCTCTACATCCAAGGTTCAAGCCTCAGTGTGCACGTCTGTCATCCCTGCGGTGCCTTACCTGTCTACTGGGCTTGCAGGGTGTTCAGTGGGTCCGGGGATTAGTCATGATGCGCGTAAGCTGACCCGGATACCCCGGGTTATCAAAAAAAAAGTTATCATGTATGTAAGATATATACAAACATGTGAAGTACATTGCATGTTGATTACACTGAGACGCAGTAAAAATTGTAAATATAATTTTTTTTAAAGCAATCTCAGGGGTCTCAATAGATAAATTTAGAGTTATTCAAGGTTTATACAAATATTATCGGAAGATCATATTGTTTTTTAGCTTCAAATAATTGCTTTAAGGTAGAGTTGTTGCAAACCACAAATTGTCAAAATGTCTAACCTTTAACGATAATCCACACGAACTATCAGTGAAAAATCTCATAAACCCTTTAAAAGGGATTGATTGTTATGTCTTTGAGTGTTAGCTCTTTTTTTTATGTTTTTCAGGTGTTCTGTATTGTATAGTGTACTATATAGAAAATAAAAGACATAACATTCTATTTATAGAAAAATCTGAAATTTCTATAAATGATATGATATTAATTTGTCACCTGAATAATATCATATATATTATTTTAGGATAATTTTATAAATTTATTCAATCAAGTCCCTACTTGATTTATAAATTTATTATCCTTTCATCATCAATGTTTTGATTTAGACATTATAGTATATAGTATGTCTACTCTATCAAATCATGTTTGTTCCCAACACCATAATCATTGATTTTTTGAATAAGATTTGAAACTCTATTCAAATCTCATTCGACTTTGCATGAGGATTTACAATCAATACTATTTGAAAATAAATGAAATATTTTTCTTAATTCATATAGGGTAACGAATTATCTCTTGATTATTCAAATAACTTCATATAATTCATGTTATAACCAATATTTGCTCGTTTGTTATCCTTGATTTAGGACGTGTAGCAGGACCAAAACATAACATTCTCTGTATAAGATAACTTAGTGATATCAAATTTAAGAATCACTTATACAACCGTCATGTGAACCTTTTCATAAACACAAATGATCTCTCCATATAGAAATCTCATGCGGGTTAATTCAGTGTGTGTATTTTCTGATAAGCACCTACATATTGATTCTAGTTATCTCTTATACCTCAGCAAATAAGATAAATTGCTTCCTTTCACAAATAAAAAAAATATAATATGTATTAGTTTTAACAATTCTAGTTAATACATAGTTTTAATAGAATATTGACCATGAATATTTAGAAATAATACTTTGATGTAATAGAAATCTTATAATTATAATAATTTTATAATTTTCTTTGTAAAATATTTTTTATTCTAAATATTTTATCTTTACTCTATATTAATTAATCAAATATTTGAATCGTTAGGAAAATATTTGATGAATATTAAAAATAAATAAAATATTTATTAAAAATAAATATATTTATATAAACGAACTCAATATCACGTCTAATTAAACAATTCACACACACACACACACATATATATATATATATATATATATATATATATATATATATATTACTTTTCTGAGCTCAATTTTATAGTTCGTGACAACAGCTAAATGCATGGTCTGAAAACACAAAGAGGATTCCAAAACGTTAAACGTTTTCCCACCCCGATTGGAGTCTTCCATTTTGTTATAAGTGCTCAATAAATACCAGGAGACAAAATTACATGATCTTTCAAATTAAAAATCACTGCTCAACTAAAACCCTCGGTCGGTTACCATAGTTTTATTATAAAAAAAAAAAAAAAAAGGGGACTGTGTCCGCACAGAGTAACACTGTTTAAACACTCAAGTGGACCAGCTCCTGTTCTGACATAAATGATAAAACCATGCATTGATTGATGGACTGAAAAGCCTGCACGCAAGTTGTCTCCTAGTACAAAGTAATCATCATTTCTGACTAATATGATGCACTTAGCAAGAAACAAAATTGGCTCGGCCAACGATGGGGACCGTTCCGAAAACTGCAGAGCAGGTGAGAGGGAAGTTTCAACGCCGTGCAATGCTTATGGGAAACCCTCTTCTAGGTGATTTACTGTTTATATAAGATGATTTTTTGATGGTTTTTTCTCGATTTTTTCACTTTTTTTTTATGATTTCATCCCTTTTTTTATCCTTTTAAATTATAGTAGAAATACAAAATTAAAAGATAAAGCTCTATAATTTTTATTTTGATTTAAATATTTATTTTGTTAATTTTTCAATCTATAAATTTTGAATTAAACAACCATATTATCTAAATTTGAACAAGTTTTACTTATTTTAAATTAGACCAAGATATCAAATCATTCGAATATGGGTTAACATGCCGGCCAAATTTCTTAACCATGAAAATAATAAGATGATAAAGTCTTAGCTATGGTTCAAGAGTCAAATTAATGATCGAGGAGTGAATAGGCTTTTTTATATATATAAAAAAGAAGTGATTGCATAAATAAAATTGACAACTACTCTTTTTATAAGTTTAAGAGATAACTTAAGTATTGATTTCTTTAGTCATTCAATTGATTATGCTCATCGCAATAGCAAATCAAACAAAACTTATACCGTAATAGCACAATATACAGGTGTATGATCAATAAAACTCTTTAAAAGGATGTACAATTGTTTTTCTACCTTTCCTTTACTCTCTCTTGCACTTTATTGATGTTAAAATTAAACAAAAAAATTAAAGGGTATTTATAAGAGTTCTAAAAAATTAGTAGATGTCCCTTGTATGAAAATAGTAATTACAAAAAATCTTTCCAAAATGAACAAAATAATGTACAAACCATACTTGCTTGACCCATTCTAAGGGCTACTTTGAAGGTCATAGAGTATACTTGGTGTCGCACATGGACGCGCGCGGTATCAGAGGTTAATGGGAGTCGCCATCTAATTATTTGGTTCAAGGTCGTTAAGAAACTCGAATATATTAAGTTAATTAGAGATTCAATGGTAAGAGATTGGTTGTGGTTAGGACAAGTATTAGCATCACTATCGCACCATATCTGAGGTAAGTTTCTTTGTGTTGTTTAGAGGTTTTGATGGTTTTCTGATCGATGGTCTATATATGGCTTAGGATTGAGATTTATTCATGTGAATAAATTTGGTGTTAAGAATTTATTATTGGCTCGTGTATCCAAATAAATTTTTGTATAAAAAAGTTTTTCATAATTTGTATATTACAATGAAAAATACTCTCAATTAAAATTGATGAATATTTAGAATTATTTTAAGAATTTTTTGATCAACTCCTGATATTTAAATATCAGCCTCACTTGAAGGTCCAATATTTTATACTAGAATATTGATGATTAATTATCATGAATTAGAATTTCATCTGTTATTGAAATATTGGTCAAGGTTATTAAATCTCAAAATGCACGCAAATACATATTTTTGAAATTTCATATGGAAATACTAAATGATATGATTTTTTTTATATTTTTTAGAGCTTAGCTATATGCAATTAAAACATTTAATTTTTTTTTTTAGTTTTAAGCATTCAAAAACATATAAGAAAATACAAACACATACACATTCCTTTTTTACTATATTTACTCACATACCCTACAATTACATTTGTACAAATCACCAAAATTAAAAATAATTTAAACACACAGATTAAACATTTATAATTTAAAATATAGGCCTTCTAAAAATCACAAATTAATATGGAAAAATTGCTGGAAAGTCAAGAACACTGGTGGAAAATTCTGGAAATGTAAGAATAGTGGCGGTGCGTGTGCTGCACGCACCACCGCCACAGGGGCGCGTAGAGCCACGCGCCGCCTCTGATGAAAATGAAAAAACAGGAAATCGAGAACATCTCCACCTTCTCTTTCTTCCTGTACTGGCAGTTAGGAATACCGCTACTTGTAAAACCCAAAAGAAATCACACAAACAATTCTATCAGTTTTTATCTCCTTTTTTTATTGTGTTTTCTTCCTCTCGATTCATTTCCAAAGATGCAAGTGGTTGTTGTTGATGACTCAAGAGGGAAGAAGTGACTGGATCACATGGTGGAACCACTATTAGTGGTGATGTTTATTCTGAGGTGGTTTGCATATAATTCACTAATAGTTGTGTTTTTACGGCAGAATTGAATCAACCTCTAAATTTGATCTAAAATTTTCATTTTTTTTAATTTTTTTTTATGCTACTGATATTATTAGAGACAATAAGATGAAATATTACTCTTTTTTTTTTTTGTTTATCTACCACAAACACAAAGAAGAAGAAGATGGTGATGATGAACAACGTAAAAACTGAAAAACTTAAACCTAAGAACATGAAAATAACAGAAGGGTGTGACCTTATTTTAAAACCTAGCTCTGATATAAACCTCATGATCATGTGGTCACACAACACACAATCAAAATTAAGATCTGATCCTAGAAAATCAAAATAGATCTGATAGATGTGTGACATAATAAAAACTTATCCCAAGGTACTAATACTATTCGAATGAAGCTAAATAACACCACGAAGCCAATTAATCTTTGATCAATCAGATTTAGTTCGTTAATGAAATAAAGAACGCAAGAATCACTCTCACACAAGTTAAAAAAAATACATTCTAAATTTTTATTGATAAAAGAGGTCATATCTTTAGGCTTTACAAGGATTTAAATACTTATAAAAATATAACCCTAATGGATCTACCCTAATAGACTAATTTAGCCCACTTATAAAATTGACTCAAAAATCCTAAACTGAAAAGCTCATAACCTGATCCAAAAAAGCCTTAGTTCCTAACTGAAAACAAAATATTAATTAAACTCAAACAAGCTTTGAGTTGTAGCTAACAAAATAAAATAAAGCTTATAATATTAAATCCTTATTCTGCTATGAGAAGAAGAGAAGGAAATAAAATATTACAAAATTGATTTTAATGCTTATTTATAGTCTTTCATGCAGCTCATTAATCCTAGAAACAAAAGGAAAGGTAGTCGCTCATGTTATTTACAGGTTGTAGTAGGATTCTGATATTCTTAGACTTGTGTTTTTTTTCTCCTTTTGAAAAGAAAGTAATTATTGGTATTAATTCCCCTTTTTCCCGCCTCTTAGAACCCTTCTAATACTAGAAAACACAGTTAAAGTTGTTGGAATAATCTCCTTGCATAATTAGAAAGCCTTACCACCAATTTGTTTCCTAAGTCAGCTTGGATACTTTTGTTTCCTTTTCTATGATTTCTCCTCATCTATTTGCCTAAATAAGGTTGGATTGGGCCCCTCTTACATATGGATAAGATGTACTACAGCCTTATTTTATGCTTCAATAGACCTTTCAAATTTGACTTGGTTGAAACCTTCTAAACCAATGCATTCAATGCCTTTGTCTTGGACCTAGTCATTGGCCCATTTGGAACATATAATGGGTCCTTGTTAGTGTTTGTGTGTTGATTAACATCATCATCTACTTAAGATAAGATGTTTAAAAGGTGATAATATCTTTCTTTTAGCATAATTATTCTCTTACCATAAAATTTATATTGATTAGTTAGGATTTCTAATGACCATAATACCAGGTGACAACTTCTTAAATAAGACCTTTTCCTTTTAAGAATAAAATGTCAGATGTTTGTTTGTTTGTTTTTTCGAGGTAGTCACGATGTCGGATAGCGACATGAATCATAAAAGATCCTAGCATGCATATCATCATATATAAAAATAATTTCTAATTAATCTAAAACTAATGTACATGTAAGATATTTATTTATTAAACACTTTACAATCAGAATTAAATAATAATTTGTTGTCGCTAAAGATCAATTATTTATCTTTAAAGTTTTATTGTTGTTCTTCTTATACAAACAAAATATTTTCACTAAGTTTTTTAAGATTCCAACAACACTATGTTATTTAGTTGCATTTCTAAATAAAATCAATGAACTCAAAAATTAAAATTAAATCTCTTTACAAAAGAGAAGAACCTAAGCTTTGAAACAAAGATAAAAATTAGAAAAAGCTAATTGAAACTAAAAGCAAAAGGAAGTTAAGAAAATAGTGCAGAAGAAGGCAAATGAGATGTTGCTTGGTACATAATGTCTCCCTTTTAGCTTTTTTTTTTAATACTAATTCTTTGAATCAAAATTGGTGTTGAATTACTAGAATTAATTCTGTTGTTCTACCTTAATTACCACGTATTAAAAAAAAATAACCTGGCAGTTTTTTGACTTTAAACTAACATTTTATGTATAAATAAAAGTTTTTAGGTTAAAGAAAAAAACTGTTTAGACTCTTTATTCATGGTTCGAATAAATAAATGGAATGGAAAAAATTCTTTATGAGTCAAAGAACTTATTCATGGTTCGAATAAATAAATAAATGGTTTGTGTTGTTGTTTAAAATGATTTTGATTTAAAAATATATTAAAATAAATTTTTTAAATTTAAAAAAAATTATTTTTAATATTAGTACATTAAAATGATTTGAAAATATTAAAAATATTAATTTAAAATAAAAAAATAAATTTAAATTTTTTAATTAAAAAACACTATTAAAACTCAAAAATAAACTTATCCTCCAAAAACCGAAGTGTATTACCCATTTACTACCCAAGGAGAACTTTCGACCTCTCATTTTCATTCCACACCTCACGCTACTGCAGTTATTTCTCGCCATGCACTAGTTTGTCTTTAGCTAGTGATTGTTGCGTGGCCTTTTCATGCTCTAAAAAAATCTTTGCAAAATGGGCATGCAATCTGCTGCATTTTTCTTATCTCTGATCTCATAAAATTGCAAAGAAACAGGTCATAAGCTTTCCAGGATATGTTAGAAACTTGGCATGATCACATCAATCGAGTGTTTCCATCACAGTTCAGATCTGGGTAAATTCCACGCTTCTCCTCCATTTTCTTTCAACTGAGCTCACCATCATCATCAACAAATCGCTTCCACCAAATTGCAGGAGGATTTAGAGGAGAGGATAATAGGTGGATTAAAAAGTTATCCTCATTTTTTACCTCGTATCAAATGTCACCGAAAGTTAAAATAATTACGAAGAGACTTAAGAAACTAGATTTGTTTAAAATAATTGATATGAAAATTGATTTGGATACGAAATAGCACGTAGTAATTGATATATTTGCTTGTGCACAAATATCACAAAAATAAAGACTAATTTAAATTCCTTCAAGTTGTTGTTGATCTTGTACTATACTGATCAGAATCCAAAGGTTCCCATCAAAAGAGATGTCACTTCAACAACTCTATCCTTATTCGTAGATAATTTAGAGGAGAGGTAGCTTTTGTTTTTTTAAGTAAAAAGCATGTTTTTATAGCTTTGAAAAGTATAATTAGGTATAGAATATGCTTAAATATATTATATCTTTAAAAAACAACCACCACATCTTCACGCTAAACACCTTAAATAGATGCGGTCTATAAAAAGATGGGGTCTATAAAAAGACTGTTGATGTTGTCTTGCTCAACCTCCAAACCCACCCAACCAGCTGTTTCGTCTTTTAGATTTTCCACAAAGGTCGACCCCAAATTCAGCACCAGCAGTAAAATATACAGAGTAACATCTCCCCTCGACCAGTTACTAAAATTCTTAAAGCTTGTAAGTCGAGGTTTTATTATGTAACTTTTGCAAAGGTTCTAGTTTTGATCATGGTACATCTTTTGTGTTAGAAACCACCTTCTTACGCTTATTTGTATTCCAATAAAAAAATTTATATGATTTTCTGTTCTTCCTGGAAGTCTACCAGTGACCATCTGCATAACAAAAAAAAATGAAAATAAAAAATCAAAGAAAAAATAGAAAATAGAAAACAAAATCAAATAATGCATATGCCTACATGTATCTTAATTTAAATATTAGTTAAAGGAATCAATGATAGCATTTTAGATTTAAATATTATATAGGTCCTTCACCGTATTTTTCAAGCACAGAGATACCTGCTCTGGAAGGAACAAAATTGCCATCTTCCTTCACCGTATTTTTCAACGAACTTCATGTTTGTTTAAAATTTTAGAAGTTTTTGTTTTTTAAAGTATTTTTTAAATCATTTTAATATATTTTTTTATTAAAAAGTATTTTGCTCGACGTTACTAAACATATATGCTAACGCTATCTTCCTCTTCTATCCATGCACCTTTCCTCACTCCTACGGAACTTTCCATGGAGCCTTCTACGTTGTGTATGCCCACTAATTAAATATAGGTTGATCATCAGCTCCAAACCATCATTTATACTGCACTTTTCTCATCTCAATTCAATTTGTAGAAGAGGGAACGTGCACAGTTTGCAACCACAAAAGGTTTTACTTCTGAACAATATTTATGATCCCAATCCCAAGGATGATAAGATCTTTTTACTATTCATAATCTACAATCCTGCTTTGTGCCAACTATTGGGATCTTGGTTTTCTTCGGTGTTTTAATTTATCCTTCAGCCTATACTCGTTGTTTTGTTTTTTCTATTGTATTTATGTAGCATTTTTTCCCCCTTTGTCTTATATAAAGCACTTCATTGATTATTTCTTCAGCCACTGGTTCATCTTTCTAAACCCAAACATAAGGTCATTCTCATAAGGTTTTAAAATTAATATGGATGCGGAATGGTCCACCAATTATTTAATTATCATGTGATTCATGAGTTAAACACGTCGCATTCATGCCTTCATATACAGGACTTCAGCTACTCATTCCAAATCAAAAGGCAGATTCATCTAACTTATATGTCAATTCCTTTTCAATTTGTTATGTTTGCAAAGCTTTTCATAGCCAGCAGAATTTAGAGAGAAACAAGTGAAGTGTTCAAGTATTTTTTAAAAAAAAAAAAAATGAAGGCAAGCAATAAGTTGTATGTGTCTTAATAAACAAATTAAAGGCCCCACACGTTTAGGCCTTTTTTGTAGGGAATTCCGACCGGTGATGTTCTGATATTTACCCATTGAAGACTAAGCACACTGACACAATATTTAACGTGGTTCGGCAAACCGCCTACATCCACGGGAGAAGCCATTGCATTATATAAGGAGAGTACAAGATTTACAACAATAGAGGAGGAGGAATCATCCCCTCTTTGGCAACTCTCAACCTCACTCTATTTCTCTCTTCTTAGTGCTGCAATGGCAGCTACTGCTGGCTGCCTTGGCAGCCCACTCTCTCCTACATTTCTCACATCTTTGGCTCTACTTTCCTTCTCTTGACTCTCTCATTTTGCTCTCTAATGTATGCCTCTATTTACAGGCATCCATGGCAGCTCCTCCAGCTTTTTTGTCAACAATGGTGATTGCCAATTCCAGCTCTTTTTCAACAAAGATGGCTGCCAACTCCAGTTCTTCTTCAACAATGGTGGCTGCCAACCTTTGACATCTTGGATGAATACACATGGTTGGTGCAACACCAGCTATAGCTGCTGTAATTGTCAATGGTTGTTGCACGTTAATGGCAACCAACCAAACATTTTTTACCTTTATTTTTTAATGCTTTTTGTTTCTTGCAATTTCATACTTTATTGGATTTTTTTAAAAAGAATATGGTTTAAGTTTTGCTTAGTTTATGGATAAGATGTCATAGCTTTTTTTAAATAACTAGTAATGTTCCATATGAGGTGTGGATAATCGGGTGGTTAATATAAATTTTACTATAAATTGGAATCTGCAATGATGTCATGAGTCGTAAGTATCTTATCGTCTCGTGCCCGCCTGATCAGCTCGGGCAAAAAAGCTACAATTATTTGGGGCCAGTAGGTGGTGTTTAATTTCCAAAGGAAAAGGGCAATATACCTTCCCTAGAGTTTTGTTTTCATCGTTAAGCGTCAGCTTACTTTAAAAAAGTATAATTGATGATTCCAATGTTAGCCCAGACAAAACTTTCTAGTACCATTTGTTTGTGGTGTTCGAGGATGCCACATCTGTCGCTGCTGGATTAGTGTCTGTTCAGCCCATAAGTTGGGAGGTAACGTTTGGGAAAAGCACGTTCACATACTCAGCCATGGAATTTTTTTTTAACGTTGAAGTTATGATGGATGGTTTCTTGGAAAAAATAGTTTTCAAATATGGTTAATGAATAAATATGAAATCCACTCAGATTTTGGTTTGGGTTAAGAATTGTTTTATGTTGATATAGAGTATTAATACATTTAAATCCATTCAGGGTTAAATGAAAAATTAATATAAAAAAACTCAAATTTTTCCAAGCTTAAAAAAAAACATCAATCTCACGTTTAAAAATAACAAGAAATTTTTTAAAAAATTCTTTAATATATAGGAAAAGAACACTTGATAATAATAATGTATCAGTGTGATAACAAATATTACAACAATACGAGCTAAATTAAGTCCTTCAAGTCATTGTTGATCAATTTCTGTATCGATTAGACTCCAAAGGTCTGCATCGAAAGAAATGTCGCCCCAACGATTTTGTCCTTGGTCAGAGAACACATCCCCAATCATTATCCCTCCTAGTGGGTTGTCCTCTACAAAAAGACTGTTGATGGGCTCTAGGTTAGCTGTGGAACCAGAACCCAGACAACTATTTTGACAACTGTTGCTGTTCGTTAGATTAATTTCTTTGTCATCTAACAGGCTTTCCCACCACATCCTTTCAACTTCATCGGTATCGGAAGGTGGAAATGCTATGGTAGAATATGGCTTGCAAAGATCGTCCCCATATTGAGAACCAGCATTAATAAATGGAGTTCCTTTTCCAGCCTCTAACCAACATAAATTTTTGAAGTTCCGAGGTCGAGGCTTTATTATGTTGTCTTTTGTTATTGATTTTGGTTCTGGTTCTGGTTCTGGTTCTGGTTGAGCTTCTCTAGTGCTAGAAACCACCTTCTTACGCAGGTTTGTGTTCCAATAATTCTTTACATCATTTGCTGTTCTTCCTGGAAGTCTACCGGCAATCAATGACCACCTGTGTAACAAAAAATAATAAATTTTCCGTAGAGTTAATTAAGGTTTCGATCTACCTCTTCCTTTCAAAACAAAACTGAAGTGGCATGGGTAATAGAGTGTGAGTCGGGCAACGTTGTTAAATAGACGGAAGACACTCGTCAGGACCTACTATGGAGACTTCAAGCCTTGTTTAATAGCATTAAAATTCTCCAAACAAAAAAATACTATTAGGATTTTGCTTAGTAATTTAATCTGTACTTCTCAGCATGTCAATAGGGAAAGGAACTATTTAGAAGATGGACTGACAAAGCAAGGTCTGCACAGACAGCTTTATTTATAGAAAAAAAGGGTGTAAGGCTTCCATATCAATTCAAGTTTTCCTCTTAAATTTCTCATTAAATATATGAGACATAGCATTTTATTTATAGAAAAAATAATCCTCTTCAATCAGTTGAAGTCCCTCCCTCTCTTTCTGAGATTTCTTTGGCTTTGCTCTTAGCTGCCATTGGTGATTTTTCTTAAACCACTAGAAACATTACCCCTTCTTCATTCATTGGTTCTTACCTCTTCGTCTTCAACAATCTCAGATCGGGTATTCATGCTTACATGCATGGCTTGCAAGGCGGGGGTTCTTAGTTGACTTTATCATCATCTCTATGCTTTTTATTCCTTTTGTACTGTTCTCAAGCTTTGTTTTCTATCTTTCGTATTTCTTTTTTCTCATTGTGAGTGAATACTGTCTTGTCAAAAAAAAAAATTCTAGATTGGTTAAGACATTTTCACTTGCCTGTTGCCAAGCAGCTTGTGTAGCCTGATAATCAAATCTACTTCGCCCACTGAAAACAGCCCTCTCTTGACATTTGGCTTAAGATAGTTCAACCACCT
>Ga0325411_1005811_pt1 | contig 13608 bp, 2 predicted proteins | sample PopdelMetagenome_13_FD_206181 | JGI IMG/M metagenome (GOLD analysis project Ga0325411, IMG submission 206181) | Populus deltoides microbial communities from Bellville, Georgia, United States - Xylem-PdIQD-R4 | ecosystem: Host-associated > Plants > Phyllosphere > Stem > Wood/Secondary xylem... | reverse complement strand
GAGTTCTAAAAAACAAAAAACTATCTGCTCGTTGTTGCTTGGAAACGTATTCTTCTTTATGTTATTCATAATAGTAATCAATACCATTATAAATTTCAGAATTACAATTAAAATAATAAAAATATAATATGTTTCTAAATCGAGACTCGTGTTTCCGTTCGTGGAAAACAAAGATTTTTAATATTTGGTGTGTAAAATGAAAGTAAGTGGTAAACATATGGACCCGGATTGCAATTATCAACAATCGAACTAGTCCTCTAATTAGGGTAATAGTATCAAGTAAAGTTAAAAATGGGGGTTTCCCACTTTCCCAAAGAGGAATGGACATGGAAAATTGAGTGGAGAAATTAAATTCACCATGATCATTAAAAATGGTGAATTGTTCATTTGGAAAACATCATTATATCTTTGAAATTCAATCTCAACCTTGTATTTATCGGCTCCACCATGGACGGTCGGATGCCACCTTGGTTTCTTAATTCTTCTTGTCATTTTTTTTTTCTTGTTCTTTTCGATTCCCTTGTTTAAGTTAAATTGGGCAGTGATTCCGATTACTGTCGACTTGGACCCCAATTTTCAGACAGTAATCAAGCATAATTTTCTTCCACCATTCTAAGCAAAACTTTGTCTGCTCTAATTAATTTTTAGTGCATTGTACGTGCTTTATTCTTTATATATTAGAACAAATTTTGTTGAACACCATGTACGTATGACACGATTGAAGTGACTGATGTGATTGGAATATCTTCTCGTCCACACCATCTAATATTTTTATATATTTGCATTATGAATTTAATACAAAATATAAATTAATATCACATCACCAACCTATGGCCTCGCTGTAATAAGTTTTCTGTGTTTGATTTGTGTCTTTGCCAATGTTTCACTGGCTAAGTGGTAACAAAAATTAAGAAGACCATGGAAGTTCAAGTTTTCATTTCATTTGGATCTGTTTTTTTTATTTATTTATTTAAAAACTGATTAAGTTGAATAATTTGTTACGCTTTAATTAATAATCCTGAGGTTTTGGCACATCTTCTCCAAAACAAAACATATATAGGCGCAACATATGAACTATGAATGATTTGAGTCTCCTTTTATCTTTGTTCTAGCAACCATAGTCGAGTTGCAAGCCCCCGTACGTTGCATAAAGAAGTTCACTATGTTGAGCTCACGATGCATGTATTTGGAGAAATGGATGCTTTTTTATTCATCTTAAATAAAATATAAACGAACTCTTAGCAATTTAATGGAAATTAAAGGGAACCCATGAATTTACTTATGACATTGAACGCATATCACGTAATTTATGATTTATTTATTCTTATTATATTACTTTTTTTTTTGTTATTGTGTTTTCTCAGGATTTGTTTAAATTAAAAATCCTAAAGTTAATTATATAGCTTTTAATAAGGATTTGTTTTCTGGATTATAATTTAGGCATTGTACTAGTATAAATAGAGTTATGCAGTTTATATTTTAAAAAAATAATTTTTTTATATTTAAAATTCATCAAATAAAAATTATCTCTATAATTTAAATGTAATTTTTAAGTCTAATGAAACTTTGGTTTGTTTCTTTTCAATATATATTATACCAATTGGTATAAAGTAGATTGATATTTTTAATGAATGGAGACATTGACAACAACATCAAATCCTGCAATGCAGATTAAGAAATAAAGGTCATCTGGGATGTTATGAGAGCTTCGAAAGCAATGTAAAGAACCATTTCACAAAGATTTAATTAGTTAGATCAATTGTTAGAGAGAAACATAAACAATGATCATGATAAGTAGAGAAACATTATGCTTAGAGATTTACGTTGAGGCAGGTCAAACCCTAGATGTATTTCTATAAACCTATATAGGTATTATGTCTTAATAGAAAATGTTGTATTGAGCAAGTCGACTTATTTGATGGATGGAGATCTTGGTAACATCATTTCATTCTACAATGCAGATCAAAGAGTAGATTTCATCTAAGATGTTACAAGGGCTTAGGAGGCTACATAAAAAAACCATTTCACAAAGATTAATTAGTTGGATCATTTGTTTGAGAGAGATGCAAACAAGAATCATGATGAGAAAAGAGATATGCTTATAGACTTACCTCAAGGCAGACCAAACCCTAGATGTATTTCTACAAATCCATATTGGCATCATGTCTTTATGAAAAATGGTTTATAAAGAAGGTTAGCCTATTTGATGAATGAAGACGTTGGCAATGTCATCCTACCCTGCGATGCAAATCAAAAAGTTAAGCCATCTAAGATATTATAAAAGCTCAAGAGGCCATATAGAGAACCATTTCACAAAGATTTAATTAATTGGATCAATTATTAAGGAGAGACATAAATAGAGATCATGATGAAGATAGGGACATGCCTAGAGATATACCTTGAGGTAAATCAAAACCCAAATGTATTTCTATAAACCTATACCTATATAGGCATCATGTCTATATAAAAAGTGATGCATATGACATGTGATGCATTGAAGACTTAATTCACATTCGCTCTTTTCATAGACGTGTTTTTAATTTTGATCAAATTTCATTATATGATTGTATTTTTATGAAGAAATAGTTTATTACATAAATATCATATATGAAAGCATACCTTTTATTGAAGAATATTTCTAGTCATCAGAAGGTAAGATTCATAAGATGAAAACTTACTTATAATGCCAAAGATTGGTAGTACAATATTCAAGATGATAGAGTCTGTGTTAGTAATCCTCGTTAATTTTGGATTTTATACAATATAATCATAGAGAGATTTTATACAAGATATTTAAACAATTAAATTATTTTCACTTGACTTGTGTTCAACTTTATCAAATATCAAGCTGAAAAAACATGTAGGATAGTTATTACAAATCCTTATGGATGCTTTACATAGTTGAAAGTTTGATAGGGATTAAGTCAAGTAAGCGAGAAAATGTTTAACTCATATCCCTGTGAAACATTTTGGGAATTGGTAGTGGGAATGTTAAAGTTAATTTTCAAGTTAATGAATTCAAGAGAGTACAAAAGAAAAAATTAAATTTGAACACTTCTAGTTTTAAAATATCAAAGTTATCCCATCATATTGTAGAAAACATAGTGAAAGAGGTAGCTAAAAAACAACTTTGATCTTTTGAAATTAAGTTGAATAAGGAAGAAACATATTGTGATCCTTGTATCATGGATATCAATCTTGAAAAAAATGGACATTAGGGGCACAATAATTTCTAAAAAGTCATTTGAAGATATTATAAGCGAGGACCAAGTCGATGCAAGATGTTAAAAAGATTTATTTTTATGCTATTTTGTCTTGTTCTAAGGCTTTTGTTATAAATAGATGAAGGGTAGCCTTACAAAAAATAAATGAGCAAAGGTAAATAATTATATCTTTACAATAAAGAATCTATCAAAAGTAATATCAAATCTGAATTTCAAGCATCAAGTAAAGATCTATTTGCTTTCTTAAGCATTAAGACTTCATGTGACTTTGATTTTTTTAGGTCTTAAGAAGTTTTGCCTAAGTTGAATAATTCTACATGTATATTTCTTTGCTAAATTTTAATTTTAAGTTATTTGAAGCAAGAAATCTCAATCATAAATTGATAACAATGCTATATTTGAAGTATGCATTTTTTTAGAATGGAAAATTTTAATTTTTTATTGTAAACTTGATGGTGATTTTTGTTTTTCGAGTTGGGGAGCCTGACATTGGACACATATCACATTAGTTATTAATTTTTATTGTATTACTTTCTTAATTATTAAGATTTTCTAAGATTGTATATTAGCCATATAGTTTTCAATAAGGATATTTTTTTTTATTCTATGAATATTAGGATTTATGCTTATGACAAGAATAATAGGGTTGCCTCACTAATTTCTCAAAAGAAGATAGATTTTTTTTTGTACATTCAAATGTTATCAAATTGGAATGATCTCTATAATTATGTTGTAGTTTTAGAGTTTGTGAAACTACAGTTTCTTTCTTTTTGCTATTTGTTGTAATACATTAGAAAATTATTATTTTTATTGTCACTAAGGATCTAATATCATATAAAAAAACAATCCTAATCTAAAATCTTAAGTTTTTTTTATGAAGCTTCAAGAATAGTTTTATATTAACTCTTGAAAACTAGGATTTTGTTTTACATACAACTCATATTTTAAGGGTAGTCAAGTGATTTAAGATCAAAGATCCAAGTTGGGCCATTGAACATCTTTAAAGCTCCAAAATCATAATAAATTTAATAGTTTAATTTGGATTATATCCAAAAGACTGAAGTCATATGGTGGTTAATTCATACTTAGCTTTATATATTAGATTCTTTTATTTATTCTTCTACATTAGATATTTTTCATAACAGATCTTTTAAGGTTGTCAAGTGGATTATACTCTAGAATTTTTATTAGGTCATTTGAATTTAATGACTATGTTACCATATTATGTTTCATATTTGAGTTTAGATTCTATCTAAAAGACTTAATCTTTATGATGATTGGCTCATTCCTAATCTTTTATATTATTTTATTTTCTTGTATCTATTATATATTGGATTTCTTTTTAACATTTTCTCTTACTTATAACTTATCTTTTTTGGATTCTGAATTAGCTTAGGCTTTGAGATTTATGTTAAATCGTTGTGTCTCTTTAAAGCTCTTTAATCATATTGAATTTGTTAGATGAGTTTAGATATCATCCAACTTTATGATAGATGACCCATTCTCAATTTTATAATTAGAATTATTTTTGGTTCATTCTTTTTATCTAAGACATTATTCTTTAACATTCTTTTAGATGTAACTGATTCCATTTATTGAGTTTGACTCAAATATTCAATTCTTTTTATTTTGTAGACATTAAAAGTACTATTATCCAATACCTTTTTAATAGTAAGAACTTCCACTTCATTGAACTACTTTATGCATATTGGTTAAGAAAAGTACTTATGAAATGTCCATGTGGTCCCTTAAAACTCTTATAATACCGCAAGCTCTAAGTTTTTCCAAGGGTGACACATCAATATCCTACTTTAAAACACCCAATAAAGTTTTATATAAAGTAATTGGATGGATTTTAATAGGTTTTATACACATTCTAATACCATTGAGGTGTAAAGAAGGTCTTGTTTGATAACACAAAATGCTTATGTACATATTTAACCTAATATGCAACTCTGAAAAGTTAAAGAATAAATGTTGTCCTAATTTGATACAATAATATCAAAAACTCTCTTATGTCCTAATAACCACCAACTACAAAACAAAAAAAATAAGCAAGAAACATATATTTTTTTTGTCAGAACAAAGTAAATTTTATGTTTATTTCTAACCTTAAAAAGGCCTTTTATATTGTTATAACATATTAGTTACCTAGTTATACTAGAAAAAATAATTGCAATCCATATAATATAAAATAATCTTATGAATGAAAGAAAATTATACAATCAATTTCTATAATTAGAAAATATAATCCTTTAACTCATGCTAATGCTCCTCCTCAAGGTGGATCATACATATCACCCATGCCTAGACATGTGAGTCATTAAAGGTTTAACAAGAAATAACTTTAGTTAAAATATCAACCAATTGTTTTATAATTTTCACTTACAAAACTTCAATTATTTTCTCTTTAAACTTCTCATATATAAGATTACAATCAATCTCAATATTTTTAGTTTGGTCATGTTATATCAATCCCTGCAATCTTAATAGCAGACAAATCTTCATAATATAATTTCATAGCTCTTTTAGAAAGAAAACCAAGCTCCCTCATAATCTTTTTTAACTATGATAGTTCCTAAATTCCTTGTATCATTTCTCTTTATTTAACTTTTGCTTTAGATAATGAAATAACCTTCAATTTGTTTTTAAGTAACTAGATAACCTCCAATGAAAATGAAGTAATCAATTGTTAAACATTGTATTTCTTCTTTTAAGTACTAATTTAAATCACAATATCCAACAATAATTGTCTTGTCATACTTACAAAACATAAGACCTTTCCTAGGTGCCGACTTAAAATACCATAAAATTCTAATAATAACATTCATATGAACTTCACCTAAATTATGCATGCAATGTCTTACCACACTAACATCATAAATGATATTCAATTGAGTATGAAATAAATAAATTTATTGACCTTCTAGTCTTTGATATCTTTCCCTGTTAGCGAGAACTTGATTAGTAAGTTTCATAAGACTATGATTTTGCTATATAAATTTATTGATAGGTTGACATCCAAACTTGATTTCAAAACATATTTTCATTTTAATAAGAATATTCTTTGTTTAGACCTCATAACTTTAGTACCCAAGACATACTCCAAGGTTTTTCATATCAAATTCAAATACTAAGTGAGTCTTTAAATTTGTCATCTCATCAATATCATACCGATATTAAAGATATCATCCATGTAGATGATAAATGTAGCTATCTTACCATGACATCTATTAAAAAACAATGAATAATTTGTGTTACTTTAATTATAATTGTATTTCTTTATTGCTAGCCAAAATCTTTTGAATATTGCTCTTGGTGATTGTTTTAAATTATACAATGCCTTCTTTAAGTTGCCCATTAAGTTTGTATTGTCAAAAGCATTGTATCCCAGTGATGTTTTCATATAGATTTATTCAGATAAATCTCCATGTAAAAAGACGTTTTTTACATCATACTATTGTAATGGCCAATGAAACTTCATAGAAATAGATAATAAAACCTAAATAGTACTTAACTTTGCAACTAGTGCAAAATTCTCCTGATAATCAATACTATAAGTTCATGTAAAGCTACGAGTAACTAACCTTGCTTTAAATATGTTACACCCAACATTACAATGATCTTTAAAAATTAAGAAAAAAAATATATATTTGACATCTTATTCTTATATTGGAAGGTCTTGTTTAAGGAGTCATCACCTAATATTATGGTCATTGGGACCCTAACTAGTCAATATAGATTCTATGGTCCGAGACTAGTTACATAAAAAAGAAGATATTGTAATAACCCATGAAATTCATAGATTTATAATACATTGATTATTCATAATAAGCATAAAATAGGGGTGACTATATATATATATATATATATAACGTCTCATAGTGCACTGTATAATACCATCTATCATTTCAATAATTAAATATCATTAAATGATTTTGCACATCACTCATGCTTTGAAGGTCGTCATCGTAAGTTTTTACAATAATGCAAATTACTTATCCATGACCGCTACATAGTTTGTGACAAAATACATATTGTCTATTCATACTATTACATAGTTATCACAAAATACTTAAGAAGAAGTTTCTAAGTACTATGGCTATAAGACGTCCCAATAACAAACCAAACTTAATGTAAGTATATAAATAATTTCTTATAATATAATTGGACAATGAACATATACTTGTAACTGTGTCAACAATTTAAATGGTAGATTTTCATTAATAACTTCCTATTAGTTCTGTTTCTAACATTTTGCTTCACATCTTTGTGCAACCTTAAACCGTGTTATTTTCTTTGATCTATATTCAACATCAATTAATAACATGTATTATAGTCTAGGAAACCCTTGTATATTTGGCATTCTTCAATGTATGATTATTCTTTTCTGACTTTGGTCAATATGTCTTCGATCCTTAAACCTTAATCCTAATTATAATTGATACATCATTATTCTTTACTTTAATGTATCAATGACTACTTTCAAATGCAACTATTGGTATCATTATTAGTTAAGGCTAATATCATAATTCATTCCTGTCTATCTAATGTAGATACCATTAGCCGAAGCTAATCTCATTATTCACTCTCGGTTATTCCATGTGGATACCATTAGCCAAAGCTAATCTCATCAATCAATTCTGGTTATCCAATATTAGCCAAAGCTAATCTTATCATTCATTGCAATTCATGCGTAATTTAATCGATTAAAATCAGGTAGTAACATTATACATTAATACTTCATGAATTTAATAAAAATTATATGAAGGTGGAAATCACCTACTTTCTCCTCCTGTGGTGTGTCCTCTTCTGGTCAAAGATCCGATTCTAGTTACACCTCTTGACACACAAAATGACCATTACTCAGTATTTGTTTTTATCTAAGTACTGCCAAAGATCATTTCCACACATATACCAGTACACACATACATTCATACAAACATCTCTCGTGTTCGAGCATTTCTATAGTGATAATACCATAATAAGACATTCATTCATAACTTTAATAAGGGTCATCTATGAAAATTACATCATTATGATACTGAAAGTCATCAAAGAAAACTGATTATTTTGACACTGAAAATCATCAGCAAAAACTGGTTTGCTTTGACACTGAAAATCATTAGAGAAAACTAAGTTATTCGGACATTGAAAATCATCAATGAAAACTAAGTTATTCTAACACTGAAAATCATCAATGAAAACTAAGTCACTTTGACATTTCTTTTCCCTAAGTTCATGCATTTAGTCAATACCAAGTTTTCTTCTTATAGATTATATCTCAACCTGGTTATAGACATAAATCACAACCAAATTCACTTCTAAAAGTCTATGAAATAAAGGTAATATGTCATGTCTCCATCTCATTATAATCTCACCTATTCATCAAGCATTATTAAGGAGAACCTATTAATCACCATTATCTTTATGAAGGTCTTTCTTTGTTATTTTCTTCAAAGATGGTCGAAGCCTATGTCACTTCCCTAATAAGTATACTTTGAGTTCTTCATATGATATCATCAATTCTTATTCATTATAACATGGCATAAGGTGTTCTAGGTATTCCAACTTACAAACTATTATCAAGCATGTTGAAGAATCATATTCCTTTCCATAATCTCATCATGTTCATCTTAATGTTGTCAAGTAATATACAATTAAGTTCAAACATGCACATTTCCAAGGGTTCTCCTATCTAAGCTTCCATGGGGCCAAAACATGGGGCATTAACATCAAGTGTTTATTTCATCATTCTCAATTATACCATTACAAATCATAAAACACAAGCTAATAGCTAATTTCACATTACATACGAGTTCAATTTCTACCATTTATTTTGTTTCTATAAGGATATTTATCATACAAAAGTTTCCTTCGTTGTTCTTTATTTTGGCCGAACATAACATTTTCTTCTCTTCTAGTTTATTCATGTAAATTATCATTTCCATTATAAACATGTCTATGTTATCATACATCAATCTTCTAAGTTCATAATCAAACAAGTTCTTCAATTCATGATTTAAAATAAGGCATTAGCATATATAAAAAAATTGTTTCAACTGAAGCATTTTCTTAAGTGCTTATCAAGGTCATAATTAACACATTTCATCATCTCATTCCATCCTTCTTTCATCCCTTCAACAGGTTGGCTTTAGTTAGGGTTTGTTTTTCAATATGCATCAATTTCTTTTGTTTGGAATATGAAATTATACCTTTCCCGTCCCAATTTCCCAATCTCTCTATTTAATTTTTGAAAATCAAGGGTGCAAGAACCCTAGGTCATTTCATTTGGGGTTTCCTTCTCATTTTGCTTTAAAATATCAAAATACAAATATGAGAGTAAGGTTACTCTTACCGCATGATTTTAGACAGGATTTAGATGAGGTTTTGGTGGTTTTTTTCTCCTCCTTTTTGTTTTTTTGTCCTTTTCCTATTTGTTGTTCCAACTGGCCCTCTATTCTTTTCTTCTCTTTATGTTTTTTTTTTATTTTCTTTTCCCTTTTCAACTCTCCTCTCACTCAAGCATTTAATGAGGGTGACATGGAAAGAGTGGTTTAGATGGAAATTTTGCAAGAGAGGGGTTGCAACTAGGGTTATGTTGTCAGTTTTGAGGGAGAGGGAAAGTCACCTATTTTTCCTCTCATTGCATTTATACTCTTTTTTAAATGAGGTAGGTTGTGTTGGGATGCTAAATACTCTTATCCTAGTATCCTTTAGATTATTCTTTGACCAGTTTCCTCATGTTTCCTCCTGATTTTGGCTGGTTCAATTTTTTTTTAACTGGGTTTTACAAATACTATCACCCCTAAAACATCTATCTAAGGTAAGTTACATTGTTGGTTTTGTATTAAATTGCTAAGGGTCAGTTGTGTTATGCTATTAGTGGTCTGTCTATAATATTTCTGACTCTAGCGTCAATAAATATTGTGGTTGATATTCTTGACTATGGCATTAACAAATACCAAAGTCAATATTTTTTACTTTGGCGCCAGTAAAAATAGGCTTTGGATTGTTTTACTCAAAACACTTTGTTATTTTTTATTTTCAAAATTAAAAAGTAATGGATTTGGATTATTGTTTTTTATATGCTGGCCCAATGAGATATTTTTTGGACCAAGCTTTTAATGCGCTTGATAAACTTGTTATCAAGCCAAAAAATACATGTAAAACCAACACATTTTTTAATGCCAAAATAAAAATGTCAAAACACATTTTTTATGATGCTAAGACATGCAAAATATTTTATTTTATTTTGTGGTTTGTTTTTTAATGCTAAAACATAGCAAACACTAAATTATGCAAAAGATATTTTTTTTTCTTAGCTTGATCATAATGCAAATTTTTCTAAGAAAATAAATGGTTAAATATTTTTTGGTATTTTCCTTTTTTAGTTGTTTATTTTAACAAACGCTAAAAAATAAAATCATGCAACACTTACAATTATCACATGTAATCAAAACACATTAAATCATCCAAAATTTATTGTTGGATGGTTAAAAAGAGCTGTTGGAGCACCAAAGTTTCAAAAACAATGGTGGCACCTGGAATCACGCATCGTTACTGGTAAAACGAACACAATAGGTAGATCAGGTTATGCTCCTTCTTTTCTTTCTTCCTATGTTGGCGATGTGAACACTGCCACCTACAAAACAAAGAAATCAAAATATAAGGCAATAGTTTTTTTATTTATTTTTATTTTTTAGATCTTTCTCTTTATGTGTGTGTGTGTCTCTACTATAATTTCTTATTCTCTCTTCTGATTGCTTAAATGATGTCACGAAGCCAGTTAATCTTTAATAAGTTAAATTCAGTTTGTTCAAGAATTAAAGAATGTAAGAATCTATCACACAATAATATGAAAAGTTCAGAATTATTATTGATCAAAAGGTTTTTCAAAACTTAGGCTTACAAGAGTTTAAGTACTTTAAAAAATTTATCATAATGGATCTATCCTTGTGAGCTAAATTGTTACGCTTACAAAACTAAACAAAAACCTATACTAGTAAGCTCAAACCCTAATCTAAACAAGCCTTGAATCCTAGCTGAAAATAAATTATTAATTAGGTTCAAACAATCATTGGGCTATAACTGAAATAATAAAAATAAAAATCATAAGTTAATTCCCTATACTAATGTGAAAAGAGAAAAAAAAACAATACGATTCTGATATAAGGTTTATTTATAGCCTACAATATTGCCCAATAATATATCATTAAATACCACAAGTCCTTCTTTCCTTGTATAGCTAGGATGAAAAAAATCCTTATAAGAAAAAAATTCTGGAACATTAATGAATCCTTACCACACTTGGAAATTATGTTACAATCCATTAAAGATCCTTGTAAAACTAAGAAATTTCCAAAACAAGCATCTTTATAGGAAAATGATCATTGCCAGATAAAAGTCCACAAGTCAAAAGTAAGTAAATAATAAAATTTGTACAACCTATTTTGACTTGTATGGCAAGGCTTTCCTGAAATTTGATTCACTTGAAATTTTACCCCAACATAGCAAAATACCTCTGGAATTTTCTGGTAACATTTTAGCTTAATTCAACAGTTTGATTCGTAGTTTAGCTTAATAGCGTAAAATTTTACGATAGGAAATCTTATGTCAAAATCTGAATCTTGCTTTTCTTAGATCATATCGAAGTATGTATAAGTATACATGGAGGCTAGAAAACATTAACTTAATTAAGAACAAATTTCTATCTAAAAAAAGCAGCTTCCTTTTTAAGAAAAAAAGATGATTCCAAACCTTCTCTATCACCAGTCTCCAAGTCGACCTTTATTTACATCTCAATAAATCAATTATACCAAGACATAAATCATTGTCCATATTAATTCCGATAAGAGTTTTTTTTTTGTGGAAATTAACCTTCAAACACAAATAGTAACACCATTGAAGATGTCGTTAGCTGTCACTCTATTAAGCACGACTGAAAGACCTTCCATAGCTAGCTTAAAGAGATGGAGATAATGGATTGCCTTTTTAAATTCCTCTAGATACATTACATTGTTATAGGCAACCCAAAAACCAAAACATACAAACCAGTACGGAGTGCTAACACATTGTGAAATCCATCTATGTCATTTAAACCTAAAACACTTAAAATTCATAACTTAGAGCTGGTTGTCCCACGAAACTGAATCAAATAATTTCTGAAGACTCAATTTTAAAGATTGGTCGTTAGATTCGCTACTTCTTCATACTATAAAAAAAATAATTTATTATTTAAGGATTATTAACAATTTCACTTCATATAATAAATTTCATTTATTATAAAAAGGATTGTTAACACTAACTCTAACATTACATCCAATATAAGGGGTTGAAACTTTTCATTTTCTGAAGGTCGCTGGGGTTATAAAGATTTATGTCTTGAAGAAGGATTCAATTATAGGATAGATTTGTGTTTAGTAATTAATCAGTGTCGTGTATCTTCATGGGCTATGCTTTTGCATTGTTTTTGTTGTTCGTGTCGTTTTGGTTTGTTGTTTCTGTTATTTCCTAGCTTAATTTTTTGCTTATAAAAAAATATAATAAAAGTTGGCTGATTTTGACTAATAATTCCATGTATCACCCTTCTCAACCTAGTAGACAACACCTTAGTTATGATCTTATAAAACCATTAACAAGATAAATTGGTTGAAATTAATATAAGAGAGCCCTAACAAAAAAAAGAGTAAATATAAGGAACAAGATTATACAGAATACAATTACTATATAAAAATATTAATTCAAAATTGTATTATTAAATATTTTCTTTTTAAATAATATGTCTCTAATTGTCAAAGAACTATCTTAACACAATAGCTTAAATTGTTAGGTGAGATCCCAATATATGATTTATATTATTATCTAACTCTAACACATCCCTTTAAGGCAGAGCTCATAGTAGAGGCAGAGCTCGCAGCAAACTGGTCATTGGCAAACAATTGGGAAGCAGTAGTGGGATAACCAAGAGAACCAACAACAACATACCTGATATGCTGCAAAGTAAAGGGGGCAAACCTATACCTGTACCTACAGCATGATTATTAGATAGACATACATATGGTGATGGACAAGGTGAAGTTTCGGGCTGTTGCAGATGAGCAGAAATAGGTGTATGAGAAGGAGAGGCGCATGGGTGGACTCTACAATCCATAGGAGAGTGAAACAGTGGGGAGAGGAGGGGATTAGGTAGAAAGGTAGGATTGGAATGGTTAGAGGAGTGAGAGGTAAATTATGCAATCTATACAGATTTGTCAAAAGGAAAAACATGTTTATGAAAATGGACATGACGGGAGATATAAATGCGTTGAGATGTTGTGTCAAGACAACGATAACCAAGATGAGAATAGTTATAGCTTAAAAACACACATGGAGAGGAACAAAA
>Ga0325411_1005810_pt1 | contig 13609 bp, 6 predicted proteins | sample PopdelMetagenome_13_FD_206181 | JGI IMG/M metagenome (GOLD analysis project Ga0325411, IMG submission 206181) | Populus deltoides microbial communities from Bellville, Georgia, United States - Xylem-PdIQD-R4 | ecosystem: Host-associated > Plants > Phyllosphere > Stem > Wood/Secondary xylem... | reverse complement strand
TATTTATTTAAAGCAGGAACTCGATTTTGTCGGAATTTATTTCAAGTTGTTGTGACGTATCCCTTTGGTTTATTGCTTGCCACGTGCTCTACACTCTCCACCCATATTAGCGTGCTGTTATTGCCCCCTCCCTTGATTAATTGCCCATTCGCATCAAACATAATAATTAATAATTATAAGAAGTTTTAATAATTATATTAGTGGAAGTTTCATTTAAAAAAACATCCATTTTTTTTATAAATATTTATTAGTCTGTAGTCACTCGAACAATGATTTCTTTACAGCTTAAATAGTTTTTTTTTCTCTCTCTTTGATGACAACAATTTTTTTTAATTATTCTTAATTGTACAAAACTTTTTTTTTGATAAAAATGTATTTTTGAGTTGTAATTCTACAATTCTATTAGTAATAATTATAACTACGAGATAATTAAGTAAGCTAGCGAGTGATAAATAAACTTTATTATGATATGATAAATAAAAATATTCAATAGTATTAGTGTTACGAGATAATTAATTAAGTTAATGAGTGATAAGATTAATTATTATAATACAATAAATAAAAATATTTAACAATTTATAACTTTGAAGACACCATAATTATACTACTTTCAAATAACTATAGAAATGGTCTAGTGACATAGATTAATTTCATTTATAAAAGTACCATAAGTTTTAGGCCTACATAGGTGCAATGAGATTAATTTTGAAGTTAAAAAAACCAAGGAAATTTTGAAGTAAAAAAAACCAAAATCGAAAGATGACATAATGTTTTTTAATACTACTAAGATGATAAAATATTATATTGATTCGGGTTTTATAACCTAACCTATCAAAGTCATGAACTGAGGTTAAGATTCCAATATGTTTTATTTTTTAAAATTATTTTTTATTTTATTATATAATACGTGAGTGTAGTGATGGATTTAACATCGTGTAATAGCCTTGTTCTTTTTTAAACTATTTTTTTGATTAATTATATCACATAAAAATTAAAATATATATATATATATAATCAAATCAAAACAAATAAAATATTGAAGGAAAAAATTAGAAAGAAAAAAAAAATATAAAAGTGGAAAAAATAAAAAAATCAACACAAAACAAAGCCACCTGCAGGTTTAGGATAGCTCATGTATCTGGGCCTATTATTTCTTTTCTTTTCTTTTTATTTTTTTTTCTTTTAGCCTCATTAGGGGTGAGCAAAAAAACCGATTAAATAAAAAAACAGAAAAAACCAAATCGTGAAAAAAAACTGATTAAAATTTTGAAAAAATCGACCGGTTTGGTTTGGTTTCGGTTTTATAAGTCTGAAACCGAAAAAACCAAACCAAATTGAACCTAAACCGAAAAAAACTGAGTCAAACCGGAAAAAAACCAAGCCAAACTGGTTTTTGTCCTAAAAAACCGAACCGAACCGAAACCAGTCGGTTTGAATCTGTTTTAATTTTTTTAAAAAAAATTCAATTTAATTATTTCTTTTTATAAAAATCAAACTGAATAAAAAATAATCACCCCTAAACCCCACCTAATAAAACAAATAACAGGCTGCACATTTCCTATTGTCACAATTTCTGCCTACTACTAGTCGCCGGAAAATCAGGCAATTGTCCTTTAGAATTAAAAACCTAATTTTTCTAGCTCAAAACAACTAGGAAACATTTGAAGGACTTGGAAAACTCCATTTTTGGTACTTAATCACCATTAAATTGCTTAAAAATGAAAAAAAAATCAACACAAATTAAAATAAATTTCAAAGTTCGATATATTATTTTGAACAAGATAAATTAAAAAAAAACCTAAATGGAATGTCCCTAAACAAATTGAACTCATTAATACTAAAAACAACAAGTTTCATTGCTGAAAAATGATTGTTTGTCAACTTTCTTTCTTATTTGTTTGTTGTAATTCAACAACTATCTTTCATCTCTTAATCTCAAAGACCAAAAAAAAAAAAAAAGTTTTGGATCTAAAAATATAATTTCAAAACTAAAAGAATAAAAAATGATATTTTTTTACAAAAAAGGCACAAATGCGCTGTCAATTTTTTTTAAAAGGGACTTCAAATATTTCACCATATATAATGTTAGTCCTCTCATTTTCAATCATTCTTGGACAATAAAATTAGATTATTTTTTTGTGAAACCAAGTACATAAAAAAAAAGATGGGATTTTATGATCGATATAATCATATAAAAAAAAATATCAAAACAAATTATTAACTTCAAATTCTAATCAACCCAATATTAAAAGATCTAATTGAAAAGAAAAAAAAAATCAATTAGTGAAGGGCTAAAAATAGAAGAAAAGGGCAAAACTTGACCCCTTTTTTATAAGAATAAAAGACAAGCTATTTTTTACTTCCTTTAATTTTGGTCTTCTCACTTTTAATTCCTTAAAAATAACAAAATATAATCTCTTATTTTTAAACCAAGCACCAATCTGATAACAAGTTAACTCCTAAGTTCTTGATAACTATATAAAAGATAAATACAAACAAATTATTAATTTTAAATCCCAATCAATACAACATTAAATAATTAAATTAAAAATAAAAAAATCGATAATGAAAAAAAAAACAAAAAAAAACTATTGTAATCTACCATTAATTATCTAACCATCCATAATGGATTATTTAGTTATTTTAGTTTTTTTTAATTTTAATGTTTACATATGTTAATATATATTAATATGATAATTAATATTTAAATCAGTTAATTATCATATTGATATATTTTTTAAAGAACTTTTGATACTTTACTTATATCATTTTTTTGCATGTATCTTTTTTAAATTTTATTTAAAAACAAATTTACATGTTTTTTTCCTCACATTGAAAATGCTTTTTCTAAAGTCTCAATTTATTTTGTATGTGTTTTGTATTGTGATATAAAATTATTTTTAATTGAAAATATATTAAAATAATATATATATTTTTTATTTTTAAAATCAACTCATCATAATTACTATAAAAACACATAAAAATCATTATTTTTTTAAATAAAAGATAATTTAAAAAACATATTATAACGCAAACGAGATGATATGCTCGCGCGCTGCCGCGGGCTTATAAAATAAATATACTTAAAAGTGTTATAATTGTAAACTAGTGCTAGATAAGTAATAAAAACTAAAAGTATGATGGAGCCAATATTTCATGATGGAAAAAAAAAAGTTATAATGGTGATCAAAAACTTAGAGACTGAACAAAATGATTGTTTTCTCCATATTTTTTAGCTTTTCTGTTAATAAAAAGAAAATAAATTACAAAGCTAATTTCTCTACCAACTTAATATTAAAAAAAACCCAACAAAGATAATCTTGGAAGGAAAAAAACCCATGAAGAAAAACGTTGTAGCAATTGACAATGTTTTATGAGGAAAACTACAGTGTTTTCTCCAATAAATTCGACAAGGATAATTTTAGAAAAAATCATAAAAAAACCATTTAGAGAAATACTGTAGCAATTCACAGTGTTTTGTGAGAAAAGTTACAACACTTTCCCCATATGATTTAGATTTATTGTAATTATAATTTTTAACCAACTCAATATTAAAAAAATTGACAAAAATAATTTTGAAAAAAATCATATATGAAAACATTTCAACAATTCACAATGCTTTAAAGAAAAAACATTACAAAGTTAAATTCTCAATAAACTCAATATTAAAAAAAATAAAATCGACAAATTCAATTTTAGAAAAAAAATAACAAAAAAAAACATAGGAAAAAAAATCATGTTGGAAACATTGTAGTAATTCACAATGTTTTATGATGAAAGTTACAGTGCTTCCCCACATGATTTAGCCTTATTTGTAATAACTTGTAATTATAATTCTCAACCAGCTCAATATTAAAAAAATAAAATTGACAAAGATAATTTTAAAAAAATTATAAGGAAAAAAAACCATGTTGAGAGACACTCTAGCAATTCATAGTGTTTTGTGAGGAAAGCTACAATACTTTCTCCACATGATTAAGTTTTATTACAAAGTTAAATTCTAACCAACTCAATATTAAAAAAATAAAAATAACAAAAATAATTTTGAAAAAAAATATTACAAAAAAAGAAAACACAAAAGAAAATGGAAAAAAAACCATATGGGAAAAAACACTATGGCAATTCATAGTAATTTGCGAAGAAAGTTAAAGTGTTTTTCTCACATATTGTAACTGTAATTTTTAACCAGCTCATTATTAAAAAATAAAATTGAAAATTTTAATTTTGAAGAAAATCATCAAAAAAACAAAACAACAAAAAACCATGCGGAGAAACACTGTAAGCAATCAACAATATTTTAAAGAAAAAAATTACAAAACTAAATTCTCAATCAGCTCAATATTAAAAAAATAAAATCAACAAATAAAATTATGAAAAAGAAAAAAAGAAAAAAAAAACTATGTGGAAAAACGTCGTAGGAATTCACAGTATTTTAAAGAAAAAAATTACAAAGCGAATTTTTTAACCAGCTCAATATTAAAAAAGTAAAATCGACAAAGATAATTTTGAAAAAAAATAAAAAAAAGGGAAAGTTGGAAAAAAAGAAAAGTCATTTTGGAAAAAAAAAAAAAAAAGAAAAAAGGGGAAATTTGGAAGAAAAAAAGATGAAAAAATACAAAAAAAAAGTAAAAAAAAAAAGAAGAGGAATCCACTGTGGATTACTATTGTAATCCACAATGCATTGGGTGTGGGTGAACAGTGAATTCTCCACACTCTTTAGCTTATTACTTAATTGTAATTCCTAATCAGTTTAATATCAAAAAAATAAAATTAACAAAGATAATTTTAGAAGAAAAAAAATCATGTGAGAAAAAACACTGTAGCAATCCACACTAATATGCAAGGAAAGCTACAGTGCTTCTCTCACATATTGTAACTGTAATTTTTAACCAGCTCAATATTAAAAAATAAAATTAAAAAAGATAATTTTGGAGAAAATCATAAAAAATAAACAAAAAAAACCATGTGGAGAAAAACTGTAGCAATTAACAATGTTTTAAATAAAAAAATTACAAAACTAAATTCTCAATCAGCTTAATATTGAAAAAATAAAATCGACAAATATAATTTTGAAAAATAAAAGAATAAAATAGAAAAACCATGTGGAAAAACACCGTAGCAATCCACAGTATTTTAAAGGAAAAAAATTATAAAGCAAAATTTTTAACCAACTCAATACTAAAAAACTAAAATTGACAAAGATAATTTTGGGAAGAAAAAAATGAAAAAAAACATGCAAAAAAAAAGTGAAAAAAATTGAAAAAGTGCAAAAACAAAAATGAGGGAGAAAAGCACTATGGATTACTGTTGTAATCCACTGTGATTTAGGCATGGGGAAACAATGATTCCTTCACACCATTTAGATATTGTTAACTAGCTTTGATACCCGCGCGATGCTGCGGGTGTTTTAAGTGAAATTTAATTTTAATTATTATGATAAACATTTATCTATTAATAGGAATGTTATATAGCAAAAGATATTACATTCATAAAATTAGTTGCAAAAGTTAAGTAAAGATAGTTAAATTCAAGTATAACAAAAATATTTAGAGTTAAATATTTTATGCTTTATACATATAGATAGAGAGAATTGGATGTCAATGAGCGGCAGGTTGTATTAACAAAGCAGATGATGAAGATGTCCAATCAGCTTGCAATGTTGGATAAGGAAGCATTGATTAACTGAATGCTAATTTTTTTCCAACAACAAACAATAAATGTAACTATAAGCTGTAAATTTTTCATAAAGCAATAAACATTAAACATTCTTGAAGATAAATTAGAAATAAGAAATAAAGATGTAATTGTTGCTGAGTATATGAGTTGATAAAGAAAGGGAGGCAATTAGAAAATGAGAATGATGGGAAGGCAATTAGAAAGTAAGAATGATATAGCTGATTGTGATTGAATTATTTTTTGTTCAACAAAGAGGTGGTTTGTAGATGCATACCTTTTCAGGTGATGAAATGGAGAGGCGTTGCTTCTTTGGAAGTACTGGTGTAGGATCGTCATCATCTTCGCAGAGACGTTTCTTTGATGAGCCTGCATAATCTTTCAAGGGTCTTGGCTGGGGAAGTTAGGTGTTGAATCATATATTAAAAGGAAGTACTTAAGCAATGACAAGTGTAAACAATAAGAATGAAAAGGAAAACCATTTATTTATTAGTAGAACACTCAAGTAATAACTGTCATTGGAACGAATATAGAGTAATTATGAGAGTGTGGTATGATATTTGGATGTTGAATAACATATTAAGAATGAAAGAGAAAATCATTTATATATTCACAGAACAGTCAAGCAATAATTGTTAAAGGAATGTACATGAAGCAAATGAGACCATGGCCTCGGCTGGTACATCATCATTATATTGGGAAATAACAAATAAAACTTTATCATGGATGAAGGAGCATCGCGTAGGATGAGAAATTTATGGCATAATACATGAAATATTTTTTATGTGTGAGCAAGCGAACCAAACCTGTCGTGCGGCCTAGCATCAGTGAAGATTAATGCTCTTTTTGATTGGGGATGACAACTATCATGGAACGTGTCTTTTTGCTGAGAGGTGCGCTGCTGTGAAGCTGGAGTTTGAATTTAAGACTGATCGACACTCAAGGGATCTGCAAGGTTTGGTGTTGGAGGGGTAACAAGTATGGAACTTCCACAATCAGTGGCTATCGAGCCTGTTGCATCAGCAACTTTAATGCGGCTAGTCGGGTTAATAGATGCTTCAGTTGCAATGTCATCGAAGATGTTGCAAGCATATATTTCACATCTATTGAGTACAGATTTGTAGGCTCCAAATCGAAGCTGAAATATTTTTGTTTTGTTTAATTTCTCAATCATTTGAGGTGGAACAATAAATGGGTCAGTGAATTTTTTGTTGAACACCAAATGATGAGCTGAAGCATTGAAAAAGTACTCAGCTGTCTTGCCAGAGAGAAGAAAGTTCGTGACATCTTGACCATCGCTGACGATGCAATTAATTCTAAACCTAAAAGACATTAAAAAGTGTTTTAGTTAATAATGAAATAAAAGCATGGGGAAAATCGCTTAAAACTTTTGAAAATGCAAGGTTGTCTTGGTATAAATGGTAGTTGAACCATGGAACTGGTGCAGAGGTTGGATAGTCATGTTCCATGCATCGCAAATTATTAGGCAGTTTAGAGAGTGTCTTGTTGCAATCTGGACAACTCTTGCACCACCATCGTTTGGCCTATAGTAGATTGATGCCGGTCAATTTTTTTACATAAAAAATATTAAAAAAAGCTAAAATCTAATATTTATAATAACATTAAACTTGAATGACCCAAGTTTAAGTAGGTCTGGCTGTAATACCAAATCCAATAGTCTTGGATGTGGGTCTGGCTGCAAAGTTGTGTCATAAAAGTATGATAATTAAATAGATTAATTAAAAAAAACAACATGAAGAAAAAAACTAATGAAGAAAAAAAATCTGAATTAACTGAGTTAACCCGTCAAATCTGAGATCCGTGTCATGAAAGTCTGATAACTAAATAGAAAAAATTTAATATCAACAAACTAAATAAAAAAAAGTTAATTGAAAAGAAAAAAAAGGCATCAGCCTTTTCACCGTGGATTGCATACAATATTAAAAGATAAAATCTTAAGAACAAAACTAATGAGGAAAAAGAAAAACAATCTGAATCAACTGGGTTAACTCATCAAACCTGAGATTCATGTCATGAAAGTCTGATAATTAAATAGAAAAAATTTAATATTAAAAAACTAAATAAAAAGAACAATTACAAAACAAAAAAAGAACAAAAAAAAAGACAAAAAATGAAACTAAATGCATCATTTTTTTCACTGTGGACTGCACTGTGCAGTCCACAGTAAAAGTTTAAAAAGTAAAAGGAAAAAAACAAAACAAAGGCATACGCCACATACTTTTTTTTGTGCATAAAAAATATCAAAAAAACCTAAGATCTAAGAATATTATGTCTTTTTGAAAAAATATACACAAAAGCCTCTGGTCTAGCTTTTTTGCAGCAACAGGAGGTCTGATTTTTGGTTATGATCTTGGTATCTCAGGTGTGTAATAATGTAGAATTAATCAGTTTCTTTTTGAAGATGTAATAATCGTATCTTGATTTTTGTGTGTTTCTAACCACTTATTTATTTCGTATACTAATTTAACCTCTACGATGTTTCTTGGTGTTGAAGAAGGGGAAAAAAATTTACAACGATTTGCACTGGTTTTGTTTTGGTTTAGTGTTAATGAATGATTAATTGTAGCAATTCGAGGTTATTTGTTAAGAGGTTCAAAGATCGCAATGAGGCTTTTTTCTTCAGTCTTGTGTTGACTATGACCCTAAGAAAGTTGGGGCTCTATGTGGTGATAGTTTGAATACATAACATGATCCACATCTTGTTCATGAGATGTTAATTAAATCTAAGTTAATCTCTGGGATTTTTTTTTTGTGCAGCCATTAATACTTATTTCTTTATTAGTTGTGTTTACTGATAGAGAAAATTAAACAATTCAATTACTCATAGTTTGATTCCCCTGTTGTCTCTGTTTTTCGCAATGCCTCCCCGTGATTTTCGCAAGATTTTAGCAAGACAGAACCTGCTTCCCTTAATGTTCCAATTTCTTTAGGTCAATAGCCTGTATGTCTATAATCTGAATGAAGACATGAATTATTTTGTGTTCAAGGAATAATAATTGAGATAGCCACTATCATATTTGAAGTTCAGTTTTTTAATTGTGATATGCCTTGGTATCTCTAAAGAGTTTTTGAAAAACATGGCGACGATGAAAATAGAAACAAAGGATGCATCACTAAACTGTAGAATCAAACACAAAGACGAAGATACTTGATGTTCAATGAAATAAAAATGTTCTTACGTCGAAAATGATGAGGCATAGCCCATGCACAATAATTTAAGATACAGACAGAAACATGAGCATAGTTATTTGTCACAACACAGTCTTAAAAAGCAATAGACAGAAAAATAATCTAACTTTAAAGTCTAAGTCCTCTCCTGAAAGATGATATGATAAAGGAAAAACCGAACTGCATAGAAAAACATAACAAATTATAGCTGATATGCACTGATAAAAACAAAAGCATATCCCACCCGAACCCTCAACAAACAAAAGTTGCACAAAAACATACCCTTAAATATCATCAGAAAGCTGGGAGCTGAGAGAACTGAATTGTTAAAAAACCATTTCTGAAACAAAAGTTGCATAAAAACATACCTTTAAATATCATAAAAAAGCTCGGAGCCGAGAGAATTGAATTGCTGAAGAATCATTTCTGAAGAGCACTATCGCATGCAACAAAACAATTAGAAGTGCTTGCCAACTACACTAACCAAAATAGAAATGCCAACTAAAACAGAACAGGAAATAATGAAAACATAAGGGCAAGCATGTGTATAATGATGCCAACGTCACATTCATTTAATTCACTGTTCATAAGAATGGCTGGCTTGACTTTGTCTAAATGGAACCTGAAGACGTGTAAGTTTATTGCCTCTTTGCATGTCCTTTTAATTATCTTGAAACTGATGACATATCAAATAAATTAATATTCCCTCAACTCTATAAACTTTATAGAAGGAAAAGAAGACGCAATTACAGAGAAACAAAAAATGAAAGCAAGCGAGGTATATATATAATATAATAACATAATTATAATATAATAATATATATATAATATAGGGAAAGTCTAAGAAAGACAGGTCAGAAAGCAAGTGAGGTATATGTATAATATAATAATATAATTATAATATAATCAAATATATATATATATATATATATATATATATATATATATATATATATATATATATATATATATATATAAACCAGCTAGGCATTGAAGTGAAAGAAGAAGGGCAATAATTTTGTTGTCCGACAACCTAGAACCTCTTCCAAATGAATAGAGTTTTCAACAAGTTTATGAGTCAATTACCAACCTTATAAACACCATAATTACCAACATATTGTCTCCTCAGGGATGATTAACTGAACTTTTTGGTCTTAATTGATGATTAAAATAATTAGTACTGGTCCTAGTGTTGGGAGTTCAAAGAGTTGTGTTGTCCCCTCCTTTGCTAGTGCTCCTACCTAGTCCCGCTAATTAATGCCTCACCAAAAACCAACTTCTCAGAATGCTTTCCATTTGATTTCATCTGCAGGCCACTCGCCATGTCTGTCTCCATCTTCTTCTTTTCTTTTTTTTTACTTTCAAAAGGTCATGAAAGCCGAAACATGAGGATCAAAAGCATTTTTGCTTATCAAATTGTTGTTTGGTACCACGGAAAAAAGAGATCTTGGAGACGGATATATGGAATAAGAATATCCACTAGTACTGATCAATACTTGGTCGCAGGATATGGTTGACAACCCTTTCCACCTTGCCTAGCTCCCATTGAAGCTTGTACGTAGTGAGACAGTCGGCATTGTAAGACTTGTTCGTGGGCTGAGCTTCAATATTTTTGGATTTTTGGCTAATCCCATTCGTAATTTGATGAAATTAAATTATAATTTAGATGTAATTATTGAACTATGGATAAATGGGAAATTATAAGGGTAGCCCCTCTTCTTTTTATAAGATTCTACTCCATTCCTTTTTTTCCAGGTTTGAACTTTAGACCTTCAAATAGAAATTAATTCTGAAGCTTTAATTGGTATACTGATAATTAATTTCGTTTTTTTTTATGAAAGATCAGTCATTTATTATTTATAGGATTCATATCTGTTTCATCATCACTTGACACGCTAATCTATATAAAATTCTAAAAAATATATATTCTTTCCACTAATCTATTGATGTTAATTTCTCCCTATAAATGATTAAATACCAAAATTATGATTTATTTATAATTAATGACCAGTAACAATATCAGACATGGGAGGAGGGGCGTGAGGGTCTCATCAAGTATTGGTTTTACATGGATGGATGGATGGTTGTTTAGTGCATGGTGGGACAGGGCACAACGATGAAATGAAGGAGAGAATGTTTCTCTTTTTGTCCTCAATCCTTCCCACCTACCTTTGAATATATTTAGGTTTCCCTTTTTCTTTTTTAAGTTATGGATTAAGATTTGAATTTGACAATGGACGAGAGAGTGGGGAGAGGTGGAAGGAGATGCAAGACTGTTGTGGTTTTGTAACTTGTGTTTAGTCGGGTTAATTAGGTTTTCATTTTTTATATGCTGGGTGAATTAAATATGATTTTTTTAGGTTTTATTTAGGTAAATTAGGTTTGGTTTACTCACTTTTCTAGATCCAAAACAAAAATATTTTTTGGATTTTTAAATTAATTTTATCTTTTTTTTTTTCATTTTGTTTTTTCAGTTTTTTTTCGGTTTTTTTCTTGTCCTGCTGATTTATATATATATAATTCTATAAAAAATCTCTTTCCATTAATCTACTGATGTTTCCAGCTATAATTAAATGATAAAACACCAAAACTAAATGTAAACTATATCTTTCTGATCTCTGTCATGTGTTGAGATGAATATTCAGGAGAATACCTAGATCATGGAGTTTTTTCCAGTAGCTTCCACTCCATATATATAAATCTCAGGGATGTCTGGTTCAAATTAAAGTAAATGGCAAAATGATGATGACATGAGATGAGTGATTTGCTGCTTCTTGTACGTACAACATTCTGCTGTACTCTACTGAAAATCAAGGCTGATCGAGTACATACTAAAAAAGGCTTACACACCTATAGCTGAAAATGGTTAACACAGTTCAAGCCATGCAGAAGAGCTTTTGTCCACACATGCAGACATTTAATTGTGCTGCTGCTTTTTTTTATGCAGCATAAAAAACAGTGAAGTTGACTTTAGGGTTGTGGGCTAAAAGTTAATGCATTTCTTCATCATTCTGTAGCTATTGGGTGGGTGCACACCATCACCATAGCTCTTATGGCACTCTCTACCACTAGCCATAAAAGCCAACCTCCCCTCCTCCACTCCTGCTAAGGCCATAGCTCATATCCTCACAAAGAACTTCAAGATTTAGCCATGGCGCCTACTCTTAGGATCAAGACCTTTCTTTTATTGTCCCTCTTGCTCCTTGCTCCCTTATCATCTTCGGGTTTGTATATGTTTTCTGATCAACATTACCTTCAGTATCTCATATTCTCAAAATTTGGATAATATAGCTTGACAAAGAGTGTTTATTTTCACTTGTAGGTTTGGTTGAAGGCTTCAAGGAAGGCATGAATCCACACAACTCATTTGTCAAGGTATACCTAGCTCCCGTTTTCTTCCTGAACTTTTTTCTATTTTGAGATAATTTCTTGTTTTTCTTTCAAGTAGTGAGTATCTTTTGTTTATGCATTCTTTTAATAACCCAAGGATCTTGTCTCTTTGTAAAGGATGGCATCCATATGATCAATGCAAGGAAGCTTTTGCTGGATATGCTGGATTATGGTGATGCAGGACCTAACCATAAGCATGACCCCAGGGGGAAAGCTGTTGTTGGTGGTGGCAAGAGCCCTTGACTCCTCTCGAACCATCAACTCTCCCTCTAGAGGTTTTGTTCGTGCATGCATGAGGAGATGTGTAATCTTGCATTTCAAAATGAATTTTATTTAGTAATGTATTATTATTATTATTGTACGTAGCCCACACAATTGTGGGACTAAGATAAGATTTTACGTTGTATAATTCTATGCGTGCATGTCAGTACTGATTTGTGTATGAACTTCTCAGGCAATTGCTTATCTTATGTTCTAATAATAAATAATGAAGCAGCTGGCTTCAATTTGCTACTTCATACAAGAGAGTCTCCAGCAAATGGAAGTTAAAGAGATGAGCTTAACATAGGAAATTTTTGCTGGTTCACAGAGTTGAGTTGTGGATTCCATGATCAGCACTTCAAAAGCACCATCATGACCAACCACCATCATATTTTATAATTTTATCAGTAAAACTTTTTATGAATATTTACACTAACAATCTGTTTATGATTATTTTATCGATGATATTATGAATAAAAAATATTTATCAAAAAAACACTCTTTAATAATTTCTGTTCTGTCGGTAAGTTTGTTATTAATAAATTTATAGATAGCTTTACATTCCGTTTGTAATAAATTTATAGATAGCTTTACAAATATAAAATAGACACAAAAAAATAATTCTTTTCATTCCGCTTGTAATGGTGTAATTAATTGCTTGGCTAGCTAGTGCCTATCGTATCTATATAGAAATGGTGCTATTTAATTCACTAGCCAATATATATATTAATTCAAGGAATTGAAGCCTTAGCCACTTACGTTAATAAAAGAAAGAATCCAAGGAAGAGCAACATGCATTATCTCACCAAAATGTGTTCTACAGCAAACATATTGATTGATGAAGATACTGGGATATACAATCATGGCGGCCCCTACGCAGCAGAACAATACAAAATCTCCTCTATTTTTCATTTTATCAACGAAAAAGCTAGGACTGTTAACCTTCTTTTTAATTTCTGGTTCCTGAGGGGTGAGGTCAAGGAGAGCTGCATGAGTCAAGCACCATGTATTTTCAAGATTTGAGCATTTGTCATAGATGTTAAGAAGCAGAAAGACCTAAAAACGTATCACTCTTGATATTAATGTTAACATCTTA
>Ga0325411_1005807_pt1 | contig 13613 bp, 5 predicted proteins | sample PopdelMetagenome_13_FD_206181 | JGI IMG/M metagenome (GOLD analysis project Ga0325411, IMG submission 206181) | Populus deltoides microbial communities from Bellville, Georgia, United States - Xylem-PdIQD-R4 | ecosystem: Host-associated > Plants > Phyllosphere > Stem > Wood/Secondary xylem... | reverse complement strand
TGTAAATAAAAAAGAAAAACCCACACAAAATAACACCAAATTGAGAGAGTGATATTATGGCTACGGGCCGAGGTGCGCAAGGATTCAAGTGCTAACAACAAATTCACTGTCCCCTCTTCGACACTTTTACTTGCCATCATAAATATCCCAACGTATCACAATAAACACACCATCATTAAAAAAAAAAAAAAAAGTAAGGAAAAAAAATAAACAGAAAAAAGCACTATTGGAAGCTAGAACCTGGAGTGTAAATAGCAAGACCAGGCCACCCATTATTACTATTTCCCCACTCCCCACCTTGCAAGTAACTCTCGCCACCACCATCATTAGTAGTGTTATGGTTACTGCTCCCTTGCAAATCCAAACCCGGGTCTCTACTTGGACCCGCATTCAAATCCTCCCCAAACCCACCCATCCGCACCATTTTCAAGCCCGACCCGCCTGAATCCAGCCCTTCAAAAATACTCCCAAACTGCCCGCTTGATGCCAACAACGAGCTGAAGCTCCCTCCCATATCCAGTATCTTCCTGTCCGGATCCGCTTCCACCCCATATACGCGGGTCGGATCCTGATTCCCATTACCCGCCAGCTGCTGTCCCGATGTTGACGAGGTCGCCGAGGAGGAGGAGGAGTCCGCAACCCGGCGGGTTGGCTTAACGGGGTCGGGATTGGGGTCGGGATTGGCGCGTTTGGTGTTTGAGGAACGTTTAGTGTTCTTGCGGCTGCCACCACCGACGGGGATGTTTCTCAAAGCGCCACCTTTGGTCCAGTATCTCTTGCAGTTCTTGCAGAAATGACGGGGCTGAGAGAGGTTGTAGTTGTTGTAGTAGCAGAACTTGGTGTTGTTGGAATCACAGCGGGGGCACCTGAGTTGCTCTTGCTCTGGAAACTGAGGCTTTATTGTCTGGAATGCTGTCGATGGATCTTGCATATCTTGATGTTCTCTGTTTCTGAGACTGTATTGAATGATAAAGAGAGACGGGTTTCTGAGGATTTGTGAATTGGAGGTGGATTTGGTCTACCTAGCTAGTTTCTAACATGAAACATGAACAAGAGAAGCTGATTTTTCCGAGGATAATTATGTGGGATTTGGAGAGATTATCTGGCTTTATTTGGCAACGAAAAAGACTTGAAATTTGAGGTCTTTGATTTGACGAGAGACCGATAGTCTTCAAGTTTTGCAAGGAGAATGAGTTTTTTATGATTTCTATGTACGAATACGATAAATGGTTTGTGGGAATTTACGAGCTGATGAAGTTGTCAGGTGGAAAAAGATGAGAGAAACAAAAAGCATGCAATTTGATGAGAGTAGAGGTGATGAGACAAAACCAGATGGAGTGTCAAGCCATAATTAACAAAACAAAGCACATGAGCTCCAAGTTAATTTGTTATTGTTCATGGAAAACTATCAAAAGAAGAAGAAAACTAATAAGACAAGATTTGTTTCAATTTTAGGATAAAAATAAAAAAGAAAGAAGGTCAGTTTGTTCAAGAAACGATGAGAGAAGCAGATGAGAAGAGGATATTTGTGACTGAAAAATCTTTGAAGAAGAAGAAGACGAAGATCAATCTATCAACCTGTTTGTTGGTGTCATTGGGTGTTTCCGCGTGAGAGTGACCTCTATAAAACACCTCAAAGTTCTGTTTTTCTTTTTCTTTTTTTCTTTTTTCTTTTTATTTTTCTGGATGTGGCTAGGCTTCATTTCACCCGCTGGACACCACTGCTCATCACGCACTAACACCAAGCTAAATTGCCTAATAATGGCGGCAGTATTTTAATCAAAAAGTAAATGAGTTTTGGTTGATTTAATACAATATACCTTAACGGAAACGGTAGCCTGGCCTTTGTTTTATTTGAGGGCTTCAATTTGTTTTTTGGGCGAGGTGGCAAATGTCAATTCCAAATGATTGAATGCTCTCCTCACCTAATTTATGAGAAACAACACCATGTTTGCCAAATATAAACTTCAATTAAACAAGAAAGATGATAACAAAAAATCAAACATGACATGCAAGTATATATTTAAATGAACCAAGTATAGCCGATGATTAGTCGTAGTTATATTGAAAATTTTATTTAAAAATATAATTAATATGTACAATAATAAATTAAAAGTGAAATTCATTTATTTTTAAAATTAAAATTTTTCTAAAATTTAATTTTCAATATAAATTTTTTAATATTAAACATCAACATGATTTAAATAATTTATAAATGAATGAGAAATTGATCTCAAATATTTTTTAGTTAACATGTTTATCCAATAGCCTCTAAAATAACTCTATCACACATGAAAAAGAAACAAAAAAAATTGGTGTTTATATAATGAGAAGATAAAAAGTTAAAACTTAATCCAAAAAGAACCTAAATTTTTAAAGTGGAAATGACCTAAGCAAAGTGGGCTTGAGGTTAAAACTCATATACACGGCCATCCTAACCTTGTCTCATGTTCGAGGCTGAGTTTGAGTTTATTGTAAAACAACATTTGGGCCATCCTAACCAAGTATGGCCGATGATTAGTCGTTGTTATGTTGGAAAATTTATTTAAAATTATGGTTAATATGTGGAATAATAAATTAAAAATGAAATTTACTCATTTTTAAAGTTAAAACTTTTTTTAAATTTAATTTTCAACATAAATTTTCTAATATTTTGGTTTTATGGTGGGTAAATAAAATTATTAATGAGGAATTCCATAAATTTTTAGATCCTAAAATTCTGTATTGAAAAGGGTTAAAGAAGAGTGTTTAGAGTTGGTTAATTCTGCACTATTTTGGCAAAATTTGACACTCTTTTTTCACCTAATTTTCCAATATTACTTTTTTAGTTTTAAAGCTTTTCTTACTCTTTAAATTTCTTTCTTGTCAAGAGTTTAGGTTGATTCCTTATAGAGAGATAATTAAGTACTATTTTCTTGGTTCGTTAGAGTTTATTTAGGAGTGCACCTAAATAAGGTGGCATTGTTAAAATCCTAAAAGGCTTAGTGAAGAAAGTCCTTTTGTACTAAGGGATAAGTAATAAAGTTTTAAAAACAAAGAATTAATCATTTACAACAATAAAACTTTATCAATTTTAAAATGCTTCAACAAGTATCCTTTTTAGTTTTGTTTAATTTTATACATTAGTGTGCATATTAGGATTGTGGTTCAGTCATTCATGCAAGTTTATTTATCTGTTTAGTAAGCATGCTAGTCTTTTTATTATGATTAAAAATTATCATATATTTTATTATATTGAATATTTATAAACTAAAAATATTTTTCTCACTTGTTTGATTTTATTTGTGAATTTTGGAAAACAAGTTGTTTATAAAGAATAGTAAGTTAAAAGTTTTAATCAGCTTTAAAAGTGAACTTATCTAATTGAGAATCTTAATGATTTGGCAATTGTTTCATAATTTGTAAGAATTTCAATTAGAAAGTGTGTGTGTGTGTGTATAAAGGTATAGAGATGCTAAAAAAATTGATTAGTTTTCTTGAACATTAAACATAGCATCTCAAACATGTTTAAAACAACTAGTTATAAAGTTTGTTTTAAAAAAAAAAGTTTGATGATTATTAAAAAAAAACACGTAACAAACATATTTAGGTGAATTGACTTATGTTCTATAGCTAAATAATCTAATTTCTATTGTGTTAGATCTAGAATGAATGAGGAACCAAAAAAAATATTGCATGAACTAATAAAAAAAACACTGAAAAATTCTCATGCAATCATATAACACATATGATTATGTATTCAATTAGTCCAAGATAAAAGTGAAGAAAATTTTGGTTATTCTAGAGCAAAGCATCCTTAATTTATAAAAAACATTGATAGCATTTTATATATTTTTTTAAGGATAAAAAAGGTCCTTTTTATTTAGTTTTTTTTAATCTAGTTAGAAATCTTTTTCTAATGTGTATTAGTGAGCATAGCTAAAAAGCACCAATTAGGCTTGTTAAAAGGTCTGAAAACTAAGAAGATCTAAGAGGAATTAATTAGACTAATTCTAAATATTTACATTAACAAGTTACAAATCTATTATACTAGACCTTCGTGTATTGTTTGGGTCATATCTGAAGCAACATAAGAAATTTTGCTACAATTCAAGTTGGGCTAGAAACTAAATATCTCAAGCTTTCCATCCATATATTATATGCTTAGTAAATCATCTAGATGATAGAGAAAAACATGTTTAAAATTAAGATTGAAATTTTCTAGTAAACAAGAAAATTCAGAAAAATAATTGTTTTCCATGTGATTTAAGATCTTTACAAGGTAAGGATTTAATTACATGTGGAATCTTTATTTTGCAAGGATTCCTTACTTTCTAAGAAGATTAATTAGGCAACAATCTTTATTTTTCAAGGATTTCTTATACAGAAATAATCTTTATCATTCAAGAACATTTAAGTCAATTTTGGACTTCATTTTTTCTAATATATAATTTTATACTAACAAACATAATTATTGATCCAATCATTGGATTAGATTGAAATGTTTCTAGAAGATTCTAAAGCCCTTAATTTCATAGTGATCAGACATTAAAAGCCTTGTAACAAGGTCCAAAATCTACCATACGAGAGTTATATTATTTTCCTAGTTTGTTTTAGATTCTTTTTTCTATTTGGATTCATACTCTTTTTATTATTTTCCCAGTCTTATATGGTTATTTAGTAAATTTTTTTTACCTATTATAAATAGAGTTATTTCGCTTATATTTAGGTTTTTTTATAGACTTTGATTATTTTTAGAATAATATTTTACGTGGCGAGGTCGCTTATACTTTTGACTCCTCATTGATCTATTCTTGGACTTATCAAATATCAATTGTCTTTACGATGTTCTTTTTTTATATCTTCAATTTATAATTCATTATAATCATAAGGCTGAGGTTTCTTTCATCTAATAACTTTAGTGTCTTGGTTCAAGTAATGATTGTATCGAGTTTTATCTTCAATTTCATTGATCTTTTCTTAGACTAATCAAATATCAATTGATTTTATGATGTTCTTCATTTGTACCCTCAATTCATGATTCATTATAATTGTAAGGTTGAGGTTTCTTTCATCTAATAACTCTAGTATCTTGATTCAGATAATAATTGTGTCGAGTTTTATCTTCAATCCAATTTTAGTTTTCTTGAGTTGTTTATTTATTGTGTGTGGATTAAATGGTTCTTACCCTAGGAGTTCACATTAGAAGGTATTAGTGAAAAGTTCTAAAATCAGGTTTTATCTATTTATCTATCTTTAGTTTTCTACGTTGTTTGTTTCATTGATTTTTAGTCTTGATTTTGTTACAGTTAGTATGTGTGTATGTGTGTGTGTGTGTGTATCAAAAAAAAGAAAAACAAAAGAAATTGCATCAATTTAGTTTTTGACGCAAAAAATAAGATTACACAATTTAAACTCTAATTCTTGAGAAATTGCAATTCATATCAGTTTATCTTTTATTAGTAGGTATTGATTGCTTGGGTATTGATTTTGGGTTATTGAAACTATAAATTTTAATTTTAGGTATAAAAAACCATTACAAATTTGTTACGTCGAATTAATGTTTTAACTAGTAGAGTCTATTATTTTCAAATTAATTTTGATTTTATTTGAGTCTTTTTTGGTTTTGGGCTTTATTGAATCTTTCTTTATTTCATTTTCATATTCCTTTTTTTGTTTGTTAGCGTATCCGTTATTGTTATTGCTATTGTTATAGCTATCGTTTTCATTGTTGTAAAGTCATATTGTTGTCATTTTTGTTTTTATTTTTCTTGATTTTTTTAAGTCCTAAAATCTATTATTAATCATTACAAGGTTGTGATTGTTTGTGATTGGTTCCTTAAATAATTGAAAAGAAGAGAGCGAGAGGTAAAATGTGAAAAAGTGAGCATATTATTATGAAAAACCATAATTGAGTGAAACATGAATGAAATGATATCATATTGAGTGTAAGCAAGAGAGCGTGTGTATATTTTTTTTATTGATATAAAATTTTAGATTTGATGATGTCTTTCCAAATAGGAAGACAATAACACCTTCATTTTCTTACAAACTTTGATTTCATAATAATATTTTATGTGCTTGGGTGAGGATTGCTCATTCCTATTGGTTCTTTATTGAAATGTCTTAAACTTATCAAAGATCAACTTTTTTCTAGCATTCTTTCTTATACTTTCAGTTCACGATTCCTTATAATCATTAGGTTATGGTCTCATTCCAATAAATTTGGTGTCTTAGTTCAGGTAATCATTATATTAAATTTTCACTATCCTTAAATTTTATTTTAGCTTTCTTGGGTTATTCTTTTTTACATGCACGTTCAAGGGTTCTTAACCTTCGGGTTCACATAAGTCAGTATTAGAACCAGGTTGAGCTGAGACTATTACAAGGTTTGAAACTAAGAGGATCCAAGATGAATTAATTGTGTTAATTTTTGATGTTTAAGTTAAAAAGTTACAAATCTATCGGACAAGACCTTTATATACTATTTGGATCATATCTCAAGCTACAAATGAAATTTTTTATGATTCAAGTTGAGCTAAAAATTAGATATCTCAAGCTTTACATCCATATATAATATGCTCACTAACTCATCTATAGGAGAGAGAACAATATGTTTGAAATCAGGATTGAAATCTATATAAAAAAAGACAAGGAAATTCAGAAAAGGATTGTTTTCCATATGATTTGTGAATTTTTATAAGGAAAATATTTAACTACATGTGGAAAACTTATTTTACAACGATTCTTTACTTTCTATGAATATCAATTAGGCAATGATCTTTATTTTACAAGAATTCCTTATGCAACAACAATCCTTATTATTCAAGGATATTAAAGTCGGTTTTAAATTTATTTTTTCTAATGCATAATTTTATGCTAATAAGAATAATTATTAATTTGATTGTTGAATTGAGTTGAAAGTTTTTTCAGAATATTCTAAAGACCTTATTCTTTATAAGGTTAAAATTTCATAGTGATCAAACAACGGGAATGCCTTGCAATAAGATTTAGAAGTTATTGTGCGAGATTTATATTATTTTCCTAGTTGGTTTAAGATTACTTTTTTTTTCTATTTGAATCAATACTCTTTTATTATTTTTATAGCCTTGTTTAGGATTTTTTTTATTTATTATAAATAAGGTTATTTAGCTTGTATTTAGATTTCTTTTTCAGGTTTAACTTACTTTCATAATAATATTTTGTATATGTTAAGGTCGCTCATACTTTTGGTTCTTCATTAAACTTATCAAACATTAATTGTCTTTTATGTGTTCTTTTTCTATACCTTAAGTTTGTGATTCATTATAATCATATAGTCGAGGTTTCTTTCATCAAATAACTCTGATATCTTGATTTTAGTAATCATTATATGGAGTTTTATCTTCAATCTGATTTTAACTTTTTTGTATTATTTTTATATATATATATATGAGTTCAATGGTTGTTACCCTTTAGATTCATATCACTCTTTTTATTCAATTAACTTTGAGATTTAGGACATCTTTCTCTTATTAATAAGAGAATTCTTTCCAGATTTCATATTGTAATTTAGAAAAGATAAATTTTATTCCTTCATAACAAAGGGTTATATCCACGCAACAAGTTGACATCCCTTCTATGCAATAAAAGTAGTATTTATACTCATATGATATACTTTATAATCCGAGAAAAAGCAGTCTCTTAATCATTAAATTTATAAATTGATTAAATTCATAAAAAAGTGTATGAACTTTGCTATTATATTATATTATATTATATTATGTTATGCTATGCTATGAATTAAAAATAATGTTGTGAATGATATATGTATTTGGTCTAACAATTATAAATTCAAAAACCTCGATTAATGAAATAATTTTTAATTTCAGTAATTTTAGTTTTTTTTAAGCTGGGATAAATAAATGAGAGATTATATCCCGTGATATTATTAAATATCTTTGGGACCATTTAATATAAACGGCTGCAGGAGCAAAGCTCAGCCAGCTGCCAATGATTAGTCATTAAATGTGAATTAAGCCAAGCCAAGCCAAGCCAGCAAGCAAGAAAGCCAGTGACAAATCCCTGCGTGCAAATAAAGCAATTAACCCAAGTCGGGGCATCATTTAGATTCTATCAGTAGATCATGACAATCCATTTTTTATATGCTCAAATCAACACCGTTCACGAGTCAAATCATATCACGAACTTCGCGTTTAGATGCAGTCACGAACGAGCCAATGTCACCCGCAACACGTGGAAGAACCCCATGAGTGATATAAGCTATAAAGCGGAATGTTGAAGTGTTAGGGTGACAGATGAAAGTATGGAACGGTGTGTGAAAGTTAAATATTATGACTGCACGTAGGTAGGACCCTTTAGAATCTACATTTGTATTTTTATTGAACTATCTACTTTGTTTGAGTTGTCGAAATTTATCATTTACTTTTTTCAATTATAAACACGTGGAATATAGCGAATTTATTGTCATCACATACCTAATATTCTTGATTTTTTTTAAACTAGAATAATTAGTCAAAATTTTTGACAGAATAACATAATTGTTTTTTTGGTAAAATAACATATTTTTATCTTATTCTCCTAAATATTGTTATTTCTAAACATTACAATATAATATTTGAATTTCAAAATAACAATATTTAAATATATTACGCTTCTGAAGCGCGACAACTTAATATTTAGCCTCATTGATAATTTTTTTCTTAACCGATTGATCTAGTTATATAAACTGATTGATCGTTTCATATAAAAATCATAATTTTATGAACTTTTTCTTCCCAATATGTTTTATGAGTGTCAATGATATAGTTGAGCTTGCGATAATGGATGATTTTGAGCAGTGAGGTATGAGTCTACCACAACTTGATGAGGATCTACCCTTGACAAATTATGTGGATGACCTAGTAAATGTATTTATAGACCAGTGAGACATGTTTAGGTTCAAGAGGAGGTCTGGTCGCACCAGACCAAAATGATAACTCAAAAGGGCTATAACTTTTGATCTGATCGTTGGATCACGCTTAATTTTTACAGGAGTTTCTGGAGTTTTTTTTCTTAGAGTAGCTATGGAATTGCTACTCCGATAGTTGGATCTTTATATTTTAAAAATATCGCTACAACCTTAATTTTGACAGTTTTGTGATTTTTCTTGTTATTTTCAGAATCGGTTGACCAATTTAACTTGCTATTATGAATTGGTCGACCAGTTAGTCTTGAATTTAATTGATGTCGCAGTTGTGAACCACATTGCTAATTAAAATTTTATCTTGGTTCCTAATTGTGATATTTAATTAATGTCGCGGTTTATAAATGTGATATTTAATTAAATGTCGTGGTTCAAAATCATAACATCCAAGAATATACTATTTCACCAAAACATTTTGCTGGTATGTTAATTCACCATTTATTTTTATTTCGTGCTAATTACCCAATTTGTCTTGATATGCTTGAGTTTCTACTGAAAGTTAGTTATAGTCATGATTATGCATTTACATGAGCGATAGAAGTGGGCCATGTTATGCCATGGGGGGAAATTATTTTTTTCATAAAATACGATGTTCAATTATCGTAAATGCATTTTAAAAAAGGAGAAAACTTCCAAGACCCTATAAACCCGGCGATGTCAAATAAGTTGATTTTATTTTAATTAGATGATAAAAAAAATGCAATGATAGTAAATGGACTAAATAAAAAAAAACAATCACAGTAACTTTGAAAAAAAACCTTTTTTTCAAAAGAAAAAAAATGATATAGCTCAATTTTTTGTCAATTAAATATGGAAGGAAGAAATTGAGTAAGAAAAGGACAAATAAAATGGCCTAAATCAACCCGAGTTAGCATGACAAACTATAACTTGGGTAATAAGGAGCAAGTCAATTCGAGTTAACCTGTCAAACCTAGTCATGAGATTGGTATAACCTGATAAAAAAACAAAGAAAACTACAAAGTACCTTAAGAAAAAAAAAAACCAATGTTGAATGATGAAATTAATAAAGAAAATAAGTAAAAAACCAGAAAAAAATTGATGTTAACCTGTGTTAACCTTTAAACCTGTGCTCTGAGTCATAAGACTGGAACCTTCATATTTGAAAAAACCACAAAGCCCAATTCCCAATGAATTAAATATTGAAAGATGAAATAGGAAAAAAAACCAATTATATAAAAGGATCCAAAATAAAAATAGTAATTAGAAAAATGAGGATCAAAATTAAGATAAAAAATAAATTAGAGGACAACTATAAATTTTTTATTGAAGGGTAAAATTGAAAAAAAATCAATTTAACCAAAGGAACAAAAAAATCAAAAGAATGAGAACTGAATTGAAAAAAATAATGTCACAAATCAGGATTGAATGATGAAATTAAAAACAAATAAAACAATTTACAAAAGGATCATGAACAAAAAATCAAAATCAAAATAATAAAAATTGAAGTTGAAATATCAATAACTAAGAGGAAAACTCTAAAATTTTGAATGGCCACAAGAATTCGAAGGGAGCATAGAGAAAAGAGAGGAAAAAAGAAAGTCTCGCCGATGACAAACCATCTCGCCATGGCCCCACTAGGAAGAAGACACAATAACGATTTCAATGACATGAAGAAATGAAATTTTTGGGCACAAAAGGTGCGGCACATGCCTCTACAAGGTCGCAAAAGCCATCCACATGCTGGCACATGCATTACACGCTCTAGCCACTTTTCCATTTAAATAATATTTTATATTTTTTAAAAGATCAACTTACCCTCATTCTACTTGATAATAACAAAAAAAAAATGAAAAGATGAAAAATCCTATGTACACAAGTTTTAAGAATTTTGCTTGTAAAAGTTATTTAATCATTTTACTATGCTTAAAAAAAAAACGACTAAAAAGCCTTAAATGCTAGTTTTAAGAATTTTGCTTTTACAGTTACTTGAGTTATTCCACCGTGCTTAAAATAATTGAAAAGATAATTCTACGCCAATCAATTTGATAATGACCAATGAACCTTGTAAAAGGATCGAAATACTTCTAACATCAAGCCCTTTGATTTTTTTATGAGATAGGCAAATGGCAATCACAAAAAAAAGCTAAAATGGAATTATTTTCATTGTACACCTACACACATTTTACTATTTACTAGAATAATTTGGTTACCATTTTTCCTTTCTCGTAAAAAAATCAATGGCCTTGATGTTAGGACTATTTTAGACTTTTCACAAGGCCCATTTGTAATTACCAAATTGATTGGGGTTGAATTATCTTTTCAATATATATATGATATGATACGATATGTAGGGTTGAAAGTGAATAAATATGTGCTAAAAATAATTAAAATTTTTATTAGATATTATTTTGATATAATAAAAATTACTTTTAATGTGTGGATATGTTTGGATTGTTGATGAGATCTTGATTCATTTGCTTATGCAATGACTATTGTTATCATAGCACAAGGCTATTGAATTAACAACGCTAGAAACCACACCTATTTCAGTAATGAAACTTTTTCATCTAAACAACCTCTATTGTCATCTTAAACATAGAGATGTACTCAACTTCAATTATAAAATTTATTGTGGTCTTTTATTTGTAACCCTTCCATCTCACAATACAACTATTTAGTGTAATAACATATATAGAATGAGAATTTTTATCATCAATATCTAGTTGAAAACTAGTATCTGAATATCCATGAATTACAAGTTCATCTGTACCATAGATCAGAAAAGCATTCTTAGTTCTTTTTAAGTACTTAAGAATATTTTTAACTATCTTCTAGTGACCTTCATCTAAATTATATTGGTAACTCAGTATGCTCAAAGTATAATATAAATTTAGTCTTGTATCTAACATCACATACATAATGTATCTCATACCTAAAGCATGTGGAATTCTTTCCATCCTATCTCTCTTAATTTATGGGTTCGGGTACATGTCATTGGAGATGTGTATCTTATATGAAATAGGTAAGTATCATATCTTGGATTCTTCCATGCTAAACTATTTTAGCATTTTATATATATACATGGATCCAGACAATCCAAACAACCTTATATCTATATAGATCTTTATTCCTGATATATAGGCTCTTTCTCCCAAATCCTTCATGGAAAAATTCTTGGACAACCAAATTTTCATTGATTAGAGTAAAGGAATGTCATACCTATCAATAATATGTCATCTACATATAATACTAGGAAAATGATTCCACTTACAATAACCTTTTTATAAATACAAGGCTTCTCCAATTCAAATTGTTTGATTGTCTCATCAAAACAAATATTCTAACTTCTTGAAAGTTACTTCAGTTCATTAATGACTTTTTGTAGCTTGCATATTTTATTGGAAAATTTTTTAAAATTAATTTGTTTAAGTTGTGCAACATATTTTCGTGAAGATTAACATTCAGGAATGTAATTGAAATTTATTTATTAAATCTTATAATCATGGTATGCAGCTATAGCCAGCAAGATCCTTATAGATCTTAACATAGCTATCGGTGAGAGGGTTTCATCATAGTTAACCTTTTTATCTTTGTTTGTAACCTTTAACAACTAGTCTAGCTTTATATATTTATTTATTGCCATCCATGTTAGTCTTTCTCCTAAAGACCTAATTACATCCAATATGTTTTATCCTTTCAAGTGGATCAATCAAGATCCATAACTAGTTAGTGTATGTAACACCTTGTAATTTCTAATTTATCTTTATTCATTTATCAAAATCTTATACGTGTAAATATGATTTTTTTTTATATATATTCAAAGTATTTCTCATATGAAGTCACTCTCATTCATTACACATAATATAAATTATAAATCATATAACTATCCACCATAGTGAGGGATTTATTTTTATTAAAGTAAGGAAATATACAATTTTAAAGAAATTTCATTAGAGTTTCCCTTATACAGGGATACTATCTGAAATTTTGTCTCGTTTCAAAATACCTGGAAATAACAACAATAACCCAAACATAATAGCTCAAGTAATCCATACTCATAAGTAACTTTAGACATACCACTTAAACCACAATAATCGACTATATTCATCCACCACATATTTACATCATTACAGATAATATTGTTTTATGAGATGAATGCAATTACACACACACACACACACAAAATGAATTCCTAAATATGCAATCCCAACATTTTACTAATTACAATCCCAAATATTAAAACTTAACATGTGCATTAGTTTAAGTACACATCATGAAATGAAGGTTATAAAATTCTACCTAAAACACTATAAAGTCCTAACTATGATGTCATTGCTATTGTGATAGATAAGACAAACCTAATATATATACTACTATTTTATATGCACACACAATACAATATTTTTCTTTTATTAGAACGAAACGATTCCTTTTCATCAATAACAACTATGATGTCATAGTTAATAAAATTCCCTACATAAATCCATCATTACAACCAGCTCATTTATGCATAACTAGTTCCTACTAGGGCAATTTACTAACTTTACACAACTAGTCCTCTCCATTAATGCATACATCATATCATATCATTTTTCCCCACCTGAAGGCTGTTAGTTTAATATACCCTGTTGCCAATCGGTTAGTTATACGTGGTATTATTATATTCATGTAAATATATATTATTATTAATAAAAGCTTAATTTATCTT
>Ga0325411_1005805_pt1 | contig 13613 bp, 5 predicted proteins | sample PopdelMetagenome_13_FD_206181 | JGI IMG/M metagenome (GOLD analysis project Ga0325411, IMG submission 206181) | Populus deltoides microbial communities from Bellville, Georgia, United States - Xylem-PdIQD-R4 | ecosystem: Host-associated > Plants > Phyllosphere > Stem > Wood/Secondary xylem... | reverse complement strand
CTTGGTGACGAAGGAGGTGGGGATGCGAAACTTATTGAGAAAGAAGATAGTTGGGTTATGAAGGGAGGAAAGGTATGCTTTTGTAGTGGGTTTTCTTTATGAAGTCGAAAAGAAACAAGTTTTCTTTCACCGCCATCTAATAATTGCTCCCTTATAGGCTTCTTTTTGCCTGCTTTACAGATTGATGAAGATAAGCCTTGGAAAAAAAACATAAAATAAACAATCAGGCAGGCAGGTGCATGTGTAAAGGTCTTGAAATGCTTGGTTGTCTCGTTTATCTTTCTTATGCAAGGCATGCAGCAGTCTCCTTGATCGCTATTCTGAAGCTTCCTTTCCATGACTCCAGCCGTTGGTGTTATGGCTTTGTCTTTGACACTTCGGTAGGCAGAGACAAGAGGAACAAGTGTGAATAGGCTATCCTTTCGGTTAATTACAGACAAAAATACCTATCAATATCTACGCATTTCAGCAAAAAAATGATGATAATCCAATCTCTTTTTTTTTTTAAGCCAGTAGACCATGTTATTAAGACATCAATTTGAAAACCAAATTGATGAAAAGAGATACAGCTTGCTACATAATATCAGAAGCAGAAAAAACATAAGATGACTAGCAACCAACGCACAAAACACAAGGGAACAGCACACCTACAGAATCGCAAGACCTATAGCCAAAACGGAAGAAGAAAAACCGAGCATTCATGACAGACTAAGAACCCCATCACAGAACAAATGATATCGAAAAGACAAGCCACAAAATCGGATGACCTGCTAACACCTTGAATAGCCACCACCAAAAGAAAGCAGGACAAAGGGGCAGACAGAGAGAAAGGCAACAACCGAAACTTATCAAGAGAAAACCAGCTACAAAACAAGCAACCAAACAACAAAGAAGCCTCTTGCAAATACCAGAACTCCTCAACCCTTAACATTGAGTTGCTAATGAGATTCGGAATGCTCTTTAGACTATCTCTCAATTTGTCCTCCAAGAAAGTCTATCATAGCATCATCCCCATTAGTAGAGTCGGTTTAAGAAAACAGGGCAAGCTCCTCAGATTAACGTGTTAGAAGTTGATGAGCATGCCTAGGCATGAAATCGATCTGTTGAACACAAGCTTTTGAACATGGTGTAGCATACCGTGCCTTATTCTAATCGAACAAGGGCCTTTTCCAGATTAAATGCAACCATTTCCATGTTTCTAATGCCCGCTAGAAAATAGTTTCATTTAGATAAAATAATTAATTCCTAAAAAATTGATTATTTTTTTTTATATCTAAGTAGTGTCATGAAAAAATGAAAAATGAGTAATAAAATACTTTCTAGTTTTAATTATATCTTTAAAAATAAGCTGAAAAATAATTTATTAATAATTTTTTTTCAAGTTTATTAAAAAAATAGGATCGAATCTAGTAGATAAAAAAATTGGAGGAAGAAATTAAAAAAAATCAATTTTATAAAATTTTTTAAATAAATCAAATAACAATTAAAATGATAAAAAATCAATTTGACAGATAAAAGAATTAAAAAATAAAAAAATAAAAAAAATCATAAATTATCTCAAATAAAATAAATAATAATTAAAATAATATAGACTAAATCTGATATATAAAAATCTCAATTAAAAAAAAATAAGATGAAAACAAATAACAATCAAAGAAATGATAAAAAAATTAATTAAAGGAATGAAAATAAATAACAAGATATTTTATAATTTTTCAAAACTTCTAGAAAGTGTTTTCTGTCCAAAATTAAAAAAAAAACACTTTCTTAAAAATCAAATCAATTTTTTTTGACTGAAAAAGTATTTTTCATTAACTAATTTTTATAATGATAAACAAACATAAAAAATTTAAAAAAATCATTTTCAAAAAATTATTTTTCATAAAACAAAAATGCCTAAAAAGATATCCTTATGGAAGTAGATACTTAATTGAATTTAGATTAAACCTGAGGTATTCCCATTTATATTCCTTTTAGTTACTCTTATATTTATATTTAAGATCCATTATTTGATCATTTAACTTGTTTATTTTTACGTTTTAAAAGTATTTTTGAAAAAATTTAATTTTTTTATTTAATTTAATATATTTTAATGTTTTTAGATTATTTTAATTCATTAATATCAAAAATAATTTAAAAAAATATATTATTTTAATATATTTTTAAATAAAAAATACTTTAAAAATTAATCACAGCATAATCATTAATAATTAGTAACAGATAATTAAAATGTACTCAACTGGAAGAAACTGTTCACTGAAAACCAAATGAGACGGCAAACACATCTCATGAAAATCCTTTCTTTAATAGACCCGAATAACTAAGCAGCGTTTTATGTTTACGAAGAAATCACACACCTACAGAATGAAATAGCCAAACTATCTAAATATTTCTCACAGCCGTCCGGAGGAAATAGAAGGGCCCCATCCTCTGCCGTCAATGGGGATACAGCTAAAAATGCAACGTCAAATCCAATGCCCTCTTCCAGATATTGACTTTGTCTTCTTCCTTCAGATTTCCATTTGTCCCAAGCTATTTCCCTTTTGTCTTTCTTCAGGTAACTCTTTCCCATCATGTCTTTATAGTCCCATTCACCTTGTTATCTCTGGATTCCTTAACTTCTCACATATCTCCGGCATCACTCCTCCATCCTCACCACTCCTACTGAGTAAGCAATAGACGGCTAAGAGAAGGAAAGGAAGTTCAGAAGACTGGGAAATGGGAGATTGGGGGCCAGTGGTAGTAGCTTTGGTTCTGTTTGTTCTGTTGACACCGGGACTGCTTTTCCAGCTACCAGGGAATAGCCGAGTGATAGAATTCTGCAACAGGAAAACCAGTGGGCTCTCTATATTTGTTCATACCGTTATCTTCTTTGGCCTCATAACCATTTTTCTCATCGCAGTTGGTGTTCATATTTACACTGGATAACATCTTTGCCATTCACCACAACAGCTCCGATCCTCATCCTCCTCGTGATGCCGATCACCTTCAATAACTTGATTTCTTTCAGGAAAACATATGCATCTCTCTTAGCTGTAGTCTGCAGAAAAAAAGTCTCCTGTCTTGATCTCCTACTCTTTCATGTGTTTTCTTTTTTGTTAACGGTTTATATAGTTTTTAGATCAGTGATTTATTAGAAAAATGTTATGTACTTTGTTGAAGAATGTTTAATTAATGGGATCGGGTCTGTTTCAAGTTATCAATGTTCAACTTTAAGTCCCAGGAGGAGCTCACAAGCTGGTATCCCTCGACTGGTTGTGATCTTGATGCAGTAGAATTCAGAGGTCTCTGGGACGACACCCATGCACGTGCCACATAATTATTTTTTCTCTAACAGAGTAGAGGTTGGAACTAAAGAGTTACACTTGCGCCGCTCATTTACACGTGCAAACATTTTTTATTTTTTCAGTTAAAAAAGAGAGGTCCGAACCCGAGACAACTATTTTAGTTGATCATTCACAGCACAGCCACCCTCTAACTAATTCTAAACAAGTTGGCAAGGTCTAAATTGCACTGTCACGGCACATGAGATTGTTAGGTTGTCCAAAACACTACGCAGCGGAAAGGTAATTTTTTTTTTTTTTAGAGTTTTAAGATTTTCTCGGTCAAATTCAGACTTATTTAGAGTTTGTACTATGATACATGATTAATTGAAGAACATATATATTTTTTATTTTAAATAATTACTTCAAAGTTAGATTATTATAAATTATAAATCTTTTAAGTTTTCAGTCTCTAATAATAATCTATAAAAATAAGTTGTGAGAAATTTTTTAAACTATAATAATTAATTGAAGACCAAATATTATTTCAGTATATTTTTATAAATTTATTCAATAAATTCTCTACTTGATTTTTTAAATATAGAATTGTAATTTTTTATATAAATTATATTTTAATTTTTAATTTCTAAAACTCATTTATAATTAAGTTATATTTGATTAATCATCATAGTTTAATTTCTGACAATAGTATATGGGATCCATTAGATTTTCTAATAAATTAATCTAGATATAAATTACAATACTAAATAAAATAAAATAAATTAATTTATTATTGATTTAAAAATTTATTGATTAATATTTAAAGATGAAATAAAATACACAGTACAATCTTCTAAATATTAAAAAATTATAAATAACTAGCCTTGACCTTAGCGTGTTTTTTATTATAATAATTATTTTTTTATTAATTAATGCTTCAGGTACGAATTTGATGCCACAAATATAACAGCAGTCCATTTGCTTGTATTTCGTGTTATCTTTGTGGCACAAAATTCGAGCAACAAATTATTTTCTACAAAAATAATTATTTACAACGCAATATATTCAATAATCTATTAGTTCATAGTCAATTAAAAATGTTTTATTTATTTATTTAAGTATTAAATTTTTCTTCACTGAAGTTGTAATTTTCTTTATTAAAATTATACATAATTATTATGATTGCGCAACAATTAAAAAATTTATATATATAAAAAAATCAATATTTTTTTACGTTACATTGCTACATTGAATGATTTTATCTAACTGATGCATGAGCTAAAGCTGTAGCAGATTCATATAAGAGTTTTTTTAATACTATATTCACGTAATATTTATAGTGATAGTTTGGATGATTAAGATTTATTTTTTCTTAAAATAAGATTTTCTTTACAAAGAGTTATGTTACTTCTTAAAAAAAAATGATATTTTAATAATTTTATATAAAAAAAAATTGTTCTCTTTTTCTTACTTTTTAATATAAAAAGGTTTGGTTTCAGATAACAATTATAATCTTGAAAAAAACACTACTAGAAAGTGATAAACCAACGTATCTTATATATATATTTTTTTTTCTTAAAGATCATGTCTAAAAAGAGCTAAAAGCATGGTAATAATCCAACTTATCTAAGATACATGGTGATACGAATTAGAACAGGTCTAAATTTAACCTTAAAATATTTGCTAACCAGTTTTGCGAGATTGAGCATATCTCTCAAACTGTACATTGGATTAAGCTAACATTATACAAAAATACTAGACATATAGAACTATATTGCAGTAGATTTTCAGGTCAAGCAAATCTTAGAAACATATTATTTTGGAGATGAATCTTGTCAAATATGTCAAACTAGACCTTCATGTACAGTTTGGGACATATCAAAAGTTATAGGTGAAATTGTACTTCGATTTAAATTAGGCTGAAAATTGGACATCTCAAGCTTTCAACCATCTATAGTAGGCTTAGTAACTCATCCAAATAAGAGATAACAATGTGTTTAAAGTCAGGACTGAAATCTGCCAAGAATTTATGAATATTGGAGATTCGGGCTTCATGGAGAAATTTTAGCATGAAGACTTTGTTTTTATTATATTATCTTATTTATTTAATGTTTAATAATTATTTTTAATTTGAATTTTTCCTGGCCAATTAAACATTGTTTAGGGGTATATTTTATCATTTGACTTATGTTAGTTGATTATTAGTTGGGGTCAATTAGTTTGCAACACAAAAGGGGTGTAATAGAGTTAGTTGAAAGAGATTATATTATGTTTTTTTTTTAGCTACAAATTTCAGCAGCCAGTTAAAAAATAAATATGAATTTTTTTTTGTTTGTTTGTGGCAAAATAACTTTTCTTTACACGGAAAAAGATCAGACATTGATTTATCGAAGAATAACTAGCTTCATGATGTCATTTGCATACATGATGTCACAAGGGCGACGTCAGGCGACGACGAGCTTTCCGTGCCTCTTGAGAGGTATTGTTGTTGGGAAGGAAATGTTTTTTAATTTAATCATAAAATTATGATTAAGGTTTATGAGTCACCATCTAGTATTATAGTTACTAGGAACCCTATGGTCTGCGAGGGTTTGAGTAAGAGACTGGTTGTGCAAGGGAAAGATGCATCATTCCCAGTGCAACCTACCAAAGATAAACTATATTGTTGTTTGATTGTTTTTTAGGTTGAGTTTCTATTCATTGATCTCGTCTAACGTTCAAGGTAGATCTCCCTTCGTGAGAAAGTCTCTATCTTATTAGATAAAGTTCTAACCGTTTTAAAGTTTAAATTTTAGTATCGCATTTATTTTATACTTATATCTTTAGTACCTGAGGGTGTACTTTACTGTGCAGTTTTATACCTTCAGATATTAAAGTCTACATCAAAATCCCTAAAAAATGATCAAAATGATTAATGAAGAGTTTTTGATATTTTGACCAAATCTCAATGGATAATCATAAACTGGTTATGATATTCATATTTTTTTGGATTTTTAAAACATGAGAAAGATGCTTTTTTTTATATCTTTATATGAAAATATGTCTGGAAATGTTTTAGCATTTGATCGTAAGCATGAAAACCAAACATTTTTTTCTTTTTCTTTTTCTTTTTTTTTTGTCTTTTGAAAAGAGAAATTAATTTAAAAGTTTTGAGATTTTTTTTAGAAATATTTTAGAGAAAACATGATATTCTAATATCGGATATGTATCTTACAGTGTAAATATACAGCCCAATATTATGCAAAATTGATTTATAAAAAAAAACATGCAAGAAAATCACAATTTTTTTTATAGGACTTTTGAAATTTTTTTGAAACTTTCTTTATATATATATATATATATATATATATAGGTTGGGTCAGCCCAGCTAACTGGGCTGATCTCGGCCTGAAAGGGTGGGGTTGTTCTCGGCCCAAAAGAGGGTGGGTTGATCTCAACCCTGCAGATGTTTTGTTCTTTTTTAGTCTGGGCTGGGCCGAGGAAAAGGATAATCTTGTTTGAGTTGGGGAAAAATTCTAGCCCTTGAAATTTATCCCTATTTATAGGATATGGAAAAGGGTAATCTTGTTTTCATTAAGGAAAAGGTTTGGCTTTTGATTTAGTTAGGAAAGATCCCATTCGTTGGCTCAAAATAAGCACAATGAATTGTCAAATTTGACAATTAAAGGTTGCCTGAGTTGGCCTTTTTAGGCCGGCACCGCGACCGTTGTATTGTTAATAAGCATGAACATACCATACTAGGCTATAAAAAAATGTCAGGTGATCATTTCCATGCAAGATTTGTCAATTTTGATAAAGATTTGAGGCATTAAATGCACCTACAAAGTAGTCTCCCTAAGCTATCATTTCAGAGGAAAAAAATGAGGAAAAAGATTAACAATCACCAAAACGACATCGTTTTAGTAAAGTTCACTTTAGCTCTTCAATTTCTGATTTGTCTTAAATACACCCAGATTGGCTTCACACATTTAATTTTATGCAATTATGTCCCTAAGAAAACTTCAATTTCAGCCCCAGATTTGCACGCCTTTTTCTCTTTGGTCATTGATTTTAGATTTATATAATTTGACCCTCAATTGATCATTAAACTTTCAATTTCTTTAATTTCATCTCTGATTTCAATTGATTGGGTCCTCATAATTCGACGCCTTTTGCAGATTGGTTCTTGCTATTGATTTTTATCAATTAACTTAGTAAAAATTAATTTTGATCTCTTAAAATTCTAATTTTCTCAATTAAGCTCTAATGGGGTTCCTAAACTTAATTTTCCACCAATTAAGCTCTTAATAAAATTAATTTGACCTATTTAAAGTTTAATTAAGTCCTTACACCTAATTAAATCTTTCAATTGGACCCAAATTAATTCCTAAACATAATTAAACCTTCAATTTGGCCCATGATTAAATCAAATTGGCCTATTAAAAAATTAATTATATCCTTGGACTTATTTTTATCTAGATTCATTCAATAATCATTTAATTTGACCTAAAATTTGCATTGTTTCTTCAGTCTTGGATATAATGGGGTACAATTAGGTCTCAAATTTCCTCCAAATTACAGCTTGATTTTCCTACATGTTTAGAATCCTCCTCGGCCTGCTTTCTCCATATTGCTAGCTTTTATTTTATTTTTTGTTATTTTATTTTGGAAGAAAATAAAAAATTGAATTTGGGGAATAACCCATATATGGGTTATGACATATGGGGTTCTTAGATACAAAGTTATCTCCGAGTCTAAATCTTTATCCAATACCTTTAGTTTTTAGGTACAGGGCTATCTCTGGGTTATGGTTTTATCAAATTTGATTTTCATTTTTGTCATGTTGTTATCTACTTCATTGAGGGTTATTTGACAATGTGATCAAGTGATTCACATCACATAGGTATAGCTTGCTTCTAGATCCAACATCCTTGGGGCCCAGCTATGCGCTGAGCCCAAATACAAGTGGGTCCAGTAAGCTACCAGACCCAACTTTCTTGGGCTCAGTTACGCGTTGAGTCCAAGTATAAGTGGGTCTAGAAAGCTGCCAAACCTAATGTTTTTGGGTTTAGTTACGCATTAAGCCCAAATACATGTGATTTAGGTAAGATGTCAAAACCAACATCCTTGGTCTCAACTACGAGTTATGCCTAAGTATATGTGGGTTTGGTGAGCTGCCACACCCATCACCCTTGGACTTGAGATCAATTCGGGTTTAAATGTGGATGGAACTAACAATCATTATGGGCTCTATATTGGGCCACACGGCTTTGTTTGTTTATTTCTATGGCTCTTAACATAAAATGTTAAAAGTCAAGAATAACAATCTCCCCACATCCCTAATAATATAAAAGTCTCTTGAGGGCCTACTATATTTCTATTAACATTAATATTATGTAAGGGATATCTATCTCTTATTAATATTATGTAAGGAATATCTACCCCCATTAATGTTATCAGGAGAAAATGATACTTCAACCTCTCCATTCAAGCAACATAACAAGGTTAAGAAACTTTATATACCTCCTAAACCACTCAGGTAAAAGGTTCATATTTTTCTATTTTCTAAGAATTCATACTTTTATTCTTAAAGCATTTATCATATACAAAAAAGAACAAAGACTCTTTGTTCTTAAAATTTAAAGCTCATTCTTAAAATTTAAAAGTCATTGATTTTATTATCAGAGGGTCTCCAAAAAACACCAAAAAGGATTGTTTTGCAGGTGTTAGATATTCTATTACAAACCATCAACTTCATGAACTTTGAAGAAAGGAATATTGATGTGAACGTGTGATTACCTATTGTCTAAACACTAAAAAAAAAAAAATCATTCCTAAGTATATTAGATTTTGGAACATCATCAATTGACGTTGTCTATGGAAAATATGATAAAAAAAGGCATTAATTGTTCTTTTAAAACTAGTTTATTTGTAACATCTCACCCCACTAGCAAGATATTGTCCGCTTTGGCCCACAGGCCTCACGGATTTGTTCTTAGCAGCCACGCATAGCCTCAAAATGTATTTTAATAGTCAGATGAGCATGCTCATATAAGGCCTTCCCCCAAGTCCTCACCCGTCGATGTGAGATATTATAATCCGCCCCTTTTAAGGAGCCCAATGACCCCGTCAGCACCATCGGACAACTAGTGAGCCGAGCTCTGATACCAAATGTAACACCCTACCCCACTAGCAAGATATTGTCCACTTTATCCCACGGGCCTTACGGATTTGTTCTTGGCAGCCACACATGGCCCCAAAACGCGTCTTACTAGTCAAGGTGAGCATGCTCATATAAGACCTTCCTCCAAGTCTTCAACTGCCGATGTGAGATATTACATTATTGATATCCCTAATCACCATCAATGGTAGATAATCAAAATACTCCTATAATAGGATGTGTGATAGACCTCCTTGCCACACCAAAGATTTCTTCCCAACCAAACATTCAATAGCTCATCAACCAAGTGCAAGTTATTACCCGGGTTATATTGGCAACTCAAGGGCCAAATCAGACTTTGCCACCTTAGAAAGTTATGGCACCTATAGCAACACCATTCTTTACAGCTCTATAACCATAAGTTGCACCAGTGCTCATAGACAGTTACACTACCTAGAGGAGTTTGGGTAGAATGAAATGTTGAGGGGTTTTCAACCTTAATGGTCACCAAACCCTTCTGGAGAGTGCTCACATCGTAAAATGCTCATGCTCATATCAAGTATTCTAGATCCCTATTTGGCCATCAGTCCCGTTGTTCTATGCTAGAAACCTCAAGCTCTCAAAACTTGATAAACATAGGAGTGAGAAACAACCTACAAAGGAGTATATGTATAAGGGTGTCTATACCCTTCACTTAATTTGAGATTCTCTATTCTCAAGATGAGTGTTGTGTACTCATATGTCTAAAGATTATATTTATACCAAGATGACTTTAGACAACTATGGGAGTCTTGCTAACCCAATGAACATATGCAAAACATATAGAGCAGTTTGGAATTGGTTATCCAGGATAGCTATGTCATATGCAAGATCCTCCCTACAATTTCCAGAGGGTTAGTACATGCATGGTATAATAACTTGGAGAGCTTTAGACCAAGCTAATAGCACAAGTCAACACAAGCATCGTGATAAAAAAAAGTTTCACAGAACTTTTTGGGGTCACTCAAGCAGATGACAAGTCCAAATAAAACACACATAAAAAGGTTTAATGAGGAAATGTTCCATATTGAGGAATTAATTGAGCATGTGGCTTTTGAAGCTTTAATAAGTGGAGTAAAAAAGAGAGATTTATAGAAAATATTGTACACTCTACCAAACAGAAGCTTGTTAAAAGTGAAGTAGGTCATGGAGAACCATATACGGGTGGAAGATGCGAGTGTGTTGCTTCATGAGCCTCCTCGTTTCTTTAAAAAGAATTTTACAGAGAGGTCTTCCAAGCAAGATCATTTTTTTATGAGGGACAACAACCTTAGAAAAAGTAAGAAAAGGCTAGTCAGGGGACGCACAACCTACCTTGAAATGCACACGACTCTATTGAATGTTATCCTAATAGAAATCTTCACTGCCATTGAGGATATAAAATTATCTTATACTTTTCACCCATGCGATCACCATCTAGTACTCGCACTTTCAAAAAGTATTGTATGTTCTATTGGGATAAAGGATATAAAACTAAAAATTGTTGTATGTTGAAAAAAAAAATCAAAAGATTGACAGATAAAGGTTATTTTCAGAAGAGCCTAGCCAATTTATATAGGCACTACCCAAAATCAACATGATCTTTGGTGGTACCTCAGTTATGGGTGATTTCAACACAAGAAAGAGAAAGTATGGGAAACATGTCCTTACAATTACTCATCTTCTGAACTAGTAGCATGAGCTCATCGTCTTTACCTTAGAAGATGGAAAGGGAGTAACTTTCCTATATAAGGATGCCCCAGTCATCTCCACAATCCTTTCAGCCATTGAGTCCATCAAATATTGGTGGATGATAACAATGCGATCAACATTCTTTCTCGTAAAGTGATGGCAAATATATGGATATCCCCTCAAGACTGGATCCAAGAAAGACTTCTCTCATTAGGATATAAGCTCGGGCGCACTGGTAAAGGGTGCCCTGGAAACACTAGTTACTATTAGCACACCTTCTAAGTGTGTCTCCCTTCAGCAAACTTTCATGGCATTGACTTACAATGCTATTATGGGTAGACCTTTTCTACATCAAATCAATGTTATCATCACCATAGGTACTTGACACCGAATTTTCCAACTCAAAAGGGAGTAGCAATAGTATAACGAAATCAAATGACTTTAAAACAATGTCTTTACCTGCTTCAAGGGTGTCTTTGAAGAAAAAAAAGGGGTTAGAACAAATGCTGCTAGAGAATTGAGGGATATTTCTCTTGGAGAAAATGAACAAGCAATCATAAAAATGAGTTCCACCCTAACACTAACGCAATAATTGTAACACCCTCTATTTTATTTATGTCAAATTCGTTGAAAAATTAGGAAATTATTTTTTATTCATATATATATATATATATATATATATATCCTTGATCCCAAACTATCCTGACAAAAATTTTAAGCTTATTATTATTATTAATTGGCTACCGAAAATTCGATAGAATCTCCTCTGTAAATTGACCTTTTCAAGTGTTGACATCAACCTAAAACACAATTTATCCTGCATATTTATGATCCAACCATTCTAGACTTCTTTAACAGAAATCTGATTTCTCATCACATTATCCACTTTAACTTATATCTTCACCATTTTCCATTCTACCAGTAGTGTTATATATCTTTTCTCTTCACACATGATATCATTAAAACAAGCATATTATAAAGTTATATACATGCATACTGAAAATTCTTTAACGCCTACACAAAAGAGATTTAATTAACTAACAAGTGGTATATGACTTGACACTAATTACAAGCCTAAAAGATAACTTTAAATCCTAGTGAACTAGAAAATTACATAATCCACATACCCAAAATATACCTGGTAAGTAACTATCCACAAAAGAAGAAAATTAAGGTTGTCCTGCGGTATGAGAAAGACCTGCAACAAATACATCATAATTTATTTAGTAATACTAATTTAATTTATTTACACACACACACACACACACACACACACACACACACACACATATATATATATAGTTTACACTTTTTTTTTTCCTTTTAACACCATAATTTCTACTACATTTTCTGTAGACATATTCTTCAACTTTAATTACTTGAGATGACTTCTCCATTATCAAGCTCTATAGTTTGCTTGTAAAGCTTACTCGTTTTCTTTTTTTTTTCTTTTTTCTTTTTTTTCCACCTTGGTCCCCATCTTAATGGAAGTCCAAGTAATCACACAATTAATCTAGGTCTTCCTCAATTCCTGATCAAATTCATTACCACCTTAGCCATTTTACACATGAATGACTAAGTTTTATAACCACACCTTAGTTTCTGTTCTTACAGATGACTAAGTCATTTTTCCATATCACCTTAGCCATGCCTTTGCAAATGGCTAAGTCGAATACTGTTCACCTTAGCTTTCCACCACTTTGGAAAACTAAGTCAAAATCAATATTCATATCTCCTTAGTTTTTGACCATTTAGATAACTAAGTCGTACACATTATCTTTTATATTAATTAATTTTATTCATCGAATAATTCTCTTCATTCTTAACCATGTGCTCTCATCATTCTCTTACAACCATGACACAATTCAGTTTTAATAATTATCAAATGTAAATAACAAAGACAACCTAATCACATATAAGAAAAACAAAAGAACAACTACAATAACTTTACATAGTTAAAGAGCGAAACACCTACCTGCAGCTCCAGGTGTTCGAGCTCGCTCCGCTATGGTTCCAACCATGAATGCTCCTCCTCTAAATATAAGGAAGGTATGCTTGTTACAATATTCATATCCAGAATTGTAACACGTACATAATTTCATTGTCACGTTACATATTTCAACATTACATATAAAATTAGAATTAAAGGGTAAAATCAGGGCTGTAATTCTATAGTTGGATACCCTCTTGCACAATTATTCTGTTTGCACAAACACATGTTTGTCCACTATTACGGAACTTTGTTGCAAGCTGCAATGATATTAAATGATTTGATAAGATTACCACCACCATGACAGTACCTCCCAATAATGAATGCAAAATAAAAACACATTTTCAAAATCCTAAATCAAAGCCTCTGCAGTAATATGTTGTTCTGAAATCAGTAAATCAAATGGCTTCACCAATATAATTCACACAATTATACGAACTTTATTACATTCCATGCTCCTTCTCTTTTATTTCAAATTTAACCAGCATTGTTGTTTTTCATTTTCATAACA
>Ga0325411_1005804_pt1 | contig 13613 bp, 5 predicted proteins | sample PopdelMetagenome_13_FD_206181 | JGI IMG/M metagenome (GOLD analysis project Ga0325411, IMG submission 206181) | Populus deltoides microbial communities from Bellville, Georgia, United States - Xylem-PdIQD-R4 | ecosystem: Host-associated > Plants > Phyllosphere > Stem > Wood/Secondary xylem... | reverse complement strand
CTCCATACTTTACATTGCACGAAACTCTTCCTTATTATTCATCTCCTCAAGTCTTTGGGTCTAAAAGCTTCCCTTACACCTAAGATACAAGACAACATAAATTTTATCAAAAAAACAGTCCTTTATATCCTTGTAGCAACATAAATTTTATCAAAAAACAGTCCTTTATATCTTTGTAGGATACAATGATAAACAAAAAAGGATACAAATGTTTTCATGCTTCCAGCAAAACCAAATGTTATTTCTCTCCATGCGGTCTTTGATGAATCATTCTTTCCCTATAAAAAAAATCATAATTGCAACACCACGTCTCCTACATCACTACATGTTATTAACATATTTGATTCATAGTTGCCTCATACTAACTCTAATTCCATTGCAGGAATACATCCCACAACAGTCACTCCACCATGCTTGAGCTCTTTATCTGCTGCTCCAACACTTGATCTTAATTCATATGATACTGCAGGTTCTTTTCCTCACAATACTCTAAGTCAAAATGAAGCTCATCATGTTAGGACTGAACCCATGCCTTAATTGTAGGTAGCAGAACCTGGAAATGATCCTGAAATAAACCGACAGCATGACAAAACTAAAACCTGACAACATGATAGAATTGAACCCATGATTGATTTGTATCTAGTACCACCTGAAACTGAGCTTGAAATGTAAGAGAAATACTCACCTCTTTCAGTGTCTAATTCAATGGAATCAATCACACAACTTGTTCAATCGACACAGGTACCTCTTCCATATACCATGGTTACAAGATCACAAAGGGGGATTGTTAAGCCCAATCCAAAATATGTTTTAACTTCCCTCAAAATTTCAGCAATGATTCCATTTGAACATCACAACATTCGTCTTCCTTAGATCACCCTGACTGGAAGGCTACCACAGAAAAGGATCTTGAGGCTCTTCACAAAAATCAAACTTGAAAAATTGTTCCTTGCACTACTACCATGCATGTCATTGGCTCTAAATGAGTTCTCAAATTAAAACCCAAACCCATGGATCACTAGATTGTCTCAAAGATTTAGTGGTAGCGAATAGGTATCACCAGGATTTGACTATACCAAAACCTTCTTTCAGGTTATCAAACCTAGAACTATCTGCATGGTTATAACTATAGCACCAGTTCAAAAATGGTACATACACAACTTATATAAAAAAGGCTTTTCTACATGGATTAATTTTAGAAGATATACTTATGAAATAACCTCTAGGAATTGCAGATACTTAATATCCATCACATGTTTGCAAGCTTCAAAACACTTTTTATGATCTTAAACAAGTACCTCGTGCTTGGTTGGATCAGTTTAGTGCATTTCTTTTTAAATATAGTTTCTTTATAGTCTTTCAAACTCATCTCTATTTATTTTTCATTTTAATTTTGATACACTAATCCTTTTTTATATCAATGATATACTTCTTACTCTGATACTCTAACTACAAACTTCATTCAATTTTTGAGTTCATAACTTGTAATGATAGATCTTGGACTAGTTAATCACTTTCTTGAGATTGAGATCACCCACGCATCTGAAGGCCTTTCACAATCACAATATACACTTACCATCCTTGAATGAGCTTATATGGTGGATAGTAAACCCATGAGCACTCCATTTAAAGCTAAGACTAAGACCTTAGCAAATGACACTTTACTAAAAGATCCATATTCTTGTTTTAGACTTGTTGGTGACTTACAATACCTAACACTCACATAAAGTGATATTTCATATAGTGTTAACTTTATCTCTCAATTCATGCATGCTCTAACTATTATACATTTAAAAAGAGTTCATTGCATTTTAAGATATGTTTAAGGCACCATTGACATTGGTCTATGTTTACTTCACAGAACACACTTGATCTTTATGCTTTCTCATATACAAATTAGGCAAGCTTTCCTACCACTGGATATTGCATATTCTTTAGAAGCAACCTCATCTCCTAGTGTGCAAAGAAATGACATACCATATATGAATCAAAGAGTTGATGTCTTATCCCAAGTGCAGGAGTGTTAAAGTAATAAATAACCCGGCAAGACTGGGGTCGAACCACAAGGAGGTGAACTATATAAATTATAAATAACAACAACATTTGGCCCTCAAGCTCGATATATGTCTAAACTACAAATTTCCTTCCAGCCGCCAAATTTCAGAGCATTTGGATCACTACAGCTCGATATATGTCTAAACTACTGAGTAGTGCTGTTGGTGGACGTCGTGGTGGATAGCCCTCAAGCTCTTGTCTGGATGAAATGTCATTGCTACCATCAGAATTTGAGCATGTCTTCTATATGAAAGTTGTTGGAAATTGTATTTTCCTTCCACCCACCAAATGTCAAGTCATTTGGCCTTTTAGAACTCCTGATATGGGTAAATGTTTTAGCAGTGTTTGTGATGGATTGCAGGACGGATTCTGACTTCTCTTTTGTGGCCAAACTTTGAATTTGAAAACGGCAGATTTGGGTCTTTCCCTACTCATGAAAGTTGTAAGCCTATTTCTTATCTTTCCATCCATATAAACCAAACTGAAATCCAAGATCTATAGCTCTAGATATGACCCAATGACTAAACAGTGTTCAAATTTGAATTGAATCGGCTTCTCCTTCCTAAGCTTAGCCTTTTCTTTGTCATTTCACTTCCAATGGTTAATCACAACAATTAATCCTTTGAATTGTGAGATATACCTGCATTTAAAATTAGTATTTACCATAAATTAAATGTATCTTATATTATCAGACTTGTTATTATAAAACATGTTCTAGTTAAGGAGTTATTGATATTTCAAGTGCAAAATGATGATATAAAACCTGATAAAAATGCACTTTTAAGTACTAATCATATATATATATATATATGCAAACCGGGTATTTGAATACCAGATTTGTATTTTTTTGGTATAAAAATACAATCCAAATACTAAGCAAAATTTAGTAGAAAAACATGAAAAACAATACAATTTTTGAAAAGGAATTTTTTTTTTGAATTAGGTCGGACCCGGCCCAACCATTTTGGGCTAGGCCAGCGCTGCCAGCCCATTAAACAGTGGCCCTCTTCAATGTTCACATGCAACGTGAATAGTGGAGAAGAAGACGTAGAAGAAGAAGAAAAAGAAGAAGAAGAAGGAGGAGGTGGTGAAAGAAAGGGAAGAAGGCTGACCACGGTGACTCACGGTGCTGCTAGCGGTGGTGGAGGTGGCAGGACGCAGCTGCTGGCGACGGTGGAGGTGCTGGCGATGACGGTTCTCACTATTTCTTCCCCTGTTTTTTTCTATTTTTCTCTTTATTTTTTTTTCTTTTTCCTCTCTGGGTTCTCTCCTCTTTATCCCTATTCTGCTCCTCTCTTTTTTCTCTTTATTCCTCTTTGTTTTTTCTTACTCTGTTTTCCTTCTCTTCTTCCTCTGTTTTTTTTTCTTTTCTTTCTCTCTCTTGGTTTTTCATTCTCTTCTCTGCTTCTTCTTTTTTCGGTCTTCCACCCTCTCTTATGCTCTCTCTCTCTCTTTGTCCTTGTCTCCCCTGTATTTATAGGCAAAAAACAAGGGGGGAGAGACAGGGGTTGCCACTGTGCAGCCGCCCTAAAAACCGTTAGAGGGGCATGTCCCCTCTGTTTTTCACCGCCCCGTGGTAGCCGACGAATCAGAGTTTATGCAAGTGGGGTTATGGTCGGCATCTTTTTGATGTTTAAGAGAGAAAGGGATAGGATAAAAATCGATGAAAACAGGGGGAAGAAAAATATGCTTCTTCCCTTGCCTCGCACGTCGAGGGGAAGAAGAAGACCCACAGTTTCGTTCAAAACGGCATCGTTTGGGTCTCTTTTTTTTTTGTTGAACAATGTATGAAATGACAACGTTTTGGACAAAACGCACCGTTTCATTTAAAAGGAAAAGGTGGCAAAAACATGTCAAAATTCACATTGGTCCTCAATTTGTGATTTATTCAATCGAGTCCTCAATTGCAATTTTGATTGTAAAAATCAATTCAATTGCATCCTTGCCAAATTCAATTGCCGACCCTGAAGTTGGCCGTCTCTTTCACATTGGTCCTTGGTCTTGAATTTATTCATTTTGACCCTTTATTGATCAATAAACTTCTAATTTCTTTAATTTGGCACCTGATTCAGTTTAATTGTAGCCCCTCTATTTAAGCGTGTTTTTCATTTTGGTCCTTGGTTTCAGATTTCTTCAATTAAGTCCCTAAATGACCATCAAACTTCAATATTTATGCAATTAAGCCCCTGATTTGACCAAAGTAACTCTCAAAAATTATAATTTGACCCTATAACTTTAATTTCTTCCAATTAAAGCCTAAATTGACTTCAAAATCAAATTTTCTTGCAATCATACCCTCCATAAATTCAATTAAACCTTAAATAAAATTTAATTGAGTCTATAAATTTCTGATTTTAGACTTTTCTTCCTCAAATTGAATTTTGTTTGTCAACAAGGCTCACATCAGTTAACAAAATACTATCAAATTTTAATCTTTAAATTTTTAAACCTCCTCAACCAATTTTTGACCATTTTCTAAGCATTCTAGCATCCGGTTTTCACTGTTATATTTTTTTAATCATATTTTTTATTTTTTTGTATTTTTTTGAAGAGAGAAAAAATGTGAATTGGTGAATAACCCAAAAATGGGTTATGATAGTTGCCCCTTCTTTACAGTGCTTACAACCAAAATCTTGGAAGTGGTTTTAGATTGTAAGCTTTGTAAAGAAGAAAAAGGAAAACGATCACATTATCTTAGGCAACCTACCCCTTTTGAAGAAAATTGGTCTGCTTTCACGGGCGACCTCTCATTTTGAAGAAAAACGGTCTATTTTCACGGGCGATTTATCCACACACTTATTCTTACCCTAGTCTATTTTCATGGGCGACCTACGCACACATACTCAAAGTGGTCTATTTTCAGGGGCAATTAGCCCACAAATTCACGCTTACCGTGGTCTATTTTCATTAGCGACCTCCCATACATACTCAAAGTGGTCTATTTTTAAGGGCGATCAGCCCACACACTCACGCTTACCCTGATCTATTTTCATGGACGACCTACCCTGTGGTCTATTTTCAGGGGCGACCAGCCCATACACTCATGCTTACCCTGGCCTATTTTTATGGGCGACCTGCCTACACGTACTCAAAGTAGTCTTACCCTAGTCTATTTTTATAGGTGACCTATCCACACATATTCAAAGTGGTCTATTTTTAGGGGCGACCAGCCCACATACTCACACTTACCCTAGTCTATTTTCATGGGTGATTTGCCCACACATACTCAAAGTGGTCTATTTTCAGTAGCGACCAACCCACACACTCACACGTACAGTGGTCTTTTTTCATAGGTGACCTGCCCAAGTAGAAAAAAAAAGAGTGGTCTCATTGTAATGGGTGAACTACTCAGGAGAAGGAATGGTCTCATTGTAATGGGTGAGGTCTCATTATAATGGGTGACCTACCCAGGTGCAGGAATGGTCCCATTATAATGGGTGACCTACCTAGATAAAAAAAAACATGGAGAATGGTATTATTGTAATGGGTGACCTACCCAAGTGGAAAAAGGAAAGAGTAGTCTCATTGTAATGGGTGACCTACCCAGATAAAAACATGGAGAATTGGTTGAATTGTAATGGATGACCTACCTAAAAAATAGGAAAAGGGAAAAGCGGTCTTATTGTAATGGGTGATCTACCCAGGCGAAAGAATGGTCTCATTATAATGGGTGACCTAACCAGATAAAAAAAAACATGGATAATTTGTTGAATTGTAATGGATGACCTACCTAAAAAATAGGAAAAAGGAAAAGCGGTCTTGTTGTAATGGGTGATCTACCCAGGTGAAAGAATGGTTGAATTGTAATAACTGACCTACCCAGACAAAACATGGTGAGGGCTCAAATGCACACTCGAAAGGAGGTTGGGTTACAAAATGCACTACCTAAGAGGTGAGAGCTCAAAAGCGCACTAAAAAGGAAGGTGAGGGCTCAAAGGTGCACTGGGAATGAGGTAGAGTTATAAAACGCACTACCTAAGAGATGAGGGCTCACAGGCACACTCAAAAGGAAGGTGAGGGCTCAAAGGATACTAAAAAAGAAGATGAAGGCTCAAATGTGCACTAAAAAAAAAGATGAGGGCGCAAAGGCGCACTAAAAAGAAGGTGTGATGATGGATTAAAGATCTGCTGAAATGTTGAAAACAATGTATTATGATTAATATGCATGTATACGTACCAAAGAAATATAGGTCCCCCTTTTTTGTACGGAGTCCTATTTTTCCCGAAAGGTTGAATCTTGGATAGCAAACATCGATGACTTTTTCATTCTTGATTACTCAAGTCACATCATATGAGTTGGACCTCTGAAAGAGTTTTATTGCTCATTCCTTTATCTCAAGGGTTGTCCATTCTGCTATTGTGTTTTTTAGGAAGGAAATCATGGAGCCAGCCCTACAATATGCTTTTGGATTGTCCCCCAGCTTGATCATGTCTTAAAGTGTTCAAATTGGGTTTACTTTAGGGTGAGGATATGTGAAAGTAAGTTTGGGTTTTTCGTGCAAGGAAATGTTTTCATGCAACATTTTTGGAACTTCCAAGTTATTCCAACCACAAAAATCATTTTGACATTGGTTCAAAATAAACTTATTCTAAAGAATTCAAGCGATTCCTATGGACAGGTTTCTTGAAGTGATGAAAGCTTTTTGTTTTGTTTTTGGGTTAAAGATGAAGTGACATCTGGTTGGTCATAAAAGGTTTAAATTTCAATTTGAGGGTTATTGAGAACTGAATCGGATCAAAGCATTTATTTTATTTGCATGAATAATGATTTGACCCACACGAGAAAGCATTGCCTACCGATCCAGATTGCTTGCCTTTGATCAAAAAGGGCTTGATTAGGTACGTAATATAGGCTTTGGCTATTGGTTACGAAGAAAAAGATATTTTGCAAGCTCAAAAGGTGTTTAAGGGATTTTAAGACTAAGGATCACTTGTGCTTATTTCCTAACCTTTTTCTTTTGAATTTCTTTCCAAAATGGTTTGTCATGCCCCCAGTGTCGGGTTTGGGCTCTTTCTCTTTGTTTTCTTCATTTTTGTTTGGTTGATCATAATCACCTCAGTTGTTTTTATGAGAAGCTCAAATCTTTTGGATCTTTTGGATTTTCTTTATCATGCCCTAGCTTTGTGTGGGCAACTTTGATCATTAAGTTTTTTCGCACTTGCCCCCTAGTGTGGGGTGTGATCCTAGTCAAGGTTATTTTAAAAAATGTAATAGCCTCAAAATGGGACTGCAAATGATATATTTCAGCCTTGTGAAAGGATTGTCAAAGATGGCCTTTCCTCATCTCAAACTCATGCATCGAGGATCGATAGGTCTTGCTTTCATGCACGTATGCAAAGTGATTTATTCATTCAAATAAAAATCAGCATTTGAGTCACTTCATGGGATTTTTTGTCTTTGTCTTTGTTTTTGTTTTGTCCTTTTCTTTCAAGTTTTCTAGGTATATGTTTACCTTTCTAAGGCATCACTTGAATTTTTAGAATACATTTGTTTTGGTCAAATACCAACACGATTTATGTTCTTGTACTCAGTTTGGAGGTCCATAAAAATAAATCCTTGAAAACATATGAAAACATGTATAGTTTTTGGAAGAAAAAGGAAAACACCGAAGGATTCTTTGTGTTGTAGTTTTGTGAGCAAAAGTTGTGCTCAAAATGTTATTTACTTGTAATAACAACAAAAAGGATTGATATAAACACAAGAAAACACATGATTTTATTTAACAAGGAAGGCACTTTTGACAGAGAAAGTCTTGTGGAATTATGATCTAAATCACCACCAAGACCGAAATAGGCGTGATCAAAAGCATTACATAAAAGGCAATAATAAGGCAGGCTTCATTCCTCTATTTTGGTGAATCTGTTCTTAAACTAGCCTCCTCCTTAAAAGTTCTGTATAGATGGACTCAAAGACGGTGTAGAACAACACTACGGTCAAAATTTATGTCCTTCAAAATGCATGCTATCATTTCCACACCCATGCTGGACCATTGATACTTTCCAGTTCCCTAAACATTTCATCCTAATGTGCTTTAAGCAGGATTAGGCAGCGATGTCATGTTCATATTAGGGGTGTCTTCCAATTCTATCCACTCTGCCTTGATTAATTGAATAAGCTTTCTCTTGAAGGTGTTGCAAGTATGAATGTCATGTTTGGCAACACCAGCATGGTATTCGCAAGTGAGCTCTGGCTTATACCAGCCGAGGTAAGGGGGCTATAAAGGTGCCAGAGGTTTGGGAGCTATATATCTTATGCTTAATAGCTTCTGGTACATCTCATTCAGGGGTAGCGGTAATGGAGGTAGTTGTTCTTGGATCCTTTGGTAATTTCCATTTTGGCTTTTGGCTTGAAAGTTTTGTGGTTCAGGTTTTTTTATGTTGGCAATTTGGGATGGAGTGTGGTAGTTTTGGGATGAGTTTTTCCTACCCCTATAGCCATCTTTAATATAGTTGACCTTCTTCAATGAATTTGATTCTGGCTTCCAGAGCCTCTATCTTATCTTGATCAATGCTATCAGATGACTTGGCCTTGTGGGACTTGTTAGCATATGCCTCCATGACTGTCGAGGCTGGTGCAGGTGTTGTTGACTGCACAAATGTTGGATTTTGTTAAGGCTTTAACCATGTTCGCTCATTCTTTCTTCAGGTTGAACTGTAGTAGGAGCCTAATTAAAGGTGACCGGTTGGTTAGAAGGACCTTCACCAGAGGTATTTCTCAGTGTTTACTCTGGTAAGCTAGTGAGGCGAGCCACGCTTGTCTTCAGAGACTCCAACTTATCTTGAAAATGGGTATCACGATGAGCACGCTCTTCACCTTCCATGCTTCTCGCTCTAAGTAGGATGTTGTAGACTCGTAGGGGACCTATATTTCAACCTGTGGTATGTATGCACATTATTTACAATGATTGGAATAATATGTACGATGCCAATGTATATACATGTCTTGTAGAGAGTTCATACTCTAAGATTAGGTTTGGGCCATTACATGATGGGTGGCTTGCTACCTGGTCTCAAAAGGGTCTCTTGTTGTCCCAGTGATCGCCCTTGTAAAGGCAATGTGGAGGCTCCGCAGGTAATGGGATGGCATGTGCACCAAGCATTACTAGTCTAAACACTCGGCGAAGAGTTGAGATTTACATAAACTTAAACCTTGACTAAAAATCGTAAGGTAAGCTGTTAGTCCCCCATTTAACCTAGAGTTTTCAATATAACTCGTACAAAAATGCAAATGATGCATGAAGCAATTTTACAATGCAAACAAATATGTATGAAATTAAAGTGTATGAGCAAATGAAGAAATACATGTTAACAATGACACAAACCAAACAATAAAACACAATAATCAGAAAAAAAAAAAAAAACCAAAGCTTAGTCCACAAGATCCCCAGTGGAATCGTCATTCTGTTGCACGTGTGCGGCATCGTGACGATTGTCCATCACTCAGGCAAATGTATAGGTCTATCTGGCAAATATGGAGAAACAATAAATTCTTGTCTTTTATCAGTGGAAAATTTGAATGGGAGTCGCCACCTAATATTTTGGTCACTAGGAACCCTAACTGGTCTCAGAGATCGGCTACAGAGACTAGTTGCGTAAAGGGAAGGTATATATTAGCACCCCAACTATTCCCTAACTAAGGTAAGCTGCATTGTTTTGTTGTGTGATAAAATCTAAGGTCTTGTTGTGGCTTCTAATTGTCGATCTGTCTATAGTTTAAAAAAAACCCTCCTCTGTAAGGAGATCCTTATCTTATTAGGTAAAAACCTAATTGTTCTATGTCATCAAAAGAAATACCTTTATAATATCGAGAATATGTTTTATGTATAAATTTGTAATCCCTAATACTAAAACAACACAAAATATTTTTTTTGGAATTTTTGAAATATTGACCAAATTCTCATTATTTTAATAAATTGGTTATTAAAGACAAAATGCATGCTAAAACACACACACACACAAATATATATATATATATATATATGAGAACCGGGTATTTTAATACCAGATTTGTATTTTTTTAGTATAAAAATACCAACCAAATACTAAACAAAATTTAGTAGAAAAACACGGAAAAAATTACAATTTTTGAAAAGGAATTTTTTTTTTTAATTGGGCCACCAATGCTAGAATTGTGGTCTTTTGGAATCCCTCTTCTGTCAGGGTTCATCTGCTTGAATTCTCGGCTCAAAGTATCCATCTTTTGATTTATAGTTTAATTCATCAATTCAGTTTTTATGCTACTTTTGCATATGTTATAAATACCATTGTAGCAAGGCGCATGGTGTCTCAACGGCCTCTGGCTTATTATGGGTGATTTTAACTCCATTCTCTCCCTAGAGGACAAGCACAATGGTGCAGCTGTCTCCACTTGTGAATCTACAGATTTCAGATCTTGGTGTTCAGATCATGGTCTAGCTAATTTGAATTATACTGGCTGTCAATTCACCTGGTCTAACGGCAGTGTTTGGAGTAAACTTGACAGAGTCCTTGCCAACTCTTCCTCGTCTGTCCCATTCCTAGGTGCATGTGCATTTGGGCAATCCTGGAGCCTTTTCAGATCATTCTCTAGCCATCATTCGTTTGGAGTCACACCATGCAAAGGGTAAGAGGTGTTTTAAATTTTTTAACATGTGGGCTCATTTCAGCCACATATCAGAGAGAGTTACTAGAGCAGAAATTGCTTTAAAAGCTCTTCAAACTGCCCTCCACAATGACAAGGATAATCTTCAGTATCAAGCTTTGGATGCTCAGCTGCGTCAGAAATTACTCACTCTCAAATTAGCTAAGTGAATGTTCTTTGCTCAAAAGCTCAAATGCAATTTCTTCAAGGAGAGTGATAAAGGCACCTCTTTCTTTCATGCTCTTATGAGTCATAAGCATCAAAAGAATTTTATCCCTGCTATCCAGCTCAGCAATGGTAAACTTTGTACCTCGGTTGACGAAGTTGGGGATGCTTTCGTTAATTTTTTCAAGGAGCTGCTTGGCACTTCAAAGGAAACCCTTCCCTTGGATGTAGAGGTCTCTCGGTCTGGCCCTTGCATTGATACGGGACATAGTGGGTGGTGATTTTTGCCTTGATATTCGTGATTTCTTTGCCACAGGGGATCTTCTCAGGCAGATAAATCACTCCATTATTGCACTCATTCCCAAATCAGCTCATGTGTCGTCAGCTACTGATTTCAGGCCAATTTCTTGCTGCAATGTGATCTATAAGGTTATCTCCAAGATTCTCTTTGCAAGGTTAGCTGCCGCGCTTGCAGGTATCGTTAGTCCAGTGCAAAATGCTGTCCTGGGTGGTAGAATGATAGCTGATAACATTCATCTACTTCAAGAGCTTCTTCGTCAATATGGGAGAAAGCGAGCTTCCCCTAGATGTCTGCTGAAAATAGACTTCAAAAAAGCTTCCGACTCAGTTCAATGGCCCTTCCTAAGACAGCTCATGTTGTCTTTTGGATTTCCAAGCCGCTTTGTTCATTCAATTATGCGGTGTGTGGATGTTATGATACTGGCATGCAAACCCGACAAAATAAAAGGCAAGGGACAAGATAAAATGAGAAATTAGACACACAAGAATGAGAAATTAGACACACAAGAATTTACGTGGTTCACCCAATTTGGCTACGTCCACGGGCAAGTATAGAAGGATTTTACTAAGTAATGTGAGAATTACAACCTCTCTCTACTAATAGGAGAACAACTGAAATCTCTCTATTAATAGGAGAAAACACCTCACTTACTCTCTCACAAATACCTCACAATTTTGTGGGATTACTTTCCCTCTCTTACTCTTCTCTTCCTCTCTTGTTTCTCTCTTGTGGTGTGATTTTTATGGCAAGGATGCACTGCCTATTTATAGGCAAGTATCCTTGCCTTTGTCTTGCAAAAGACAAAGCAAGGCAAGTGGCACATGTTTGGTGCCTACAATTTGTGACTAAGGAAGGATGGCTTCACCACCATTGTTGACTCCCACCATTATTGACTTAGGTGGCTGGACTTAGGTGGCTGACTTCACATTCTCCCACTTGAAGACTTTGATGATTTAATCAAGTCTTCACACATGATCATCTGTGATTCTTCTATCCTTTCTATACTTGTCATTTTCATGCTGCTTACGTTTCTGCTAGGCCATAAGAGGATCTGCACCATATGTACTTGTCAGTGTTGACTGGTTTGGTTAAAGCATCTGCTGGGTTTTCCTTCGTGTGAACCTTCTGAAAATTTACACTTCCATCTTCCACCACTTCGCGAACAAAGTGATACTGAAGATCTATGTGTTTTGTTCTTGAATGAAACGCTGGATTCCTTGCAATATGCAAGGCACTTTGACTATCACAATACAAAAGAATATTCTCTTGTTTGTGCCCGAGCTCCTCCATAAGTTTCTTCATCCATATTGCTTCTTTACAAGCTTGTGTAGCTGCCATGTACTCAGCTTCTATTGTGGATAAAGCTACAACAGTCTGAAGTTTAGAGACCCAGCTCACAGCTCCTCCTGCAATTATGAACACATAGCCTGTAGTGGATTTTCTTTTCTCAAGGTCACCAGCAAAATCTGAGTCAACATAACCTCTGACCGTAAATTTTGATCCTCCATAACATAATGCAACATCTGAGGTACCCTTGATGTATCTCAAGATCCTTTTAATAGTATTCCAATGCTCTCTACCAGGATTTGCCATATATCGACTAGCTGCTCCCACTGCTTGTGCAATGTCTGGTCTTGTACATATCATGGCAAACATTAAACTTCCCACTGCTGATGCATACGGTACTCGAGACATCTCCATCCTCTCTGCTTCATTGCTAGGAGACATACTTGAGGATAATTTGAAGTTAACAGGAAGTGGGGTGGAAATTGGCTTACAATCTTGCATGTTGAAGCGTCGCAAGATCTTCTTCAAATAATTTTTCTGAGAAAGCCAAATCTTCCTCTTACTTCTGTCTCGGTGAATTTGCATCCCTAGAATCTTGTTTGCTGGTCCCAAGTCCTTCATATCAAACTCCCTAGCCAACTGTGCCTTCAATTCTTGGACTCGATCTTTGTTGGGGCCTATTACCAACATGTCATCCACGTACAACAACAGAATGATGAAAACATCATTTTCTTCAAACCTCTTGTAATACGTACAATGGTCTGAACTGAGTCTGTTGTACCCAAGGCTAATTATGAAGGAATCAAATCTCTTGTACCAACACCTCGGCGCCTGTTTGAGACCGTATAGAGATTTGTTCAACCTGCAAACCAAGTTCTCCTTGCCTGTTTCAGCAAAACCCTCTGGTTGGAGCATATAAATTTCTTCTTCAAGTTCTCCATGAAGAAATGCAGTTTTCACATCTAACTGCTCTAAGTGAAGATCAAATATAGCACACATTGCCAAGACTACTCTGATTGTAGTAAGTCGTACCACCGGAGAAAATATCTCATTGAAGTCTATTCCTTCTTTCTGAGCATATCCTTTCACCACCAATCTTGCACGATACCGCTCCACTTGATCATTGCCATCACGCTTTATCTTGTAAACCCATTTGTTGCCAATGGCCTTCCTTCCTTGTGGTAG
>Ga0325411_1005801_pt1 | contig 13618 bp, 6 predicted proteins | sample PopdelMetagenome_13_FD_206181 | JGI IMG/M metagenome (GOLD analysis project Ga0325411, IMG submission 206181) | Populus deltoides microbial communities from Bellville, Georgia, United States - Xylem-PdIQD-R4 | ecosystem: Host-associated > Plants > Phyllosphere > Stem > Wood/Secondary xylem... | reverse complement strand
AAAATAAAAATATAAAAATTTTAAATTTTTTTTAAAAATACTTTTCAACCACATTACCAAATATAAATAAATTTCTCAGCAATACTTATCAGAATTTAGCGATCTACAGTTAATATTATAGCTCTGACAAATCATTTACATTTCAAGCTAGCCATAACCAGACCCAAATCATAAAAATTATGAACCAGATCCATTTAATTGCTTGTAATTAAACACAAAATCTAATCCATGGACAACCTTATAATTAACGAAGGTAGATGGTTTTATTCAACACAACAGGAGACGGAGAGGCTGGCTAGTTTATAGCATGGATCGATGAGCTAGAAATACAGGGTTGAATTAGACTACAGCAAAATCTATCGAGAAAAAAAGAAGAAAAAAGTTAGCCTGGAGGAAGAAGATGACTGGGTGATCACAATCAAGGGAACAAAAAACCTCGATCATTCCTCCTTTTAGATTAATTTATGTCAAAACACAATTACATGTGATGCATCTCTCTCTCTCTCTCCAAGTTATCATCATCCCAGCTAGTGGCAGGCTGGAGGCCAACCGTGTTTCCCACTAACCTAGCTATCCAAGCCACAGGATGGTCAATCCAGACGTCGAAAACAACCACCTTACATCTTTACAATCGAAGAGACCGCGACAACCTAACCTTAAATTGGCCAAACTATAAAGCTGAATCAGCACATGACCTAGCTAGCTGGGATATAATTGCCAAGAGGCAATACTCTGATGAAACAACGGGAAAATAGCATTTATCCAGCTAGCTCGTGGAGAGACCAAGGTTCCTTTCGTGGGGAGCACCAGCAAGGAATATGCCAGCAATTTGATAAATACAAAATACGACACAAACATTCTACCATCCAAATCTTAGTTCAAGGGCTGGCTCCCTGTGTCACACGTACAGAACTACAGTACTCTGGTCGTCTTGCCCTTCATGTCTGGTGGATTTTAAGGTCCAACACAGAAGACAACATTGTTTATCGAAGTAAAATATGTCATATATATGATTTATCACATTTGCATGGACTTAACATTTATATATAGTTGGTGAAACTATATATGAAATTACCAATATATTTATCAGACGTCACACAAGCAGTGAAACTCTTTTTTTTATCGAGAATATTCGCCCACAATATAGGAATATTAATTGAAAAAATCAATTTCATTTTTCTTATGTGAGGGTAAAAAAATAAAAGGGGGGTTGACTCTAGTCATTTCAATCAATAAAAAGGATATATTCTCGACAAAAAGAAAAGAAAAGAGATGTATCCTGTGGATATGATAATTAGATTTACCATTAAATTGCCATTTGAAATCACATGAGATTGAATATCGTTGATTGTTTAAATAGTAATTTCAACGTTTTTATGGTTAAGTGAATTATATCTTGTTTTTGGATTACTGAGAAATAACACTTCCAATCATGGCCTGTTTATTTTTAGTTTTAAAAATATTTTAAAAAAAATTAATTTTTTTTATTTTTTTCTTCAAATTAATATATTTTTTGATGTTTATAAATTATTTTAATGTGCTGATATTAAAAATAATTTTTTAAAAATAAAATGAAATTATTTTAATGTATTTTTTAATAATAAATATTTTAAAAAACAACTGTAACTTAGTAGATTCCAAACAGAATTCTCAATTGATCCTTTCATCGGAAAATCTAGCCGAGCCTTTTCTCAACTAGGTCCTCGTGTAAAACATATTTGTAGATGGAAGGATCAACCTAAGGATTTACATTGAGAAGCTAATTAGTTAAAAAAAAAACAAATTAAAAACTCAATTGAGAAAAGGGTTATTGGTTGGGGATGCGCCCAACACCATTGGAAAAAAAAAATTATATTATTGAATTGTTTTGATGTGAATAAATTTTAAAAAATATAAAAATTATTTTAATATATTTTTAAATAAAAACTATTTTAAAAAACAATCTCTATTATAATACTAATCACTGTTCAGCTAATGTTGTGTGCTGCACAAGCATTGACAAGACAATAAAAACAATCAAAATTAGGTAATGATCTATCCTACCAAAAAAAGGTTTAGCACCTCCAATTTTTTTGACCTCGAGGAGGTAAGAAAAAAAGGGGGATATTCACACAAAGTGTTGATTGAATACATCAACAGATCACAGCCATAGATCAAAATTCTAAGTTGATGACATATGCAAAAGTCAGAAGAATCTATGGTTGAAGTGTAATATGGGCCCACAGGAACAATGGAGCTGAGATCCCATGCATGCATGTGGATGCACAAAGTTGTGTACTTACAAATCCATCTCCATTAAGTATATATGATGGTAGGAAGAAGAAGCAATGAAGCATTCCATCTCTTTCCCTTTTATCAGGTCAGGGGAAAAAAATACACAAGCTTCTCTCAGTTTCCATTTTTGCCTTTCACTGCAAAGGAAAAGTAGTAAATAAAACCAGAAAAATTCAAAATTTGTTTTATAAAAAATATATAAAAACAGAAAAAGAAAATAAAAGAAAATCAGCTCCTTCCATTTTTGAGCCTCTCCCTATATATTCCTCACACCAGACTCCACAAAATTTTCTCTCACTCTTTCTCTCTCCAAAACAAAACAACCCTTTTCTCTCACTAGAATTTATGTTTGTATAAATAAATTTGCAATTTTGTTTGGTGACTGAATTTGCATTAGCTGATCAAAAAATTGAAACACAAATTAAAAGAATTAGAAGACGAAGAAGAGGAGGGCATATTGTAGAGGAGGATGAACATGCCCTCTATTTATATTCTCATTATGCCTCCTCTCAGATCTTAAATTATCAATTTTGATGAGATTTACCATCTGGGTTTTTCTTTAATCAGTGGGTTCTGTAAGATTTTTGAGTTTCTTGATTCGGATCTTTGTAAATTTTGGACCTTTATTGAATTCCAGGATTGAATTTCTGTTTCTGGGTTTTTTTTTTCAGGTTTGATTGATTCTAGATTGTTGGTTGGCTGATTGATCGTTGAAGGATCTGTTAAGTTTTTGACTTTTGTGTCAAACGAAAACATAGGAGTTTTGTTGTGTGTTTTTTCTTAATTGTCCGAATAAAGGTATTGCCTAAATTTGAATTGCATTCTTATTAGATACAATGATAACTTTGATTCATTGTCTGCTTAGAGTTATCTGTCCTTGTTGGTTTTGATTTGCTATTGAATTGTATGTAACTATGTTGTTGTTGATTGGATCCAGTGTAAAATACGTCTACTGAATTGAAGCAGGCGCTTGATTGTCTAAAAAGGTTTGCCTTTTTGTACTGATTTTATTAGTAGTGTGATTTGCATTTGTGAAGTTTTGGGCTTCATATTCACGAAGAAAAATATTTTGTATTGTAGAGATTAAAGAGGAAAAAAAATGCAATCTGATAGTGGCAAGCTGTTCATTGGGGGAATTTCATGGGACACCGATGAAGAACGGCTCAAGGGCTATTTTCGATCTTTTGGGGAGGTGGTGGAGGCTGTGATAATGAAGGATCGCACCACAGGGCGTGCCCGTGGATTTGGTTTTGTTGTTTTTGCTGACCCAGCTGTTGCAGAGCGAGTCATTAAGGAAAAACACAGCATTGATGGCAGAATGGTAAGCTTTGGTAACCTTAAAAGTGACTCCAGATTTGTGTGTAATGTAATAATGCTGTTCAGAACTTTTACTATATACTGCACCATACAAAGCGGAGAATTCATTTCTGTATCAGAGTGATGAGTCCAATTTTCTAATTCTTCTTCTGTAGTAAGATATCAAACTCAGCCAAGTGAAAATGCTTGCCTTCTCTCAGTTTATTTTTTTATTTTTTATATTTATTTTTTATTATTATTATTATTATTATTATTCCAAATTTGCTAATATTCCAAATTTGTGATTTTAAAGTCTCAAGTGTTGACAGATTCCCACTGTCTGTGCTTGTTCTTCTAATTGATGTGTTCATCCTCAGGTTGAGGCAAAAAAGGCTGTTCCTAGGGATGACCAGAATATTCTGAATAGAAACAGTGGTGGTAGCATCCACAGTTCTCCCGGTCCAGGGCGTACAAAAAAGATTTTCGTAGGAGGCTTAGCATCCACAGTCACAGAAAATGATTTTAAGAATTATTTTGACCAGTTTGGGATCATCATAGATGTTGTGGTGATGTATGATCATAACACACAGAGGCCAAGGGGATTTGGGTTCATCACTTTTGATTCTGAGGAGGCAGTGGACAAAGTTTTGATGAGGACTTTTCATGAACTGAATGGAAAAATGGTTGAGGTCAAGAGAGCTGTACCCAAAGAGTTATCACCCGGTCCTAGTCGCAGCCCACTTGGTGGATATAATTATGGTCTAAATAGGGTTAATAGCTTCCTTAATGGCTACACTCAGGGATATACTCCAGGTACAGTTGGAGGCTATGGACTTAGGATGGATGGCAGATTCAGTTCAGTTGCTGGTGTCCGAAGTGGTTTCCCTCCATTCGGTTCTGGTTATGGAATGGGTATGAATTTTGAGCCAGCATTGAGCCCTAGTTACGGGGGCAATGCAAATTTTAATAGCAATCTCAGCTATGGGCGGGGAATGAATCCTTACTATATTGGTAATACTAATAGCCTTGCTAGACCTATAGGATATGATGGAGGTAATGGAGGAAATACTTCATTTTTCAGCTCGGCAACAAGAAACTTGTGGGGAAATGGGGGGCTAAATCATAACTCCAACTCTACAAGTTCAAATGCATACATGGGATCTGGAACTGGAAGCCTTGGAGGAAGCACCTTTGGCAACAGTGGGGCTAATTGGAGTTCTTCATCACTTCCAGTTCAAGGTGGAGGAAATAATGTTTCTAATAGCAATCTGAGTTTTGGGTATGGAAGTGGTGAAAATAGTTTTGGTTTGGGCATAGGTAGTTATGCAAGAAACAGTGGGAACAATGCGGGTGCAACAATATCACATGCTGCATCAAATGGTAGTTTTGATGGAGCATTTGCTGACCTTTATGGTGGTAGTTCAGATTATGGGGACCCCACTTGGCAGTCATCAAATTCTGAGCGAGATGGATCTGTTTCCTTTGGTTATGGTCTTGGGAATGCCACTTCTGATGTTCCAGTCAAAACTTCCCCTGGTTATGTTGGTGGTTATAGTGTTAATAAGAGACAGTCAAATAGAGGTAAGAGCTTCTAGTCTAGTACATTCATTCAATTGCTTGCTCTGGTTCTTTAAAAGTTCTTTCTTAATATTACTTTAATAAATAATTTACATACTGAATAATTAAGGTTGCTCCTAATGTTCTGAAAGACAAGTATGCACGAGTCTTTATAACCAGCAATAGCATAAGCAATTAGTCTCCATTTTCTTTTTTTCTATCTCATTTCTCTATGTCTGTGTGCATATGTACAGATGGGAAATAATTACAAATGGTTTGCCCAGATAATTTATGATTTTTGAAACATGAAGAAATCAATTTGAAACAGGGATCTGTCTTAGCATGTCTTGTTTTGTTCGTAATACTTTGGATTCCTCATCTTGCACTTACTGGATGTGGTGTAGTTGATATTTGATTTCTATCACTGAAAGTGTTGCTTTAACCCAAACCATTTGACTGCCATATTATTTGTTGTTTTTTACATTATGACAGAGGAATATTGTTCAATTGTCTAGTTTCAAAGGAATATTGTTTAAGTGTTTAGTTTCAAATGTATGAATCAATTGAGCAATAGATAAGATACAGCAAACCAATTAGCAGAAATTTGCTTGACCTCATGGTCAGTGCAATAGTTGACTGAGATAAATTAATAATCCAATGTTTTGTGAGGAACATGATCTTGCACCACCCCTATGCACGTCTCAAATTCTTTTTTTTTTCTGCTATAGATGGTTCATGAGGAACCACAGGCTAATCCCAATGTTGGCATGGACACTCCCTCGCCATCATGCAGAACATGAAGTGTTAATAATGCTGAGAGTTCAATATCATTGTTTTCTATTTTCATGAATTAACATTTTTGGTTTGAGGTTCGGAGGAGCAATCTAAACTTATCTTCATTATTTTCATAGAAAAAAGTGTAAAAAGATGTTCTCTGTGCATATATTGATTGGAAAACGAGCCTAGGAAAGCTTAGATTGTGTTTGCTTTCAGAAAATAGTTCTTTAGTTTCCATCTCTAGTTTTTTTTTTAATTCTAAAATGATCTCTCCTTAAAAAATCAAGGAATTGCTATTAAATTGCTCATTATTTCTGGTGCATTTATTCATAATTATTGCAAGTCTGCCTAATTTCCATTGTTGAGATGTAGACAGTTGATGTTTTCCTGGCTAGATTTTGCTCTTTTCTGTAGTATCTTTGTTAATATTCATTTATGTTAATGTCGCCTTGTCAAGAGATGTTTCTCGACTAATAAAGCACAAATGATGAGCACAAAACACTTTTCTGCCTCTCCACTTCCTTGTCTTTGTGGCTGATTTTAACATGTAAACCATGAATTTTAGGTTCCACTATTTTTGTGCACTATCACACTTACCGTTTTTCCTCCATTCCATTGTAAAAACTCACCATTCTGTTTTGGAGCGCCTGCAAATTTTTGTCAGTAAACAGAATACAGATGGCATAGTTATTCTTCTTCCTATAATGTACTCTTTCATGACATTAGTTTCATGCTGGACAGGACATCAGTTTCAAATGTGCACGTTCTAGTTTCTATGAGAAAGAGGGAGTAATGCACTTGGCATATCCTAGTATTTCTTAGCATTTTGCAGTGATCTGTTCAGGTGGAATTTTTCAACGATCCTTGTATTATCAAATTTAAAAGCTGGATTATACTTTGGAAGTTAGTTTATAACCATTTTTCAACGATCCTTGTATTATCAAATTTATCATGATTGGATGTTAATTCACATCTCCACTATGACTGTGTGATGAAGTGAGAACTCACTTGATTTATCATGTGCTTTCCTACCATGTTGTCCTTTGTGTCTGAATAAAAGCCTATATTGTTGCATGAATCTTCTTGTATGCTTTGTTGACTTGAAACATACCATAATGAGATCTTCTGTCTAATTGGACCTTTATTGATTTCCCATATGGATTTTGGCTTAGACAGTGAGCGAGTGAGCAGGAGAATGGTGTGTCAATTGGTTCCACTTTTGACTCAATTGTTTCATGAACTAAAGTGTATTCATCTGTGGATCTGTTCTGGTCGACATTTTGACCAGTCAGGTTTTGAATGAGGATTTTAAATTAGAAGTTCAACCACCAGCCATGCAAATAAAGATTGAGACAGAATGGCATAGGAGCATGCTCCCATAACACATTTGGTGAATGAGAAATGGGTGCATCAAATGTGTGCAAGAAATGATAACAGATTAATGTGTTGCATTTTGCTTGCTGCGTTTGCAAGTTTAGTCATCATTTGGTCCTTCTGGAGGCTTCCTATGATAGTTTCTCAAATTATGTGGATGAAAAAAATAATTGTAAGAGATTGAAATGTGTCAATAGAACATCCTTTGGTTCTGAGTGCATGGCATTGGTTGATTGATTGGAGTTTACATGCTTATTGGTAAGATGTAAAAAAAGACAAGGAAGATTATGACATTGGGATTGATGGGCTTGGGAAGTCCTGCAATCAGGGGCTTATAAGAAAATTGAATAACAAAGACAAATGGAAGTTGGTAATGTGTTGAAGAATGAAATGTTCAGTTAAGCAAGGTTTTTTTTTGTTCTTTTCTAAATGGTAATTCCTGGATTATAAGCTCACTAATCTTGAAGTTGCATTACTTCGTCTTGTATTTGTGAGTGATCAGTTGCAAGGGTTGCACATTCCACTCACAGAAATACAGTTTTGCATTTATCCATTACTCTGGATCATCTCTCTTTACCATTGACTCGCAAATATCTAATAAATATGTGGTTGTAGATCTTATTTTGTTGATTGAACTGCTGAAGTTTTACTGTTCCATCCATTTTAGCTAAGAAGCTGAGTGTGGTCTAAGTGTTTGTACTATTAGCATGTACAATGCAAAGTTCTTTGATTTCCTTCACTGGTATCTATGCTGATGACAATGGTTTCTTGTGTAATTTAATTTTTCCCCTGCAATTTTTGAATTGAAAATTGTATGAACAATGTATAGCGATTTAATTTGTGGTACATGAGATATATTTTGATGAATTGATTTTATGGTGCGTCAACCTTTTGATTTTGATGGATAATCTTCAAATTTGTTTCAGGAATTGCTACCTAGCTGGATCATTTCTGTTATCACGAAATATTAGGTGGAGATATTCTGGTGACCAGGTGAACTGTGAATTTCGCACATCCTCTTATTAGTATATTTCAGTTAAAACAAATTGGTTATCTAGAGCTAACTGGAGTGCCTGCTCTGAAGAATTAAATTTAGGGATAGAAGTTATAAGGGATTTTGTGTCAAGGATCGAGTTTTGAGTTACATTTTAGGTTTTTCTTTTCTTGTTCTTTGATTGAGATGTAAAATCAGCTTGCGGGATATAGTCAAACTGCATCAATCATCTCTGGTGAGGCTGGCGATACAAAAAGATTTAGACTTTTTTTTTTTTTACTCCCTAGTTTTTTATGCCCTGTAATTTCTGGCTAAGTTGTGGATTTTTCAGCCATGTCTTGTTCTTCCTACTTCCCATTGATTGGGATCGTTTTTCAGCAGATTGTACCCCAGATTCTTGTTGATTTTACTAGTGTGAAACGTTCAAGGGATACCCATCTAGGGTCCCCATGAATAAGTTGCCACATATTATGATTCTTTTTTCTTGGCTATATTCTATATGCAAAGAGTTGAAACTCGGTATTTGAAATGAACCCTTTTTAGCACGTAAATTGTCGCATATGCTGACCAAGTAATGTTGATGACTGGATATCTAGTGTTTATCTCGTTGTTTTGCTAAGTTTCCCATCAAGCGGATGCAGTAGTGCATTCAGTGTGCTAAGCAACGGGACCCTCAAGATTTCTCAACAGCACATAGCATCCTACCTACTAAGATAACAATTCTGGTCCTCAGTATGCCTAAGCCTGTCATATGGGCACGATTTATTTCGCTTGCTTCCCAGTATGGCATGCAAAGTGCACTGACTTGCATGTACCATACGATATCCATAAATTTTCATCTGGGATAGCCCCTTTTTGTTTCGGCTTTCTGTTTAGACTATAACTGGCCTTTGCCCATTTCCCAGTGCCGCTAAGTTCGATCATCCTTTCCACTTCTCTGTGAATGAACAATGACTTATTCCTCAAATGCTCTGTCTAAGGGCCTCACAGCTTTTAGAGGTTTTATGGCGTCTCCAAAAGCGAAGATCGTATTCCTGACCTGTGCAGTATGGCTGTCAAGCAATCCAACCTTCTCATTCACCTGTGCATCAGCAAAGCATTTGATCTTGCTAAGCACTCTTGTTTAGTCGAATGCTTTCTATTTCTACCAGGAAATGAATACGGCAGGAATAAACTGTCATGTATGTGTTTGATTTTTTCTTAGGTTGGTAAGGTGTCAGTCTCGCCACCTAAGCCTGGATAATGAGATAGAGTGTTTCTGAAGAAATCTGTGTCTTCCTTTCCAATTTATAGTAATACTAAATGGTTCATTATCGGTATATAATACCTGGGCTCTGTGTTGCATCCTATGTCTAAGCTTGTAAGAAGAAAAAAAATATTGTCCAGGGATGATAATTAACATAAATTTTATGCTATCAAAGCCCTTCAGGACAGCTATTCTTGGTGAGTCCTCCCTTCTCTCTCCATGCCATGTTGCCTCGCCTCCCTAGTTGACCACATGATAACTTCCCCCAAAGCCAGCTGAGACCATGGTCCATTTGGCCTTGTACACTCAATTGCTCAGTTTTGGTGCGCCTGATCTGAGCCAAATTTATGGAGGTGTGAAAGAGATTGGAGTTTCTAATGGCCCAAAAGTTGAAAGGACAAGGAAAGAAGAAAAAAGGGATCGGAAACGGCTTTTGATATGACCTTTCGGGAGATGCTAGCTAATGCTTCTTGCAATCAATCAATTTTCCAAACTTTTACAGACTGTAAATATTGAACATTCCAACCCTGCACATGCAAATGCATAATTAGAGCATTCTTTCTATTTGAATGCCGTACTAGTCAGAAGACTTGGGAAGTCTCTCTCTCTCTCTCTCTCTTGTACAGGGAGGGACCGAAGCCCAGAGAAACAACAATGTACATGCAACCCTTTCCGGGCTAACAATATACTACATGGCACATGCACGTGCCTTCTGTAGCAGAGGAGGAAGAAACAATGAATTTGCAAGTCAATAATTAGTGCTGCAATTGCCTTTTCGAAGAGCATGCCTGATGAGGACATCTCATTCCTTCCACAGCAGCCTTTGAATTGGAACAATAAACTGGGTTTTGCAGGATTTCTCAAAGGCTATGCTCTAGCAAAGCTGAAGTCACCTCTAGATCAGTGACTTTCTTGAAGCTTTGATCTCAAGGATGGTGATTGGATGCCAATAAATGCAACCTCCAGTTCTGGCTTAAGAAAATAATCTATCTATGTGTTATAGATCTACAAATCTAGAAGTAATTCATCAGGTTAACTTCTTATATGATGATGCCATGCATGCTTTCCAATGTAATTTTCTTCCAGAAACTTGCTTTCCTTCAACGGTTGCAACGTTTAGCATCAAGCTGCTGTGACAAGAAGAAGAAATTAAAACCCTTTCCTTGGCTTTTAACACGATATTACTCGTACCTCTCATTAGAGAAGAAGAAGAAGAAAACAAGAAACAGAATATTAAACAGCTTAAAGAGAACCCTATCATCCGATAAAAATGACTTTTTTAAAATATTAAAATAATAATATATTATATTAATTTGAATTAATTAAAATTAACCTATTAGATGATGATATCATAATAATTCTATAATTTTTTTTTTATTAAACTAAAATTTCTATCAATCTAATATTAAATTATAAAATTTAAAATAAAATTCAACTAAAAAAATAAGTCATTTTTTATGATAGGAATGGTGAAAATGACTATTTAAGTATTTCATTATAATAAATTCTTTAAAACCCAGTTTCTTGCTGCTTCTTTTAAATTTACTTTCTGTGGTTTAGCAATAAACATTTTTTATATATTATCTCTTTCTTGTGATTTATTAGCGATTTATAAGATTATATGTACCTTTTTTCATCAAAACTATCTTTTCTAATTTATGTAATTTTTCATTGTTCAGACAAAAAATATTCTTTTTTTTTTATATAAAAAGCACAGTTCATTAAATAAAAAAGCAACAACAATCCAAAATAATATTCACAGAAAATATGATTTGAACTTTATTTTGGTATAATATCCATGACCACAAACGCAAAAAACAATTATGCATAGTAGATTAACATATAAAAATTAACTAAATGATTTCTAACATTATATATAAAAAAAGCTATTATCTTATTTAAAAATAAATATTAAATTAAATGGTATTTAATGAAATAATATAATAAATTTAAATTTAATTATTTTATTAAAATAAATCTTAATTAAATGAAATATAATGAGAAAAGAAAACAACATTTTCCAATCTTGAAGATCCCACATCTAAGAATCATTCATTGATATTTCTATCTAGCCATCATATATACTGTGAATATTAGAAATTTATTTCAAGAAAATAATAGTTAATTGGTTTATTTGAAGCAAAATTAAAATTAAGGCCATTAACTTCTAAGGTTATTTTTTTTAAAAATCATTCTTCAATTAAAATACTTTTATTTGAAACATTAGTTTGTTTAAAACAAATTGTGTTTGGAAGATAAACTGATATGAAAAAACCTTTAATTTACATGTTTTATAAACCTAAAAACCTTCTATTTTACATGGAAAAGCTTAAAAGTTAAAATTAAATCAATGAAAATATCTTAGGTTAAGCAGGTTTTGAGCTTAAGCCACACATACTTACTAAGTTTGGGCCAAGAATTGGATCTATTGTAAAATATTTTTTAGACCCATTAAAAAATTATATTTTAATCCACGATGAACAAACCATGGATATTTATCTTCCTCTATTATAGTAGTTTTTCTTTTTTGAATAGAAAAATATATCTTCTTTTTCTAAAAAATATCATATTATTTATTATGATGGTGTTTTAAGCCTATAAAGATTAATTTTTAGCTAACCTATGAACAAACTTTCTTTGATGAATAAATTATCTTGATAGTTATCTTCCTCTATTTAAGTATTTTTTATATATATTTTGAATGGAAAAATATCTCTTTTTAAAAGAAAATAAATATCATAATTTGTTATGATGGTGTTTTAGGCCTAAAAATATTATTTTTTAGCTAATGTATGAACAAATGAACAAACTATCTTCATATTTGTCTTCCCTATCCAAGTAGGTTTTTTTTTTTAATGGAAAAATCTCTTTTTAAAATAAAAGAAATATTATATTATTTAATATGATGGCTTTTTAGGCCTATAAAGATTTAGCCAACCTATGAACAAATTGTATGGTATTTATCTTCCTCTATCTGAACAAGATTTTATTTTTAATGGAAAAACATTAAAGGTAAAAAATTATCAAATTGTTTTTTTATGATGGGTAATTAAACTTGATAAATGTCGGAAGGAACATTGAAACAGTTGAAATCCTTCAATGAAAAAATGGATTCGTTTCAATTCTTTGGAGTATAAATTACAATTACAGTATGGTAATATATATTTGATTTGCTAGATTCATCAATTTTAATGGTACAAGACTAACATTAGAACAAATAAAAATAGAAGAGGAACCATCTAGTAATTTTAATAGTCTAGTGATAAGAGTTGAGAATCAAGTGGTTTGTTCCCCTTATGATTTCAGGTTTGAGTCATGTGGTTGCTAATATGATAGTCACTGGATGCTTATATGGTCATTAACTTTAGAGCCCGTGAGACTAGTTGAGGTATACACAAGTTAGTCCGGATACTCATATTAATAATAATAATAAAAAAAAAATAAGAGGCAAACTAGCCTACACTTAGTGATGAAAATGGAGAACAAGGCTTTAAAGGATTTCGTATGCAATGGCATTTGTTTGGAAACATTAATTGCAATCTATTTTAGAAGAGTAAATCATTATATAATCCATGTGATTCTTAATAAAATAATTAGTTAATCCATCTGTTTTTTCTTTCAAAAAAAAATAATATTTGATACTTATATTTTCGTATTTAATTATAACTTGGTCCTTTTGTTGGTCTTTATTTTTATGTTTATTTTTATCATAATTAAATTATTTATTTGCAAAAAATAGTTTGGGCTAGGATGGAAAAGAAGGAGATTGCAGAGGATTTCTTTCTTGACTTCATCATTATACGAGTTTTCGTGGGTTAGTTTTGGTTCTTTTTTAAAAAATTTGCTAGTCAATTTCTCAAAAAATTAATATGCCCATGAATCAATCTATAAAACTTTTATTTTCCTTTTTTTTTTTAAAAAAAAAAACTATGATCCAAAGATATTTGGATTGGTGAATAGAACCCATACGGATGCGTGGTTCCTCAGCTAGTATAATAATAAATGCTAGAATGAGAGTTTTGATTTTTATATATTTACATAGTTAGTTAAATAAAGGACCTAGTTATTACTTAATTATATTATGTCACATATAAAAATTA
>Ga0325411_1005799_pt1 | contig 13620 bp, 5 predicted proteins | sample PopdelMetagenome_13_FD_206181 | JGI IMG/M metagenome (GOLD analysis project Ga0325411, IMG submission 206181) | Populus deltoides microbial communities from Bellville, Georgia, United States - Xylem-PdIQD-R4 | ecosystem: Host-associated > Plants > Phyllosphere > Stem > Wood/Secondary xylem... | reverse complement strand
TGAGTTATGTGGTAATGGTTACTTTCCATGCTTTAATATATATATATATATATATATATATATATATATATATATTAAAGCATGGAAAGTAACCATTACCACATAACTCATTCTCTCTTCTTGCTAAATATATATATATATTAAAGCATGGAAAGTAACCATTACCACATAACTCATTCTCTCTTCTTGCTAACCTTTTCTTTTCTCTCATGCTTTCTTTGTCAAACACAGGTCTAGGAAAAAACTCAAATAGTCAACCACTCCTTGTTAACCAAATCGTATGCAATTAGAGAATCAATGCCACCCCTATCAGGCTGACAATAAAAGATGCCATCGGCGAAATAAAAAGGGAGATGAAATCATAACCACAATTAGTTTTTATGTTGTATATGTAAGAGCATTAAGTCAATTTCATCCATGCCCTGACTTGTTTAATTTATTTGTAATGAGGCAAATAAATAACATATAATTAAGTAGGCATTCTATATATGTAAGTTTCTTTGCTTAGACATTCCCAGGAGATGTGTATGGTTCAAATTCCCAAGTCTTTATTTTATGGCTGATTATCCAAAAAACTAATCTCTCTAATGATATTATTGTATCCTAAAACACAAATTACTATTTATTATAATAGTGCAATTACTGTATTGTCCCTTGATTATTTTATCTTTTGTCTTTGCTTCGAGGGTAAGGTGGTCTTTTCATTATAACAAAAATATCTCTTTGAGGATTGTGCGAGGTTATTTTGGTAATTGTGTTTTTAAAACACGGTAAAATTACTAATGTAACCCTTGAATAAAATAATAACAAACAAACCATGATGAAATTACAACCAAGCCCTTAAAGCTAAGGCTAAAAAATTTGAATGGTAAGGGTATTGTAATAATTCTATTATTCAATCAAATATGAAAATACAAAAAAGTCATTGTGCTAAAGGCATTTGATTATTTTATTCAAGGTTCATTTACAAACTTATCATTTAAATAACTCAATCAAAGTTCAACGCAACAATAACAACAAAACTAACTTCATAATATAATTTGATTATCTTAATACAAGAGTTAATAGAAATTCATAGTTGTGGAGCACTAACAAAACATAAATAAAAAGTACAAATTACAACCAAAAGAGCAGGTTCTGAAGATCTAACAAAAGTGACATGCTAACAAGCTATAAGTATGAAAAGATAAATAATGAGTAGGTGAGTTCAATAACTCAGTGAGTAGATAATGTTTAATATACATACATGAGGTAATACAACAATAAGGAATATATATATAACTTTAGGTTTAGGAAAGTTTCTTAAATAGGTCATAACAATAATATCATAAGGTACAGCTCATTAGGAAATCAAAACGCGATGAGTATGAGGCTCTGTGTTGTGAGATGATCAGTCCACACAGGTTGGTGACTCCCCCGGTCACCTAGAGTTTAGATACGATGTGCATAAAAACTAACATTACCCTGTTAGCATAAGTATTCTGACTGACATACCATAGGTTCATATTATAATCAAACATACAGATTCATATCTTAAGGTTCAACTCATGACATCAATCAAATGAAGAGCTATCAATTCAGAAATCAATTAAAAATTATGTATTGGCTCATATCAAGAATTCAGATTTAATAATTGATTATACTTTATCGTAACAAAGATAATAATCAACATATATATTATCAAGAAGCATGATCCAATCCGTATTAATAATTCAAATATTTATATTATTTCTCATGTATGTGGAAAATTATCCACTCACTTAACTCAAAAACGAACAAAACTCAAAGGCAAATACTGAAGAAAATCCTAATGATGTCCTACGGGTAGAATTTCAGGATTATCTGAATACAAAAGGAGACGTACTAAAAACAACTCGAAAAGAACTTATAACCTATTTAATACACTTAACTAAGGGTCTAACTCATAACCCTATATGTTTATGAACCAAACGAGTCATTTTTTTCCAAAAACCAAAAAACTAAACAATTTTTCCAAAATTTAATTCATAAGGAAATAAATTATAAAACTTGATAATAATTTCAAACAACCCTTGATTATTCATCAAACCAATATGAAAAGGCTAATATTACAGCTAGGGACCAATCATGAATTTTATCATATTTTTAGGAGTTAAATTGGAGGACCAAACTGAAAATGTCATAAATTCATGACTATATTGGAAATTTTCCCATGATCCATCCTCAATTTTGTCCAGAATCTCGAATTTTCTTTAGGGACCATTCTAGAATTTTATCAAATTTTTAGGGGTCAAATTGGAGGGTCAAACTGAAAATATCATAAATGCATAACTATACTAGAATTTTACCTATAATTCATCTTCAATTCTATCCAGAATCTCGAATTATGCTCCAAGGATCATTATGTAATTTTTTCAAAGTCTTTCAACAAACCATAACTCAAATCATCATCCTTACCTACAATCTTTCAAAATCAACTAAATAACTCATTATCCATAACAATTAACCTATAATATTCAAATCAATTCACCATTTAAACCCAAAACAAAATCTTCAAAACCCTAATCTTCAACAAAACAGAAAATTAAAGTGAAAAAAAAACACAATTATACACATTAAAATATAAATCTTACCTTTTAAATTTATTTTCTCTAACTCTCTTCTCCTTCCTTTATCTTCTCTTTTTTTCTCTTCTTTTCTTACCCTTTTTCTTCTCTCCCGCTGGTTCTCACTCTCAATTTTAGATCCCTCTTTCTTTTTCTTTTATCCTATTTATACTTATCAAATTTTATTCAATTATCACAATACTCCTTATTTATTTATACCTACTTTAAGCCTTCAAGAGCCTTGTAACCTTTTCTTATTTATTTTTCAAAACATCATAAATTTGTCTCAGCATCCTTTTTCTCTTTAGGTGGCACGTATGTAGTGGTTCAACATAGTTTAGTTCAAAATTGCTTTTCTTTTCCTTTTCTTTTCCTTCTTTTTTGTAACATCGCTATAATTATGGCATACTTCAAAAAAATAGCAGAGTTTCCCTGTATTTTTAGATATTAAGTTATCAACTTTTCATCCATATTTTTCAATTATCAAATTTCACATAAGTCTTATCATCGATGACTTTCTTATCTTATCACAATACAATTCCTCAATAATCAATTCACTCACACACACACATATAAAGTTAGGTAATTTAATATTACACATTATATTTAAATGTAATCAATGAATTACTCCACTAATTACAATTTAATTACATTACACAATCAAGAGTTTTGCAGATAGGAACAATGAAAGAAATCATTAATAAAATAAATACATAATTAAAGAAAAATTCATAATTTAAAATTTTGTTACAACATTAGAATTAGATAAACTATTAAAACATTGAGTTTGAAATATATTTTACATAACAAAATATAAAATCCATTAATTACAAGATGGTTTCCAAAAAAATGTAAAGAACTATTCTACTGCTCAACCTAGTGCAGGAATGTGTCGGAAAGTTTGTTTAACACATAATTCAATTAGTCTAATAAAACATAATATCAATTAATTCTTTCTTTCCTTTTTATTATAAATGCTCATAAAACCATTAAATGAATTCATCTATCTCACAATACATTTTAATTAAAACTTCGATATAATACTCAATAAAAAATAATCAAGATATCAATTTTCAAGTAAGAAGAAATTAAATTCTAAACGTTACATATTAATAAAAATAACATAGTTCTTTTTAATACTCATTAACCACGACACTAATTTTACTCATAAAAAAATATTTTCATACCCACCCATTCAACAAAACACTATTTTCATTAACCTAGGAATTAGTCTATCAACTTGCCTATTCACTCATATAAAAAAATATTTTCATAACCACTCATTCAACAGAGCACTAATTTCATTAATCTAGAAATTAGTTTCTCTTTGTGCTCATTCAACAGGGCACTAATTCCACCAATTTAGGAATTAGTTCATCGCATCACATATTTGTTTTCCTCAAGAAACAATATAACTAATTGTTAATTAATTAACCATAACTCATAAAAATAAAAATAAAAATACAACTTAACCATTAATAAATTCAAGGCTTCATGTATATATCCGATGCCTGAGCTCGTGCTGAAGTCTCCTATTGCGGTAACGGTCTGGCAATCTTTCCTACATCCACTTCAACATCAAATCATTTCTTCTTTTTTTTTACAAGAAATCTTTATTTTAACTTTTTTTTTTATTCAAGTTCAACTTTTATTATCATTATTTTCAAATCACAATTCTCCACGAACCTATTTTATATACATTAAATTTCTGATTTCCTTATTTACTCTCCATTTTACCGAAAATAAAAATTAAATAGATAACATAGAAGTTTCTTATTCCAATCATCAATTTAAAATTATTTCATTACATTTCTATCAATTTCCTTCCATTACATCAAGATTTCTAATTTCCTAATTTTCTCTCTCTTGACCGAAATTATTTAATAGATGGAGGGAAAAATTGTATTTTTCTTTCATTCTCTAATTAATCATTTCTTCAATTAACCAATACCAATGCAACCTTATGCTTATGAATTCATCACTTAACAACATTTATTCACAAATAAATTCCCTAAAATCTCCCATCATTTGCCGACCACCAACTCTATTTAATTATCAACATTTTTATTTTAATTACAACAATTTAATCACTTTTCTCTAGTTTCCACATTATAACCAAAACAAATTAAAATAAATTTTTATTTTCCTCAAATTTGTTTAAGAACCCTAACAAGTAATTAAATCAATTAAGGACTTTAAACCATTAAAAATTAGATCAAGACTATTTAGAATGCCCTGCTAAGCAAGTAATTAAACTCTAAACACTTTTTAAATCAAAGCTTCCAATTCCTATTCTTCTTGGCTGAACTTCTTCTCTCCCTCTCTACTCACCCACACTTCCTTCCAATTAATGCTTCCTAAGCTTGTTTAATGTTCCCTCAAGATATCCTCTTAAGATTTTATGTTTCCCTTAAAATTTCCCACCTCTTTCACATGTAAATGGTAGGGTTTTTTTTTTTCTTATTGCTCGGGCACACATATACACACTTACACACACGCTAATTTTTTACCAAATTCTTTCCATATCCTAAATAGTAAATCTCATATTTTTTGGATAAAATTCTTAGATGTCAACCCTACCTATATGAAATTTTTACTAATAATTCTCAGATCCCGGATCCCGATGAATTCGAATTTCATTAAGTTACATACTGATAATTTTATTTACAGGTAATTCACTCCTAATAAAATTTTATTTACATTTTTTTTTAGTATTTTACGTATTTTATTTTGACACTTGCACAAAACATTTTACTTTGAATTCTCAATCCATCATCATTCTTGTAATTTAATTATCATTTCCCCTACTTTTCATAATATTTTCGTGTATTATCATCAAAGATTTTACTTGGGGTTTTACATCTTTTTTCTTAGATTGCGTGTTGGCCATACAATAAATCATACCTACCCTTTAATTTATTTATTTTCTCTTGATTCAGTTTTTCTTCTCGTATTAGTAATTGTTTAATTTACATTTATTATTTCTAATTAAATTTTATTTTTGATTTCATCCCTCGTAATTTGATTTTTTTAATTTGTTTTCAAATCTAGTCGTTATTCTTTAAATTGATGTTTGTTTTGTTTTGAATCATTTTCCTTGATTGATATGTTTTTTTTTTTCAATTCCACCCCTAGGTATTCATTTTCATTTAATTTTTATGACAGATTTGGTCTTAATTCTTTTAATTGCTATTTGTTTTTTTATCACTTTCTTAATGTATTTATTTTTTACAATTTCATCCCTAAACATTTAATTTCATTTGATTTTTCCTTAAAATTTTAATTTCATTTAATTTTTAAGTTGAATTTAGTTCTAATCCCTTTAATTGCTATTTCTTTTTTTCTTTTTCATTTATTTATTTTTTAATTTCATCCCTCAATATTTGTTTGATTAAGAATCTTGCTTTTTTGCTTTTTCAGGTTTGTCTTTAATGGGATCTCTCTGGTCTCATGACCCGAGTAATAGATATAAAGTGTAACAGCTCGGCTTTTACAAGCCCAAAACAACAGTAAAATTTTTTTTTGTACTTGACACACATCGTGTCGGTAATCGGCGAACATGTTCCCTTCACATCATCAATATATAATCCATACATCAACAACAATCAACATTTCATTTAAAAGTGAAACTTACATAAACTTATAATATTATGTTTGCATGATTAGAAGTTCGCATTTAAAATATACATGCATAGTCATGAGTTTGTATTCTATCCTACAAATAGTCATCACGAATTTAATCTAAAAGGATCTAAATATAGTTATACATTCATTACATTGATTCATATAAAATACATCATGATTTAGAATGCAACTACATGATTCCTTGCAAAAGTAGGTTCCCATGTATCAGGTTTCCTAGGCACCTTGTTGGTATGACGTCCCTACTGCAGTACAAAACATTTACAAGAATGCAATTACTTAATAATAATAATAATAATAATAATAATAACAACAACAACAACAATAAGAAAATGGTCTGGCAGTTTAATGAAGCATTAACATTATCTCATGTTTGAAGCGTGACATTTGGAGTTCCTTCATGTTCTTGGTATATATAACTTGCAGTATATATATATACACCAATTCTTGCAATCAAATATAATTTTAAATCCGACCATTCTTTTAAGACATCATTTGTCGAGGTTAACTATTCACTCACCCTAGCCATCCCTTTCGAATTCCATCAGCCAAAACTAATCAACCGTTTGTCCTGGTCATCCCTTTGGATGCCATTAGCCGAAGCTAATCATTCATTTATTCCGGTCATCCATTCGGATGCTATTAGCCGAAGCTAATCAATCGTTTGTCCCGGTCATCCCTTCAGATGCCATTAACCAAAGCTAATCATTCATTTGTCCTGGTCATCCATTCGGATGCCATTAGTCAAAGCTAATCAATCGTTTGTCCCGGTCATCCCTTCGGATGCCATTAGCCAAAGCTAATCAATCGTTTGTCGCCGAAGCTAATCAATTGTTTGTCCCGGTCATCCCTTCGGATGCCATTAGCCGAAGCTAATCATTCATTTATCCCGGTCATCCCTTCAGATGCCATTAGCCGAGGCTAATCATTCGTTTGTCCCGGTCATCCACTCGGATGCCATTAGCCGACGCTAATCAATCTTTTGTCCCGGACATCCCTTCGGATGCCATTAGCCGAAGCTAATCAATCGTTTGTCGCCGAAGCTAATCAATTGTTTGTCCCGGTCATCCCTTCGGATGCCATTAGCCGAAGCTAATCATTCGTTTGTCCCGGTCATCTCTTCGGATGCCATTAGCCGAAGCTAATCAATCATTTGTTAACATTTAAGCATTTGGCAATCTGATATCTGAATTAACACAATACGGCAATGTTCATGATAAGGTATTTCAATGTTCAAGGTCATCTCTTCAAATGCCTTTAGCTGAAGCTAATCGTTCATTTGTTAACATTTAAGCATTTGATGGTCTGGTATCTGAATTAACACAATACAGTAATATTCATGATAAAGTATTTTCATTATTCAACATTATTTAAAAAGAAGGTGAAAGTCACCTACCTGCAGTAGAAGCTCTACTTGTGCTCCCCTATTGCTGCTGTTGCACCACACCGGTGGTCCCTCCTACAGTCACAGACTCATCTCATAAATTTTCTTCATTCAAGGATATGTTTTATAATAATCATATCAATAGCTAATAAATCTTTCTTTCAATCATTTCTTTCTTTATATCTTACGTTTTTCTCATTACACCTATTAATGTTGTCATCCTTTATCCAACCATAATTATCATTCCTTCATGCCAATATTATAGAGAATCCATATTCATCCATTACTCATATATTACTTTCTTATGTATGTTCATTTCCTCATAATAACATACATACATATATCATGTATATTTTCAGAGTTAGTATCTTAATGTGCAAGTGTTCGTATGACTCAATTCCTTTATATAGTATTTACGTGAAAGTCTACTATTATTGTCTAACTTTGAACTGTTGTTGTCCACTTTCCAACTGTTATTGTCTAACTTTGAGCTGTTACTGTCCAATTTCCAACTGTTACTGTTTGACTTTTCTAACTGTTACTGTCTGACTTTGAACAGTTACTTTTTAACTTTTCCAACCATTACTGTTTGACTTTGAACTGTTACTGTTTGACTTTTCCAACCGTTACTGTTTGACTTTTCCAATCGTTACTGTTTGACTTTAAACTGTTACTGTCTAGACATTTGAACTGTTACTGTCTACACTTTGAACTGTTACTGTCTAAATATTTGAACTGTTATTGTTTACCCATTGAACTGTTACTGTCTAGACATTTGAACTGTTATTGTTTACCCATTGAACTGTTACTGTCTAACTGTTATTATCTAGACATTGAATTGTTACTGTCTGAACATTCATCAGATTTTTAACTATATCTAGACTTATAGAACTCTGTTTCAAGCGAGATTAATCTCGTTGGAAAGCTAATACATGAGGCTACAAGTTCTTTGAAGGAAGGAGAACCCAGTTCTGCCTTTGAGATAGTCAAAATTGCTCATCAACAAACACTACCCTACAGGGTCTGTCAAGACCCAATCTCGGTTGATGACCCATAGTTGGGGTTCTACAGCTCCATATTGAGCAAGACCAATTTCTTAGTTAGCTAACATCTAAAACTACAATTACTATGAGAAACTTGATCTTAATTCTCTCATCCTTCTACTCGAATTCTCTCCAAATGTTAGGAGACGAATCTGTCCAGATTCATCAACCTTTTCATTTACACACAACATCCACAATTTAACTCTTTCTCTATCATCTCAACCCCTGGTCATATCACATATCTTTTAAGACAGAAAAAAAAGGAATATCTTTATAAGAGCCAATTTATCTTATTTATTTCAATCTTCCCTCTTAACGTCAAAATAAAACATTCTTGTCGATTTTACAAACTTTCCAAACAATATTCTTCTAAACACAATCCTTGACACAGTTCCTATAAACCATAAATAACAAACGAATAATATTCCAAACAATCTATATTGTCAAGTTATAATGCATTATTATGAGTATAACATATCCAAATATTAACTTCATCAAATGGTGAAATTTCCAGAAATATGGGTTTAACCGAACTGACCTCAAACTTGCAGACCTACTGTGCGAGATATACAACTTCTATACCAAATGTTTGTTTCAGATCTCCACCGTTCAGAATCTAGACAAAATCAGGAAGAACAACATATCCAAGTTATAGCCTAATCCAACGGTGGCCGAAGGAGACAACAGACAGCAAAGAAAACTGTTCAGAAGTGTATTTTCCCAAATATTTTCCTCCCTCGATATCTCTCAAACAGGGACTGATATAGAACATCCCTATGGTGACAATGTACATGACATGGATGAGAACAACATACCCGAATATCGTGCTGATCCAACGATGAAAGGTGGAATTATAGCTGTCGGTTGATTTACCATCAATATATCTTCTTTCCAGCCTCTCTCTAAACTCTCTCCTACTCTTGCCAGTCACTCCAAGAGAGAAAATAGAATGATATTTATATTTCTAACATCTTGTTAATTGCACATTTATCCCCACCCCTTTTTTATCATTTATACATAAAATCCCAACCTTCTGTTATTTGAATATTGACCTCTCTTGATCTTACGTATTCATTTTGTCCTCACAAATGTTTTTCTTTTCAATGATTTAGTACTATATTCACTTTTCATTTCATTAATTTCACTATTTTTATCTTGATTAGGTTTCTTTAATTTAATTTAACCCATTTTACTATTTGTTAAATTTCTCATCTTTTAAATACTCAGAAAAATTATAACCGAGGGTTTACATAAAGGATTACCCCCAAGTTGACTTTGTCTTTTTTAAAGTATTTTTTTAATATTTTTTTGCCGGTATTTTTTTTTGCTTTTCTATTTATAGGGCATCCCATTTTTTGTCCTAGGTCATATGTTTGATTTCTCACTCAAGTTGGTTACCAGGTTTGCTAAAGGTTTTTTTTTTGTTATCTTTTTGTTTATTTGACAAGTTTTTAAAATTTATATTTTTAAATTGGCTTATAATAAACCTCTTGATATGACCTGGATCCAGGTTTTTATAGGTTATAAGCTTTTTAAGATTTGATCATGTTTAAGATATCTGTCCGGGTTTGCTTGGTTTTTACAGATGTTTTTAATTTTACCCCTTATGATTTTTTTAATCTTTAAAATTTGGTTTTTATTCTTTTAATTGATATTAATTTTATTTGGGTTTTTTTTTTCATTAAATTGCATCCTCCTTGAGTTTTTTCTATCAGATTTTATCTCAATTCTTTTTGTTGCTTTTGTAGGATCTTTTATTAATATTTTTCTACCAATCTCATTCTTCGAAATTAATTGGTTGATAATTATGCTTCTCGATTGAATTTGGGTCAAAACTTTCATGGGATGCGACTTTTAAAGATTATACTATGTTTTTGTTGCTTTTGCTGGTTTTTTTATTAGTATTTTTTTACCAATTTTATTTTTCAAAATTAAATTGGTTGATAATTATGCTTTTTGATTAAATATGAATAAAAATTTCACGGTGATCCGCGGGCAACATATCTATTATTTAACTATTTTTGTTCCTGTAATTAGATGACTTCCTTGAACTAAAAATTTTATTTTACAATTTTGGTGAATTATTGTAACTATTTTGGGGTATGATTCTTTAGTAGTATGGTACTTGTAGTGGAAAATAAACCAGAGATTGTTTTCTTATATAATGATTCTAAAGCTTTACTTGAATGTTTTAGTTGCTACTATTTAAATAAGTGTAAAATTGTGTAGAATGATGTTGCCACTATCAACATCATTTTTTGATTACTAGTTTATTTGTCCACGCTCCACCGCGGGCTGAACTATGTTCTTAAGAACATAAAAAATATCAAGAGTGCGGAAATTTTTTTGCAATGCCATAAATCCGAGCAAGAGAATAAATCTTTAAATCTCTTATCTTAGATCTTTGCCTAGTGCAAGTTTCTAATAAAATATATAAGAGAAACCTGGATGACTGTTTTTTATTTAAAAAAACTAATGTTTGACAATAAAATCATGAAAGAAATAAATAATAAGGCAAAAAATAAAAGAGAATATCAAGCCACGTAAACTTTTTAAACCAATAACCTAGGATATTAGATTGGAAATACAATACATGAAAAAGCAATGAAACTCAATTCCCAACAAATCTGACATTGAATGATGAATTATCAGTATTATTATTCTAATTGCTATTACTACTACCATCACAACCACTATTACAACTATCACAGCTACCACCACCACAACCACCACCACCACCACCACTACCACTACCATTACTACCAATATCACCCCCTACCACCACTACTATTGAAATAACAAAAATCATAAACTTATTATTATTATGACTTGCTATTGTGAAGAGAGCTGGTCAGGGGGCTGGCGGTTGTTTAAGAGAGACGAAAAGAAGATGAAAAATAATGGGAGCTAGGTTTTTTTTGTTTATATGATACCATATTGTGTTTTGAAAAGAAAATTTTTTTTAGTTATTATTTCAAATATAATATCAGTCTTGTAAATAAATATATATTTTTGTCAACCTTTTTTTCTAGCGTCAACTTCTAAGAATGTAAAATGTTATATGCCTTTAAATTTCAGGTTGTAAAGTGAAAAAATGACCAAACTAAAGGATGCTCAGAGTAATTTACAAAAAAAAATGATTGAGAATTAAGTTTTATAATTTTTTTAATTTTTTATAGGGTTATTATGATCTAAAAAAAATCCTAATATTAGGTTGATGCTTGATTTTACAAAAATAAATTTTATTTTATTTTTTAGGTGCTTTTTTAGGTCTTTAATTTTTTTTTCATTTTCATTCTTCAACATCGCATTGATTGGAGATTGGATTTCATAATTTATCTCAATTTGCTTTTGATGCGGTTATTGCAATCTCAAAATAATATTTTTTAAAGTGTGGTAATGATTGTTTTTTAAAGTGTTTTTTTACTTAGAAATGTATTAAAATAATATTTTTTTTATTTAAAATTTTTTTTTGACATCAATATATTAAAACGATCTGAAAACACAAAAAATAATTTGAAAAATAAAAAAAATAATTTTTTAAATACTTTTTAAATATAAAAACAAACAAGTTTTTTTAAAAAATGAGGATTGAAAACAAACTCGAATACCCCTTTCGCTTACTGCCATTGAAATTCTCCCAAATAAATCAAACAAGGCTTTGCATCCCAATATAGGCACGGGTGATAGGTATTTTTCTTTTCTTCAATTCTTATACACATTACAACCTTAAGAACAAACCATGACTCGGGTGGTAGTCATAATAGAGGTAGAGGGACAACATCAGGTTCAGCCTCCTATCTATCTGGACTTCGATGACCTTAAGTTTTGGATGAAATGAAATTCCTTGGATTTGGCTAATATTTAGGGTTTTTTTTAGTCTATTTATTCTAATTGAAGATGCTATTTTAAAGAGGTAAATTGATAAATTAGTATTTTAAATAATATAAATATAGCTTTTTTTACCATGCATGTTCTAATGAAAAAAAGTCATTTGAAAAGCTAATTCTATTAGAGTGGAATAAATAAATGTTTTATTTTTTTTAATGATTTTAATGTTATTTTTTTTTTCACATGGCTAGATTTAATTGGTTTATTTTTTTGTTGGCTCCACTTTGTTAGTTTTGGCTCTTTTGAGAGATATGTAGAAATAACTTTTGTGAGAAAGAAAATACATTTTAGCTTTTTATTTGACTTTCCCCTTGCAGTATGAAAAACAAATAAAGAAAAGCCAAAATATTAGTTTTTTATTTTTGGCTATCTATTTAGCTTCTCCATTGGAGATGCTCTAACTAGATAGCTTCTATGGTTTATAATTTTTTTTATCACACGAGTATTTAAAAATCATTTTGAAAAAATGATCAACGAATGGTAAAAGGTGTTAATTAATTTTAGTATATATTTTGTATTACAACAGTCATTTTATTTTTTAAAATATTTTTTATTTAAAAATATATTAAAATAATATTTTTAATTTTTAATATCAACACATAAAATTATTAAAAAATACTTTTAAAAAATATATAAAAACAAAAGCAACTTCACTCCTAAACATAATATAGATCTACACTTAACTTAAAAATTTAAAATATATTCAAACATAAACTTATTACTATATGCAAATTACACAATTGATTTGGATGGCCGGACATGAAAATCTTGTTTGAATTATAGATTAAGATCTTGTTTGACATGGTGATCTATCCGTATTTTTGAAAATTTATTTTTTAATTTTAAATTATTTTTTTAATAGTTTTGTATTATTTTAATTTACTGATTTCAAAAATAAATTTTAAAAAATAAAAATATTACTATTTTAATATATTTTCAAACAAAATTTTTTTTAAAAGTCAACCTAAACTGTACTTCCAACCCTGAAAACTTAATTTATATACAATATTAAAATAACTCAATTAGGAATATAAGGACATGTTGGAAAAATACCCATCATATGACAATAAATCAA
>Ga0325411_1005798_pt1 | contig 13621 bp, 10 predicted proteins | sample PopdelMetagenome_13_FD_206181 | JGI IMG/M metagenome (GOLD analysis project Ga0325411, IMG submission 206181) | Populus deltoides microbial communities from Bellville, Georgia, United States - Xylem-PdIQD-R4 | ecosystem: Host-associated > Plants > Phyllosphere > Stem > Wood/Secondary xylem... | reverse complement strand
AAATTAAAAATTTTAAATATTCATGAAAAGATGTTTGGAATGCAATTCTAAACTAGCATTGATATCTGTTAATTTATTAGCTAAATGATATTAATATATACAATATGATATTGCTAGTAAAAACAATCTTTTCTTCACATGAATTTTCTAAAACTTGCTATGCAAAAAATGGGATTTGCATTAAAATTGATGCCTTGATTATTATATATATCATAAATAATATAAAAATAATGGTAGTGAAAACAATCTTTCTAGTTTGTTTATTATTATGATAGTTAACTATCCAAAATGTTTTTAATTACTAATTATTTTTTACTAAAACATAAGAGAAATTCGAGTCTCTTGAATATATAAGAAAAATAAGTATATAAAAAAATTAAGATTTTAAATATTTTATTTTACTTGGGGATAAAATAACAAGTGTATGTGAAAGAAATGTTAGAGGTTATAGAATGTGAAGGGGAAAGTAATAATCAGAAATGAGAGAGTTCAGGTCATTAAGTTTTTTTTTTCTAATATCATTCTCATTCCAGTTGTTTGATTGAAATACAAAGAGAAAGAACAGGTCCTATATATACATCAGAACTACTAACTAATTCTATCCTACACGAAAAGAATATTGCACACAATCAGCTATATGACAGGCTGGAAAGCTAAAGGAAATGACAAAGAATTCATAATAATTCCAGCTAGGAAAAAAAAAAGAAATGCAATAAAAAAATAAAATGGTAAAACAATTATCCTTTCTCTTCCAACAACTTTCTATCTTTCATATTCTTTAACAGCCCCCCACAAGATGGAGCATGGTAGTTTGCGATGCCCATCTTGGACATGTGAGAAGATAACAAGTATGCAGGTAGAGCTTTTGTAAAAACATCAGCCAGTTGAGACTTTATAGAGATGTGTGTAGTCTTCAAAATCCTTTTCTTGAAATTTTTTCACGGATAAGGTGACAATCCAACTCAATGTGCTTGGTCCTTTTATGGAATACGGGGTTCAAAGCAATGTGCATCGTAACTTTGTTATCACGTTGCAACACAACAATATGAGGATGAGAGTCATGACACGATAGAAAATGAAAGATTACTTAGAAGAAAACACAACCAAGTAATCTCTAAACCAGTGGTAGCCATGGCATGATACTCAGCCTCTACTAAAAAATGAGACACCTCTGATTGCTTCTTGGATTTTCAAGAGACCAAAGATGAACAATGGAAGGTGCAAAATCAAAAAACAGAACGTCTGGTATCAGGATAGGATGCCTAATCAGAATCACAATAGGCTACAATGTCTGAGTTGCTTGAAGAGGGAAAGAAAAGCCCCTACCCTAGTGTCTCTTTGATGTATTTAAGGATTTTAAATGTTGTTATCAAATGTAGATCAAATGATTCATGAATTGACTTAAGATTTACACACTATAAGATAAATTTGGTCTCGTGATTGTCAAGTATAAAAGTCTCCCAATTAACTGCCTGTAATAAGTATGATCAAATAAGAGTGTACCATATTCTTTGTTAAGCTTCAAATTTTGATCCACAAAAAGCTTAGAAGGCCAAGATCCTAGAGTGCCAAAACTTGCTAAAATGTCTAGAGCATATTTTTTCTGACATATTTATATTCCTTGTTCTATTTTGGCAACTTCGATCCTAAGAAGATACCTCAATTTTTCTAAATCTTTGATCTTGAACTTGTTGTTGAGGAAGACCTTGATATCCTCGACAATAACAAGAGAGTCACTTGCTAATATGATACCATCTACATATATTAGTAGTGATGTGAAAGAATGATTATCTTGTTTGATGAACAAACTATAATCAAATTTGGACTAACAAAAGCTAAATTCAAGCAAAGAGGTAGAGAAACTTGAGTACCATTGACATGATGCTTGCTTTAACCTATAAAAACTCTTAAGTAGTCTACAAACTTGATAAGTTTGGCCTTGGGTATATCCAAGACGTCGTTTCATGTATATTTCCTCATATAAGTTTTTACAAAGGAAGGTGTTATTGACATCTATCTGATACAGATCCTAGCCTTTAACTGCAACTATAGCTAAAAGACATCTTATTATGAATAGTTTGGAAACATGGGAGAAAGTTTCGTGGTAGTCAATATCATCTTGTTGTGTGTATCCCTTTGCAACTAATCTCGCATTGAATCTTTAAATCTTATCATCTAAATTGTACTTTATCTTATAAATATATTTGCAGTCAATAGGTCTTTTTCCAGGAGGAAGATGAATCATTATCCATGTTTGGTTAGACTCAAAAGCTTTTAACTCATTCTTCATGGCTTTACACCAATGAGGTTTTTTAACAGCTTAGGCATATGTTTATGGCTCAATGTGTTAGGATATGGAAGCAGAGAATACTTGAAAATGTAAAGATAATTTATTGCATGAAAAGAAATTACTCAAATGAAATTGTTTACTTGAAATAGCCTCAATTGTCATGATCTAAATTAGATCGAAAGAGTTGAAGGAAGTCAGGTGATAATGAAAGTCTTGTAAGTATTTGGGAGCTTGTTTCATCTTAGCAGACTTAAGAATATAAAGAGAAGAAGTAGATGAGTGTAGTGTAGGAGGTGATGTTGTGTAAATAAGAGAATGTTGATGATTCAAGAAGGAAGTATGATCTGATTGTGATGGGTTATGCTAAATATTTATGTTGATTGTATCAAAATAAATGTTTTCATTTAAATATAAATCATTTGAATTGAAGTGTGAGCAAGGGTTTTCAGACATTGGACTAAAATGAGTGCAAGTATCATACATAGGATTTGAAGTAAGAGGATAATGAGAATTAAGTTGTTGATGTACCATTTTTTTAGAACATGTTGTATCAGAAGAAGTTTTGGATACAAATATTTTCAAAGAAAAACTATACTCTTGAAAGGTTATATCTTTGTGTGAAAAAAAGTGTCATTTGTTTATAAGTCTAACAACTTATAACCCTTCATCCTTAAAAGATAACCAAGAAATATACACCTTCTTGCCCACTAGTCAAAATTCTTCCTTACCTGACTTATAGTGGTGCTAAAATAGAGGCACCCAAATAATCTCAAGTGATAATAAATAGGACTGGTTTTGAAAAATGCTTCATAAGGTGTCTTATTTTGTAGTAAATATGTAGGGCTACGGTTTACAATATAAGTTACAGTGAGGATACAATCATTTAAGAATTAAAGAGGTAAGTTATCTTGAAATATAAGAGCTCTAACAATATTTATGTGTTGATGTTTTCTCTCAACAATCCTATTTTTCTATAGGGTTTCTACATAAGTTCTTGGGTGAATAATGTCATTTTTATGGAAAAAATATCTCATTTAGAACTCTATCCCATTATCACTTTTTAAGTACTTAACCTTAGCTCTAAATTGAGTATTAATCAAATTATAGAATGACTCTATAGATTTTCATGCATCTGACTTGTTTTTTAGTAAATAAAAGTACTACGGGATAGATCATCAACAATAATAAAAAAATATATATTTTTTCATCATAAGCAACCACAAAATATAGCCCCTATAAATCACAGTGTATAAGTTCAAAATTGAAAAAAGATTTGTACAAGCTTTGATCAAAAGAAAGTCTATGTTATCTTGCCATGGGGCAAACAGAGCAAGGAGTTTCATTGATAGTAGAGCATAAGTTTTTTTTTAATTACAATTGGATCTTTAATTAATTGTAATCTAGAGTTGGAAATGTGGTCTAGACAATAATGTCGTAGATTAGAAACATGATTAGTGTTTGCAACACAAGCAAAAGCCAGATGATAAGTATCAAAATACTTGGATAATTTACACATTAAAGCAATAGGAGATACTTTAATGTGTTGGAGGTGGTAAAGACCATTCTTCATTTCACTCAATCAAATCGTTGTCCATGATGTGAGGTCCTATAGAAAACAAACATTGGACAGAAAAACAAAACAACAATGGATATTTTTAGCTAGTGTTGGTGAATAAAGAAGATTGAAAATAAATGAAGAAACACATAAAATATTTTCAAGAGTGATCAATTTGAAGAGCTTAACAATGCCTATAAATGTGACTAGGACCTCCTGACCATTGGGAAGTTTGACATTATAAGACACAATGACTGTGATTTTTGTAAAAAACAATGGTGCTACAGATCATACGATGTGTAACTTCTGTATTTATAATCCAATAAACATTAGTAATAACAAAAAAATTATGTGTGTAAGTGGAGAGACAGGTTGCGATGCCAGACATAGATGTAAGACTTGTGTAGTTAATGAAAGGGGTGGTCGAATTGTAAGGCATAGGAGAATAAGTATTTGCTAGATTGTGCTTCTCATGAAAAAACTGCAAGATTTTCTGATACTAATTCGGAATCAGAGTCATCTTGTCAGTGTGATTCTTTGAAAAATCCTCAATTACAATCATGTTGGACTGACTAGCATGCACATTTGATCTCTTTACCTTGTTATATAACTTGTGACTAGAAGGCTATCCCATCAGCTTGTAACACTTCTCTACTAAATGACCACTCATGTAACAATGACTACAAGTGAGAGGTTTTTCATTTCCTGCCTTGAAACAGTCCTCCAAGAGATGCCCTTGAATCTTATAATAAGGGCAATAAGATATGCTAAATGGCCTGAAACTTATTGATGCATTTCTGGTGAAAAGAGCCATTGATTTAGGGGTAGGTGTGCAAGACAACATCCGATGTTGTTAAATGAGGGAGAAAACTTGTTAACTCATTGTATGGGATCCATTAACATGATTTGATCTTGTATGTTGGAGTATGTTTCATTCAAACCCATTAGAAACTGAATTACAAAATCTTATTGATAGCAAGCATCCAAGACCTTTATCTATCCACAAGAACATTCTGGTATAGTAGATATTGGCCAAATCATTCCCTTGATTCAAGTTAGCTAGAGCCTTTTTTAGTTGAAAATTTTGTGGCCCAATTTGCTGAGTAAGTCTCTCACATAGTTCATTCCAAATCTTATATGCATTATTAATAAGGATAAAAAAGGATTTCACCGAAGGACTTATAGAGTTATGAATCTAAGAAACAATCATATCGTTGCATCTCTCCCAAGTTTCCAGAAGAGGATAGTTGGGATTTAAGGGTCTTGTGATACTGTCATTAGCAAAACGAGATTGTTTTCTGCTCTAAGAGCCCTTTGTATGGACCTTGCCTAAGTGACATAGTTCTATGTAGTTAAGAGATCAGTGACCAAACTGAGAACTGATGTATCACCATTGTCAATACCATAGTTTTTAAACTCAACCCGGTCCAATGCCCGGGTTCCGGGTTTTGATCGGGTCACCGGGTCGCCCAGGTCAATTATGTTTTTTTAAAATCAAAACGACGTCTTTTTAGTAAAAAAAACAAAAGTCAATGGTTTGCAACCGAGTTTTTGACCGGGTCACCCCGGGTTTTGCCTTTTCTATTTTTTTAAAACCTAGCCCAGTTCCAGTCTCAGGTCGGTCGGGTTCTGAGTCAACCCGCCGGGCCGAGCCGGGTTTCAAAACTATGGTCAAGACGATATAGGCCATTTTGATTTGATAAGTTGGGAAAATATGAGGTTGGTTTCATAGCAATAATTGGTGTTTGTTGATATTTTCGGTTTCTTTCTTCGTGGTTAGCTAAGCAACCATAAGCTCTGATACCAAGAAAGAAATGTTAAAGGTTGCAAAAGGAAAAGGGGAAAGGAATAGTCATAAACAAGAGAGTTCATGCCATTAAGTTTTTTTTTCTAATATCATCCTCATTCCAGCTGTTTGATTAAATTATAAAAAGAAAAAAAAGATCCTATATATACATCAGAACTATTAACTAATTATATCCTACACGAAAAGAATGTTACATGTTACACTCAACTAGCTATATGACAGGCTGGAAAGCTAAAAGAAAGGACAAAGAATTCCTACGACAAAGAACTCCTAACCAATTCCAGTTAAAAAAAAATAGAAATATAATAAAAAAAAATAAAACGGTAAAACAATTATCTTTTCTTTAGCAACAACTTTCTATCTTCCACATTCTTTAAGAGTATTTGTATTGATATTTAAAGCATGTACTCAAAGGATTAGATGTTGTTATAATTAATAATGTCTGCTTTCTACTCATTCTTTTAGTTTCAACATATTTAATGGAATTTATTTTCTTAAATTTATTTGATTTATGTAGTTATTTTTTAAAATCATATATTCTTAATTTGCATTAAAATGAAGTGAACAATCCCTCTTGAATTTAAATATTTTTTTTTTTGTAAGACGGTGAGATTTAACGAATGGAATGTTTGATGAGTTTTTGTGTTTTATTTTTATTTTTTTAGAAAAAGTAAAGAAAGACTTTGACTTGCAATTTCTGATTCAAATAAGATATTTTTCTAGAGAGAAAATACAGATATTAATACTAATTCATTTAAATAAATGAATTTTTATTTTAATCAAGAATAGTAAACATATAATATCATCGTTTTCTAGTTTCTCTCATCTTAGATGCTAAAGAGATTTAACATTAAATATCTAAGAATCGTATAAATAATTCTGTGAAGCAATATTAGAAAAAATGGACAAAAACACTAACATAATTTGGGAGTTAAATAAAACTGTTGAGAATCAAAAGGAGAAGAAGAGAGTGTTTTGTTCGTAAACAAAATCTACAATCATTAAACACATACAGTAGTCGAGTTAAGGTGTAAATATCAAACTTATTGATCACTTCAAACAAGCAAAGTAAGTGTAACTAAGACGAATTGAATATACATGTAGTGATTATGAGCTTAACATTAAGGTGAACTCATTGCAGGACAAACAATATCTGACGAGCTGAGGACGAGGAGGCAGAATTATGGCTGGGGCCATTTGCTGCTTTCGGTAAAACAAAACTTGCCAGAAAAGCATCAATTCCGTTGTAATTAGTACTTTACTGCTGATGGACAGACCACCACAAGATAGTGGGGGATTTGGATTGTTTGTTTGTTTCTGTATTTTAAAAGTTTTTTTTGTTAATAGTTTTGAAATTTGTTTATTTAAAATTATTATTTTTAGATTATTTTAATATTTTGATATTAGAAATAAATTTAAAAAAATAAAAAAATATATTATTTTAATATATTTATAGTAAGAAGCACTTTAACAACAAAAAAATATCAGTGATTCAAGATCAAATGGGGTCAAGTCAGAAGACACGTGCTAACACACTGGCTGTACTACACCAAGATAAAGCCAGAAGACACGTGCTAACATACTGGCTGTAGTACACCAAGATAAAGCCACGTGGAGAGCAGCGGGTGATCCTAATTCCGTATAAGCTAACTGCTGCCATTAGTGGGTGGTAAATGGTTAGATGACAAAAGCTGCTGTCGTCATGCACAGCTGGCAAGTTCTGGGCCTGATTTTTTCTCGGTGGCTCTTTTTCTACCCGCGGTGGATTTTTGTTACTTGATGATTTTACATGTAGGTTTTTTTTTTTGTGGTGTTTTGGTAAAAACGATGAGCAATGTGCCTCGCCAAACAACTTCTCGTTCACATACATACATTAGCATCCAAGAAAATTGTTCGTCGCCGACAATCAATTCTTTTTTAATTATTTTTCAGAACTACTTTCAAGATTTTGTCCATTGGAAGACAGGCCTCTCATGAAGAGAATGATAAAGATGAGATGTCAGGGAATGTAAGGATTCATGGGCTTGATTTTATTTCAATGACGGACCAAGAAAATCATTAATGAACTACAAAAAAACCACTCAACCGATCCTAAAAAAGAGTAGGTTAAGATGATCAGGCTTGTAAAATGTCATCCAGCTCGACAACCAAGTCAATGACTTGTGATGAGAAAACTAGAAAAAAGAAAAATACAAAAGAGGAGTCAAAGGCCCTTTCCTTGAGCGTTTTGGCATTTCATCTTCACTTCTTATTCTTCTTCCCCGGAACGGGAGGATGGATTCCTTCCTTTCTCCTCCTTTCATGGCTATCCCGGTGAAGCTTTTGTGATTCTAGGAGTGCTGTTATCATCAGTCTTCACATACTGAACATTATACATAAATGGCACCTGGATTTTATTTATTCTCACAATCAGGTGTCAACAAGCTTGGATTGCATCTCGTTTTTTTACTTGGCACTAGGATTGCAGGCACGCACGATAAAACATTTTATACTGCCCAGTATATGTACAACCTTCTGCCTTGACTTCGTTTCATCAAATACACAAATATTTCCATTAAATTCTCGAGTGAACAATTTTTTTTCTGCATGAAAAAAGTTCCCGACTTCAACTCACTGTAGCTCCATTAGCAGGTCCCTACCATGCCTTCTAAACTTTTCTGGTCATATATGTTAAGCACAAGAACACCATCCCTTGGATATGGCAGCTGCCGTCCAGTTATGGAAACATTCCCTCAAGAAACTCATCAAAGTTGTCATCATCGTCTGTTTTTTTATTGCCTCCAGAAATTGCAGGCTTTTTACCTGCCAAAGGAAAAGAAGGTACAAGGTGTTGAGTTCACCATTTATGGCCACACATATTGCCATGAAGCAAAACAATTTTTTCCAGGAAGAGTACAGAAATTATTATGCTTCAGTTAGACATCATTCTAAAATCCCTTTAGCAATCAGGTAGAGAACCAAAGCTTATTTTGCCACTAATGTTTTCAAGGCAATTGCCCTTCGTCTTGTATTAGCACAGCTGACTAAACAGCACTCCAGTAATCCTCCCTTTAATTCAAAAGTTGTTCAACTTGAGATGGATTAAGGTCAAATGCAACGTTTGTTTGTTTAAACCGACCCTCCAGCTATGGAGCCAATTCTATAGAACAAAAGCTCCAATTCACACTTTGAGAAAAGAAAAGCATAATGGCACCTTTGAAAGGACACACAAACAGCGAGTGAAAATACCCACAAGTGAGTGTCATCACATAGGAAACTGTAAATGAAAAATAAATATTTTATCATTATTTGTAGCCACAAACCTCTTCTCTTCTCCTCGCTCCCTTTATTGTCCAAATCATCAACAACCTCAAGTAGTTCCCTGAAAGGTGGACCGTGAGCTTTCTATACAGCAAGTCAGGGACAATAAAAATTTACGAGGACATAGGTTCACAAGTGGACAAGAATCTGCAAAGTGCTCATACCGTTTTCTTATACGATCTCCTTTCTCCCTTTTCTCTATTTGTTCCTTCTCTTTTCTTCTTTTGTAATGAAGTTTCTCAGCACATCTATTTGGAAACAGTTAACATTTTAGAAAGGAATTAGTAAAAGAACTGGAATGAAGTTAAAGAATATGAAAATACATTAAGGAGATATATTTCATGGGAACAAAAGCAAAGATACCTAAGGCAAAATAAAATACCAGATGATGACATTCTCATGTGAATTTTGAATTTAATTAACTAAACTCCTCAGCAAAAGTTCTATATTTAGATGGTACTGATACCTAACTAATCTGTTCTGACATTATAGTAGGGCATCACATTGAATCCAGCTCAAAAAAAAAAAAAAAAAAGAGGATTATGCAAAGGCACCATATATCAATAAGGCGGAACTGATAACTGACAAAACCATACAAAGATGATAAGACCTATAAGTCAAAAATAAGTGAAATAGTTTCTGACTACAGCATTATTCAGATCCCAAATCTGCAGCAATGCTGCCAAGGGACACCACGTTTCACATAACTATGTAGTTGGATTATGGGGACAGTTAAAGCTACATAGAAACAGAGTCTACTATTACAAAAGCAAAAGTAAATGGGCGTGCCAACCTTTATAGATAACCAACCCACCTGTCACAAAGTATCAATTTCACCAGGGCTTGCTTGTTTTCACCAGCTTCAAAATAAGAAAAGTTCACCTGCAGGCATCGGAATGCAAAGATCATATAGAGAAATGAAACTGTAGCCAAATTCAGAGAGCAAGATGTAATGATGCTCAAACTATACACAAGCATACAAACTATAATGCTATTAAATTTATTGCTGGAAGTATAAACACTTACCTCATAGCTTGCCAAGCCATCTTTCACATCACAATGCTTGTTACCACAAATGAACTGCCCTGACAGAAAGGGGAATAAATCAATTTCCAATCCCCAAACAACAAGACATTCTTTCAATGCCATTCCATCATGAACAATATTACAGCACAGTAGTACCCAAACAAGCAGGAAGAGAACCAGAAGTTTTAACAAGCTTTTTGTGGAAAAAATCAGCATCACAAAAATTTCCAGAGCCCCAACTTTCTCTAGCATCCTTTAAACTCATAAAATTGAAGGGAAAATTTGACAGTATTTAATAAAAAGTCTATTTTCAGAAATCTTGGGCATAGACGCAAACATTAAAAAAAATATAAGTTTAGATTTAGATTACTAATGTGTTAGAGCCTGAGAGTTAAAAAAGATCTAATGGTAGCATTCACATATTATACCCAATACCCGACTGATAATTAATATTTTGCTTGGATGAGTAAAATGTTGTGGCACTACCCATACTTCAACACCTGAATGAGCTTCTAGTTGTGCAAAACAGGTAATAAAGATGTGATGCTGACAGTTATGCATCAGGCATGTTTATCACAGCATTTCAGTTAACACTATAAATAAAAGTGTTTCCATGGATAAAAACAAAAGAAGACGGATTGCTTCCTGAAATGGCATCTAATCCTTGAATAAAATCACTAATGCGTGTGATTGAGACTGTAACTAAAATAACCAGCTAAGAAAAAATATTACCTTTTCCAGATATGACTTCCTTCTCTGTCCTCCATCTCAAACCAATCTATAAGGAAGAATTCAAAAATAGAGAAATATTATATCAAATAGAATGCAACTCACCATTGAGTGTTTAGAAGATTTTGTATTAAGTCTTGGCGTGCAATATAGCAGTTTGACACATCCTTTCTGTTTTTCCTTTTAGAAGCACATATCCTCTTTTTTTTTAAAAAAAAATCACTAATTCTGCAACATCGAACTTGTGCATACCAAATCCAATAAAGTAGTCAGTTTCCACAGAACCCTGATAGTCCCAAAACATTTGGCAATGCTGCTTCAATTCACCACACAAAGTCATAAATATGCTTTTTATTCAAGTTTCTCTATGTGATAAAAGGACTTAGAGAGGCAAACAGCCAGAAAAACAGAAATCTTGCCCTACTTCCCAGCAAGAAGAAAGAAAGGGTAATGCATTTCAAGATACCGTCCTCTAACAAAGATGAAATAAATGCCAAGTTTAGACCATATGGGATGAGGGAAAAAAAAAGCCAGAAGAAAATATTGTGCAATGTCAGAAAAGGAAAATCCAATCTACAACTCATATTTTGCAGCCAGTTTACTTCATTCTTTTGATGTAACAATGAAATATATTCTCAAGCACATCAGAGTGACAGTTCGTTCATTACAGCTCAGATGTGATGACTTTGTGTAATGGAAACCCCATACCTTGCCAACCTTGTAGTGTGACATATCAGCAATGCAATATCTTCAAAGAGTCTAAGGAAGTGCACAGCATATTAAAGAGGATTTTAGATGTAGTAGTAACAAATATAGTTTAGAACATATGATAGTTCTTAACCATAATATAGTTCAGAACATCGAACATCCGTTCGCAAAGGATACTCTTTAAAAAGCTTATCATAGTAACGCTTCACAAGCCTTTGCTCCCAGGATGCATCCATATCATCTTCCTCCGAACGTATGAACCTTGACAATATAAAGGGGAAGTGATAGATGACATAATTGCAAAGTCTAAATTAGAAAGGAAGAAAAAAGACACGTTAACCATGTAGGTGTGGATGGATTTTCCACCATCAAAAGTGTCACAGAATAGGATTCAAGATCGAAAATGATTCAGTGTGAATTGAGCATGAAAAGAAATGAATGATAATACAACGAACAGTGAATTAAACTTTAACATATGTGGTTGGATGGAAACATACCATCCCCATACTTAACTGGACATTAAATAATACCCTCTTGCTGCCTCGAAAATCAATGTTTTTATTCCTCGCCCTTTCTTGTTCTAGCACTAAATTGAGCCATATGACTCCTTATGTAAATCACGTAATTGCACTAGAAATAAAAAGATATGCCAACAAGCTTGTGCCAACTGCCAAATAGTTCCTAATTGGCACCCACCTCCTTAAATACATCTTTCTAACCTGATTAATTATCAGTTTGATATCATTGTTAACGAAAGTTATTTAGGGCATCCATGCTGGACAAAAAATCACAAAAATACTCAGCACATCTAAGTCTACCTGGGCAGCTAAACTTATACATCAAAAAAATAAATAAAAAAATGATCAACATCACCAACAATCTCATGGATGCTTATAACAAGGCAACACAAGAAGATTAAAAAAAATCCAGAGTGAATCAACTTACCGGTATCCTTCTCTTAGGGTGTCTCTGTCTGTTCTAATCGGAAGCTTCTCATTGGTAGATTTTCCTTTCCCATAATAACTAACTGCACAAAAACACGAATGCCAAAATACATCCCGAAATTGCCCAGATAAAACAGTTATAATCTTGATATATATTTTTCCAAACCAAAACTTAGCCTATACAAACACAAACACGAAGAAAAAACAGCCATGAGAAATAATTTGCAAGCCATGTAAAGAAAAGAAAGGAAAAGAAATATAAGGATGATTGTAGCCTCGTTCCTTTCTTAGAGGAGGAGATTGTTCACCATCCCATTTCGCTTTTGGACATTGAGTAAAGGAATATTCTACAAACACATTGCTTCGTATTTGCATAAATCCCTTCCATGTCCTCATTTCAGCCTTTCTTTTAAAGATAAAAAACAATATCATTTCCTTCAAAAAAAAATTTTATAACAACGAAATATTTATTAATCCATTTAAACAGAAAAATCTATACAGCAAAATCACTAAATTCGATTAAACAAATAAATTAGAATCGGTGATTGTACCGTAATCGTTCAAAAATTTCTTGTGGCGATCGTAAGCGTTGAGGCCTCGAATATGAGATTGATATTGCCTTAAACCATTAAAAAAAAAAAAAAATGATAAGTCCATTGAAGGATATTTATGTACACTCATTTTTAAATTTTTCAAGAGAAAGAGTAAGTGAAGAGAATTACTGTTTTCTCTCTTCTCTGTCGAAGACTGCAGATTTTAGAGAGCCAAAAGAGGCCATGTATCACCTTCCGGAATACAAAACCCTAGAAAATAAATCTGTAATAAAATTTTGCTGCTGTGTAGAGTGTTAAATCAGATTATGCCTGTCCAGTGCTCGCTCAACTTACATCACAAGGCTTCGCATTTCTTAAGACTTTACATGCTTGTGGATTTGGGCCGGGCCGGGCCGTAGTAATTTTTCTGAAGGGTTCGTTTGGGTCGGGTTGGGCACGTTGATAATTAAGGGCTTTGGATATTATTGAAGTTTTTGCTCTTTTGATGAAATCCTTTGTCTTAATTCTTTAAAAAACAAAAATCATTTGTTTTTATTTTTTAGTGAATTTCCCGTAGATCTAGCGATTGGTACTTCTTGATACCTCACGATGTTTATTCTTTGACCACGTTACGTCAAATTGAATTTAGTATTTAAATTTTATTTTTTTATCCGAGTGTTTCGAACTATTTTTTATTTAAAAATATAATTTTTTATTAATTTTAATCTT
>Ga0325411_1005796_pt1 | contig 13624 bp, 16 predicted proteins | sample PopdelMetagenome_13_FD_206181 | JGI IMG/M metagenome (GOLD analysis project Ga0325411, IMG submission 206181) | Populus deltoides microbial communities from Bellville, Georgia, United States - Xylem-PdIQD-R4 | ecosystem: Host-associated > Plants > Phyllosphere > Stem > Wood/Secondary xylem... | reverse complement strand
AGAAGATAATGCCAAGGCACTTGCATCTGAAGAGAAGGAATGTCAAGATCAAATTGAACAGGATGCTGTTGTGGAGTGATGGAAGATTCTATGGAAAATGGAAACGATGATTTGGTATGCAATTTCAGAACTTGTTCTTGGTTGCGCTTTAGGCCAATTTACTGCCTCTTGTCACTTCATGAATGCGAAGAGTTCATATTTTTCTAGTTTTCGCATTCACATGTAGATAAATCCTCAAACATGCAAGTATTACCTGGATAATCATAAGAAGGAACGATTAAATTAAATAACTTCTGTTTTTTGGAGATCATAGGATAGTAATGCAGAATGAAGGGCAGAAATTCTGTGAAAAACCAAATCGATAAGAGTAAATCTGCTCTGGCCTTCCAATTTCAATAGAGATATGATACAATACTGGGTGTCAAGTAGTGCAGTTACCACGAAACTTCCTCCTGTGAACTAAATTTTGCATTAAATCCCCAGAGGCCTCGTTGTAATGCATACATGAGGGCAGCATATTCGTCAAACAATTGATCGATCCACTGGATCAATGTTATCATCTTCATATGGCATGACCCAGATTTCATCCAACGTAAGGTCAAATCAATTTCCTAGCTGTTGATCCCTTTCAAGAACTTCTGGATCTTGTTTTTTCCCAGCCCTGCAAACATGGAAAAAAAAAAAAAAATGCAAGTCCTAGGTGAATAGCAGAATTGAGAATTCTATCAAATATGTACTCTATATGCTACGCTAGTTCTGCACCCTGCTGCAATTTATCTTGCTAATGCATGGCAACTAATCCATCTATGCTAGATATGCTATGCAGAAAGGAATACTGGCTTGCATTTTGAGGCAACCAAGTCTGTCTCCATCTTCTTGAATAAAACATCTATTTTAATACAGGTTTGAAAAAAGTGCTTACCTCAAACCAACATTCAGATCTGTTTTGTTAGCAATTCAATGTCAGCTCCAACTTCAGCAATTTTGGCTTCTTTAGATGCCTTGGCTGTTTTCGCCACATTCTCAACGTCAAAGTCCAAAGCGATTCTTTTCACCAGACCATCAAGCATCTGTGTTGGGAATAAATCAAAATTTAACTAAATAAACAGTAGGCAGTTCACAAGAACTCCTATAGTCTGATATATGAAGCAACGAAGTTCACCTTGATATCTGTTTTTCAACAATGCAAGTGTACAACTCTCACTGTTAAAACTCCACAGTAACAAGTCTTAACTAACTGCACTCTTTTAAAATCTTCATTTCTCTTAACATGTTCTCTTACTCGAAATTCAAAGTTCATAATTCATGTTAATTGCCTCGTTGGATGAGTAAGATAAAATGTAGTAGATAAGTAATAAACATTATGAAGGCTGTAAACATTTTGAAATTCATTTACTACATATTGAAGATCAAGATGCTACCATGGTATACAAGAAAAATATCATTTCATCATGACATACACAAACAAATAAAAGGTTTATTTGGAAAAAAAAAAAAACCCTCTCTCAATCAATTTGCTAATATTTGACAAAGGGAAAAAAATGCCAGCTGCATTAAAAAAAACCAGAAAGTTTGAAAAGGTTTACATAGAGAGGATGAGATATACCAGCGATCCAATGGCAACTAAAGCCCGGAATTTCGAGTCAACTTCGATATTTTCCTCTTCCACAATCTGTAGGGAAGAAAAAACACCACTTTGTCAAGATCGGTAACTCTGCATCTATGATCCTTCTCTGAAAATCCCAATGGAATGCTACATAGCCATTCATCATATTGCAATCTAGAATAAAATCAGGATAGAACATGCAAAGCATGACCATTTCCAAAAGGGTTGGAAATAAATGAGTAAAACATACCTCAAGAGCTGCTGAAAGAACTTGTGATTGACCTTCATGATCTTTCTTTTCAATCAGCAGCACAGCATAACTGTGAAAACAAATTCCAGCATAGACAGAGGAAGGGCGAAGATATGTGCGTCAATGCTAAGAAAAGAATAAAAACAATATTATAAATCTATGAACTGACGTGGTAAGTTATCAAAACTGCAAGTGGGGAAAAATTGTGTGAAGGTATACAGATGAGAAAATGCTCACTTTAGTATCATGGTAGCATAAGACAACTGCAAGTTCTTATTAGGAGATGAATAACACCTTGAAAAAGCATCAAGAATCTGCAACATCAGTGAAAAAAAAGAAATTATTGCAATACATGCAATTGAAAAACAAATATGTGAGCGCAAAGTTCTCAGTATGACAAGTTGCAACAAGGTTATGACATACACAGACCCATAAAGCCAGTGATCAATTGAACAAAGGCCGCAGAAGCATATACGTTTATAACTCTTAATGCGCCTAGCAGCCCATTATAATGTCAGATGCCACATTAAGGCCACAGGTCTCTAAAGAAATAACAATTCAGGGTCTTTAACGACAATGCTTATCCAGGCCTTTAGGTCCAAATAATCCCCTGGGTAACAGGTCAGGGTCACTTGTCACTGGTTATTTTTATTGTCACTGGTTATTTTTATCAAGTTCCTACATGTAACTTTGATCCAAGAAAAAAAAATTTACCTCACTGCGATGCTTTTGAAGCCAGTAATGATAGTGCGAATTCTTGAAAAGATTAGTCACAACACGGTTGCCCGTTAAAAGGTTTGGAGGAAGTGGAGGATTTGTTGTCACTCTCTTGATCATTTCCATCAACGTATCTGACAGCAAATATGGTCCATAGTAAACATCAAACCTACACAAAATTCTATTACAATCATAACTAGAATTTGTTCCGCAATTAAAACTAGCAGCAGAATCATTTCATATCAGGACAACCTACACCAGAATCACTAGCCATCTTTCCTCATCATCCACTCCATCCAAGATTTAGTCAATAAAAATAAGATCAGGAAAAAAAAAAAAAAGATGATATTTCTTTATACAATCAGGTTTCTCAACTAGAACAAAAACAGAGTTACATCTCAAGGTACCGTTTTCATCTTCAACGTGCTTGAGGAGGACTGTTGCCCCATCTGGGTGTAGAACAAGCATCCTCAAAATATCAATAACTGAAACAAATAATAGACTCAAGTGAGCAGAGTTTATGTACTCATGTATACGGAAGGAAAAAACTCAACAGTGGTAACAAAGCGAGAATCAATGTTATGTATAGCATTTTACATGAGTGGCATCAATGTTATGTATAGCATTTTACATGAGTGGCATGCATGCATTAACTGCTATTTTTGAAGAATTTTCAAAATATCCAGGGAGGTTCACAATCAAGAGCATGTACTGACCTGGAAATATCATAGCCAGAGGCCAAGATTTTAGGAGTTTCAGCAGCAAAGCAATGTCAGCATCTGCAAATTTACTAGTGTGATAATGTGATGTGTCCTTCAAAATTTTTACAACTGCACTCAATCTTGATATCTCAAGCTCCGACAAAGACAGGTTCTTTTTGTCCTTCAAAATGTCAACAGTATACATTCAAGAAACATATATAACAAAATTAACATCAAATTGATGAAACAGAAAACCAATAATTGTAAAATAACCTACAGAATCAGAAAGCAAAGAATTGTTGAACTCTGTAAGCTTTTTCAGGATCCCTTCAAATTGAGCCACGTCAAAAACAAGCATTCCTTTCTGGAAATGAAATGGTAAAAAAATAAGAATTGAAAAGACCAGTAGCAAAATTCTATTTAACTAAACTCAGCATCACAAAAAAATTAAGACATTCAATACATAAAGAGTATTTAATCAGAAAAGAGTTGAGCAATAATGTTCTAGAAACAGTTAATATAATATCATCAAATTTCATTGGAGGACTGATTTAGCTATTCTGCATCCTGTCTAGTTTGTATCTGACCTGCCTAGTTCTACCTATTCATTTCTAAAAGTACCCAAACCCTAATTAATGAAAAGCACAAAATTAATGCATATAAAATAAAGCTCATCTATCATCAAGAAGCAAACTACCAGAGGTGTAAGCAGAGAAACACTGCCAACAGGATAAAAGATACAAGTCTAGCATGGTGCAAAATTTTTTCTTAGTTGAATAGAGTTGTAGACAACAATAAGGGTAGAAATAGATAAAATAATAAATACAAAATGCTATAATCCCTAAAAATAAAACCCATGATTACCTAAGATTCCTAAATTGGCAGTATAGAAATGCAACACAAACCTTTCAAATAAGAGTTTTACAAACATACCTTGGGAATATGTTTGAAAGTCGGTTTCGCTGAAACCTCTGTTGCATAAACAAGAAAGATCATAAATTCATATGAAATTGGCTAAATCCCAAGGTAAATGCTAAGATAAATATTAAGTTGTTTTTTCAGGTCAATGTATACATACCAGACATGCTAGAAGATCCTCCGGGTATATAAGCATTTGCTGAAATATTAAAAAAAAAAGAAATTCACATCATATGAAAACAGAGTTGGGGACTGCACACCTTACCAGTTACAGACAGCTACATGTAGTATACCAGAATGAAATTATACTTACAGCCAGTGTATGGGTCACGGAATGATGAATCAAGTGCAACACCACCTTGGCCAGAATTTTGGAGTATAAACTCTACAATCTGTTGACGATAGGCAAGAGGAAGATTCTCCTTGAGAAGCCACTTGTCAGCAGTCGAATATGGATTATCTGGAAACATCTCAACCACTTATCTCAGCATGCCTATTACATTTTCTGTACGCAAATAATTAAGTCACACATTCTACAACTGTTCTTCTAAAAACAACAAAGAAATACACTCAGTTAAGCATTTTGAGTTGCTTGCTTAGTTAAGCATTTTTTCCCAAGATATTCTCTCCAAGAACCAAAAGTAAGGAATAAAAGAACTCTCAGAGAAAACAAGGCCATCCACAACCATTAAAAGGCAGAAAAGTTGGCGAAGAAATTTACCTGATAGATTGTATGGCAACTTAAGAATAGGCTCTCCATCACCAATATCAACATCGAACACTAATAACAAGATTATATAACAATCAAGATAAAGAGTAAGGTGAATTTCAAAGGAGTAAGGAAAATAAGGCTCAGAGCAGCTGATAACTAGATGCTGACCATAATCATATTCAATTCCATCAAGAACAGGCCGCTTCATGCCATCATCTGGTCCATCAACAACTTCTCCAATCTGAAAATGGATGAGAGATAACAAAACATGAGCAATACAACAATAAAAAGAAATCAATTTCCAGAAGTAACAAGAGAAAAGAAGCACAATCTGTCAACCAAGGCATCCCCTAAGTAGTCCTTCCTTGTCGTTGCAACGACATCAAATTCATTCCTTCATGATACATACATAATTGGAGAAGCTAAAGCCACCAGATAGTTTTAATTCTCCTTGGAGAAGATATATGATTATGACGATATGTGGTTGCTTAAAACCCACAGTACTTAACAACTCAATTGCTTCTAGAAACTTCATTTCCTCGTGTTTGTTCTCATCTTTGAAAGATGACAACACCTTAAAACACTATGTCTTTTCATTCCTTAATCACATAATGGAAGGGACATCAAATCCATTCCTTCATGATACATACATAATTGGAGAAGCTAAAGCCACCAGTTAGTTTTAATTCTTCTTGGAGAAGATACATGTTTACGACCATTTGTGGTTGCTTAAAACCCACACTACTTAACAACTCAATTGCTTCTAGAAACTTCATTTCCTAGTGTTTGTTCTCATCTTTGAAAGATGAAAACACCTTAAAGCACTAAGGTCATTCATTCCTTCATCACATAATGGAAGGGATTGTTCAATTTGTCAGTCAATGACCACCATATGAATTGTATCTGTCTAAATCAATGTCATGCATGGAAATATCATGTGAAAACAAATGAGATAAACAAAGGGGGCTGAGCACATAAATTGAAGCAAGGGATGTTTATTTGTCAAAGAATAAATTATTTTATATAGCACGGGAAGAAACAAGAAAGAAAATTCTTCATAGTACGAATAAGCATGAATTCTTTTCAAATTAAGAACGCACAGCATCAACTCAATTTAGCTTGGGTAGAATGTATACGGACAATGCTTTCTGACCAAAAAGGAACATGAACAGCATAGGCATAAATATGCCTTGAATGATAAAATGAGCACGGAAGAACTTGCTGGAAAAACAGTAAGATGAAACTAATTGTTACTTTATCCCACTTCTGTTCCCTCAAATTCCAAGCATATGCTACACCGTTGTCCCCTTCTCTGATGATTTTGGTCTGCCCATCACTGGTTCCTGATCATAAGATAATTACAATACATTACTTAATTAGCAATTTCCAACAGAAATTAGGCAACATTTCCACCCATAACTCGCACAAAATACGCTGAATTTAATATAACTAGGTAGAAACACAGTCAGGTACCACCAGAATTTTATTTTCTTGTCACTGATGCAATTATCCAGACACTGGTATTGACTTATATATTGATTGATACAAGTAAAGGCCATTGCTCCGTAATTTTAAGTCCAGCGCAATTGTCTGCTATTCACAATTGATTTTCATGACAGCTAGCCATAGCTTCATCAAAAAACAGAATTTCCAAGATAATTAAGATAAATGTTTCTGGAGGGTCTATTTGAAGCCACACCTGGAATCTGTAAAGCGTCAAGGCCTGGTAAATCTTCCAATTTCAATCCCCCAACCCTCTTCCTGACAGAAACAATTTGCAACATGAATCAGCCTTGACAAGCATTATAAAGAAACCAACATTAGCATGATCCAGAAGGAGAATCAACTTCCACACATCATAAAACTATGAAAAGAAGTGCTGGAATACATATATTTCAAGAATTAATGAGCTTGGAAATGCTATTAATCATGAAATAGACTGAGATTTGCTAGAAGTAGACATATTTTTTCTTAGTCTTTCTGGTGCTTCATAGTTAACAAATTCAAACTTAGGCTGTAAGTTAGTAGATATATCATGAAATAGATTGAGAATTGCTAGAAGTAGATATATTTTTTCTTAGTTTTTTGGTGTTTCACAGTTAAAAAAAATTCAACTTTGCTAGAAGTGGATACATTTTTTTCTTAGTCTTTTTGGTGCTTCACAGTTAACAAACTCAAACTTAGGCTGTAAGTTAGTAGATATATCATTGTGGTTCACAGCTCACAATTACCCATTAAGTAACTAACATACCGTACAAACAACAACAGAAACTCATTAAACATTGATCCAAGACAGTATAGAAGTCCACATTTTAACAACAGAAAGTGCATAAATATGTATCACTTGCTGGCAAATAATGCATGAATATACCTGCTTAATTTGTATTGAGAAAGTTGGGAAACATAAGAGTCAAGATCTACTGGGTCCGCAATCCTCTCCTGATGTGAAGTCCAAATACGTACTACTCCATCTGAGCATGCTGTCACAATATCACCATTTTCCAAGAATTTGACATCCCAAACACAACCAGGATGCTCTAAGCTCTGAACACAGACTCCATCTGCAACATGAAAATGATTTCACAAGTAAATAACATTTCAAAGACACGATCAATTCGGTTGCAATGCCCAAATCCTCAGCATCAGAGATTACATGAGTAGAAGAACAACCCAATAGAAGCAGTCACCTTTCCAAATCTTTGCTGAACAATCTTCACTACCACTAACAATTAGTCCAGACACATGTGAATCAACTGAATAGACAATCGAAGCATGGCCAACCATCTCCATCAATACTTGGCCAGTTAAAGCCCATAATCTGATGGAGCTGTTGCAATGAAAATACTATAGCAGTCAACGACCATTTATGCAAGACAATGAGGGTTGTTCTTTAAAAATGAATAACGAAGGAAGTCCAGGGAATCTTTATTTATAAACTGCAATAACTTTGGCGCTATCCATCATCTACTAAGCCAAACATAAAGCAGAACCATTGCATTATAAAACAGAAATAAATGAAACTGACTGCTCACCCATCATGTGATGCAGAAAGAATACCCACTCCATGCATCTTTGCTAAGCCTCTTACTGTATCTACAGAGTTCACAAGTACAAGCCAAATTGAGCCTAAATTAGTATACTGACCAATAAGCCATCTTATTTCTTGGTACAGAGAACAGATATTGAACAAAGTGGGGCTGCAAAATTCTCCAAAACCATTTCATTATTTAAAGGTAAACATAAACGTGCAACAGATGAGCAACAAGGCATGTGGGAAAGAAGAGCAGGGGGAAAACCCAACCTGAGTGCCCTGCAAAAGTGTGTAAGCATGTCCTCCCTTTCCAAAGTTTTAAAGTTGTGTCAGTTGAACCTACATTGTCATGGAAAGAAAAGTCAAGTTGTTTAGTGTTTGGCACACAAAAACCAAACCATTGGATCCATGTATTTGAATATGAAATGGAGAACGATTAAGAGTTCGAATTAATAATGGAAAGATTAAGAAAAACAATTCCAACACACAGATACAGGCCAGCACAGATCATAAAACTAAAATTTTAATCCTGAATGAAGAGGTGAGGGGCTCCGAGCAAATGCGTCTTCTAAACCAGCACTTCAATAGTGCCAAAATTAATTTTTCATTCAATTTTCCAAATGCAGCACTCATATTTTTCACTCAAGGTAATATAACTAAGATTCCACAAAAAAAATAGGCAGAAAATATACCTGTAACAAGCTCGCCGGACGGCAGCTTAATAATCGCTTGGATCGCAGACTTATGAGCCTCCCATGAGTCAACAACTTTACCTTTCCTCCATCTCCTCAAAGTACTATAACAACAAAAGGAATCCATAATAATCACAAAAAAGAAAAGGCCAAAATTTAGATCATCTATCAAGGCGAGAACACACAAAATAATAAGCCTACCAATCAACGGAGGAAGAAACAATATCTTCATCATCCAAAACAACACCAGTAACTTGCAATTGATGACCACTCAAGCTATGGACTTTCTCTCCATTACTCAAATTCCAAACAAAAACCATCGTATCCATTCCACCAGACACGATCGCGCCTTCTGAGAACACTTCATTCGGCGGAATCCACGCCAATGGTCCCACAAAACTCGAATGCCCTCGCAGAATTTTTGATAATTCAAACTTGCGTTTGTCAGTTGGGTCGGGCACCCAGTACCTCACCGTTTTGTCCCTCGACGACGTCGCTATTCCCGCATTTCCGCAAACAAAAATCCCGCGAGCCTGCGAGAGATTAGATAAGTTAATCAAACGGACTTAATTTTAATTAAAGATATATAGAGAGAGAGGGGGGGGGGGGGCGGGAGGGAGGGGTCGCTACGTCGTCTTCGTGGCCGCGAAGCTCGTGGCTTAATTGATAAATTTTTAAGTCGGTTTCCATGTCCATGATTTTGAGAGAGTTTTTAGAGAGCGGAGGGTTTTATAGTTTAGAAGTAGAGGGAAAAGCAATTTGCCGTGTTGGACGATGAAGGGATCATGTCTTCATAAGCTTCTTGACTTCCGTTGGAAGTTAGGAGAAAGTGAGTTCTGGTTTGAGTTCGTTGTGTTTTGACTTTTTAAGTCCTTAATTTTTTAATTTATTTCTACTTTGGTTCCTAGACTTCTTCGTTATTTCTTGCTTTTAATGGCAAGGCATTTTTTAAATAGATTTCACGCTCCAAAACTAAGTCGTTTCCTTGAGTTTTAAATATTTATGACCTTTTGATTATTATCTTAAGAATATTTTAAAATATTTAATTAAAATAACATAGAGGCAACTTAAATTTCATCGTGTTTATTTATTATGTTTTATGATATGATGCTTTGGATTTTATACACCAATATTTTTTTTTTGTTATGTCGTTATATTTGTATTTAATTATTTCTATAATATTATGTATTTTTTTTTTATCAAAGTGCGGGTGGTATAGGCAATGACATTATTATTATAAAAAAAATTAAATGATGTGGAGAAATTATTATAGATCTAAAGAGCTTTTATTATGGATTGTAATAATAGTTAAAATATCAATTTTTCATCTTTTCACGAGCGGATAAATGTTTCTTTGATTTTCTTCCGCAAGAGTATTCAGGTTTTTCAATTTTAAAGTACAGTCAAATAACGTTTTTAGCCTCATAAAAGACAAAAAAATAAGTTTTGCCTTTGGGGGTATATATTTTGTATAATTAAGAGGACTTACGTTGTTCAAAATTCCAGCACTACTAATAATAGTGATATCATAACTTGACATGCTAGATTAGAAAACAATGAGCAAGATCGATTACATAGATTGTCAAGAACTGGTCTTTTACGATCACTTACCAAAGAGGAATTGCTTGTTTGTGAGTATTGCCTTGCTAGAAAAAGCAACTATATTACCATTTGACAAAGCTAAAAGAGCAAGTAGTCCATTACAACTTATTCATTTAGACATTTGTGGCCTAATAAATGTGAGGGCATGACATGGTGCGAATTATTTCATCATATTTATATATGATTTCACATGATTTGGTCATGTTTATTTGATCTCACATAAATTTAAAGCATTGGATTGCTTCATTAGATACACCAATTTAGTGAAGAATAAACTAAGCACAAAAATCAAAGCTTTAAGAACCAATCAAGGACATGAATATCTATCTGAACATTTTTTTTGTGATGAAAAGAGTATAGCTCGACAGCTAACTATTCCTTATACTCCACAATAAAATGATGTAGCAAAAAAGAGGAATAAGACCCTATTTAACATGGTTAGGTCAATGATGTCGCATGCTAACTTACCAATTTCCTTTTGAAAAGATGCATTGTTGACTGCTGCCTACATACTTAATCATGTTTCCTCTAAATTTGTCTCATCCACTCCATATGAATTATTTATTTTGAACATTCTAAAAGATTTGTATTATTTATTGGTGAAAAAGCTGATGGAAGAATGATGGAGATTTAATCACGTGGTGTTGTATTCATAGAAAAGGATTTTCAAGTGACAAGTGAGGTTAATAAAGATTTTCAATTATGTGAAATGGAAAATTTAGATTATGGCACAACAAGCCATTCAGTGGAGGACTTAGAGGAAAATCTTAACCCTCTTGGAAACAGTGGGAGTGACATTTTGTTTATTCCTACTTTCATGGAGCAAGATCATGAGCAATCTCGACCTCGTAAAAGCATTTGTGAACCAATTCTTCGTTGTCAATTTGAGATTGAGGGGGAAGCGTTCATGATTGCTCCACAAGATGATGAAAAGCTGAAAACATTCAATCATGCTCTGTCTGGTCCTAAAGCAAGATAATGGATTAAAGCTATAGAAGAAGAAATTAAGTCGATGAAAACTAATCAAGTTTGGGACTTGGTTGATTTACTATCAGGACAAAAATCCATTAAAAATAAATGGGTTCTTAAAATTAAACATAAGACGAATGACTTAATAGAATGTTATAAGAATCGACTAATAATAAAAGGCTACACTCAAGAAGAGAGAATTGATTATGAAGATACATTCTCACTAGTTGTGAGGATTATTTCAGTTCGCCTCATTTTAGCTATAGTCGCACATATGGACCTAGAGTTATACCAAATAGATGTTAGAACTGCATTTCTCAATGGAGAACTAAATAAGGAGATCTATATGGATTAGCCTTTAGTATTCGAGACTAAAGGATAAGAGCGCAAAGTTTGCAAGCTTAAAAGATTTATATATAGTCTTAAGCAAGCTTCTAGACAATGGAACGTCAAATTTCATCAAGCTATCCTTAAAGACGGTTTTACAATGATAGAAGAAGACCATTGCATGTATTTAAAATGTTTTAACAATAGTTTTATAATATTGTCCTTATATGTTGACGACATCTTAATAGCTGAAAATAGCAAAGAGATGATTGATATTACTAAAAGGTATCAAACTTTAAAATGAAAGACATGTGTGAGGCCAACTATGTTCCTAGTGTGAAAATCATAAGGGATCGTGCTAAAAGGCTTTTGGGTTTAACTCAAGAAACTTACATCAAAAAGATATTAGAGCGTAATCACATGCAAGATAGCAAACCGATGGACACCCTTGTTGATAAAAACTTAAGCTTGAGCCGTGATATGTGTCTCAAGACTCCAGAAGAAAAGAAGAAAATGTCCAGAGCACCTTATGCTAGTGTCATTGGTAGTTTGATGTATGCAATGATGTGCACACATCTTGATATATGTTATGTCATTGGATTAGTTAGTTGATATCAATCAAATCCTGGTTAGAAACACTTGATGGCAGTTAAAAGGATTCTATAATATCTGAAAGGAACTTCGAATTACATGCTATGTTACTAAGAAAAAAAAAGACTTACGATTGATTGGTTACTCTGATGTTGATTTAGGAAGAGATGTCGACCAATCCAAATCAACTTCGGGATATGCTTTCTTGCTTAATAATAGTACAATACTATGGAGGAACAAGAAACAATCTTGCATAGCCTTATCTACTATGGAGGTTGAGTATGTAGCTTGTTCCGCAACAACACAAGATATTGTTTGGTTAAAGAGTTTCCTGTATCATTTGAAAATTGTCAAATTAGTATCAGACCTAGTGACAATTTACTTTAATAACATTGCTGCAGTAGTTGTGGCCAAAGATCCAAAATCCATGGAAAGACCAAACACATCTAGATGAGATATCACTACATTAGAGAAACAATTACTGAATATGACATGATCTTAAAACACATTTCTACAAATTCTATGGTTGCAGATCCACTCACAAAACCAATAGCAAGGGATGTATTTGTTAGACATGTGAGATCCCTTGACCTATGTAAAATGTAATTGGCAATATAACTAGTTTTAAGGATCATATGAAGGCTTACATTAATTGATTAATGAATAAATATCATTAGTATATCATGTTATTCATTATTTGTTTTATGAAATATATTGTGAGTATCGTATAGTACAATTTGTTAAAGTATGTCGATAGACTTAGATTGGCTCACTCACATGAGCAATCACCTCTAACACTTGTAAGATGAGTAGAGATGAGACTATTTGAGTTTTAATGCTCAATAAGCGACTTGGGCGCAGTGAGAGCAATTTTAACTCAAAGTAATTGTTAAAAAGTCACTTTGGTTGAGATCAAGATATGAGGTTCTTAAATAAAAGAATCGACATGAATGAATTCTCTGTATCTAGTATGATTGAACCGATGGAGATCTTTCAACACTGAATTGTCTTGTAAATTTTGTGGCTGTAATGATGCTAATTAGCACATTTACATTTTTTTTTTACTTATTTCTTGTCGATTTGGTTCAGAATTTATGTGTCTCTAGTGTGTTGTTATCTGTCATCTGCAACCTTCTTCAATGTTCGTCCCAAGCCTCTTCTATAGGCAACATATATAGAACATCAACTGCCAATTAATTCAATTTTACACTTTCTCCTTATTTTACCTATGCTCCCTTCACATCATGGAACATCTCTTGAAGTTCCTGGTTTGAAAAGACAGCTGAAAGTTTAGGGGCTTTTATTTTCCTATCCCAAGAGGGTGCATGTTAATATTGGTAAGGTAATTAACGCATCTTGATTTGCCACTTCAAATGCTTCTAGTGCGTTAGCCACCATGGAAGGAGAGCTGGGGTTCTGTAGGCTGGTTTTTACGTAGAAATAAAGAATTTCATTGGATTCCTAGTTCTGATTGACTTGAATTCTCCTCGAGCTTTTTTTTAACTTTG
>Ga0325411_1005795_pt1 | contig 13629 bp, 8 predicted proteins | sample PopdelMetagenome_13_FD_206181 | JGI IMG/M metagenome (GOLD analysis project Ga0325411, IMG submission 206181) | Populus deltoides microbial communities from Bellville, Georgia, United States - Xylem-PdIQD-R4 | ecosystem: Host-associated > Plants > Phyllosphere > Stem > Wood/Secondary xylem... | reverse complement strand
CCAAGCCAAACCGGAAAAAACTGAGCCAACCCAGAAAAATCGAGCCAAACCGGAAAAAAACATGTTTTTGTTCTAAAATAACCGAACCGAAACCGGTCGGTTTGAGCCAGTTCGGTTTCTATTTTTTTAAACCGGTTTGGTTACTTTTTTTATAAAAATCAAACCGAACAAAAAATGATCACCCTAATTTTATAGGGTATTTGATTGGCTAGAAATCTTTTGATTTTCTATGATGAGCAGTTGGATTGAAACTCAGTTTTTCAACTAATCTTACACCACCTAGCTCTATGGTTAAAGTTTGCTTATATAGAATTGTAATTATATTATTTAAATCCACAATATTATGAATCTATAACCACACTAATTTCATCACACCATTTAGGCCCAGTTTGTTTATGAAATTGAATTTTTTTAATTTTACTTCCATTTAACTTTTTCATCTATTAGAATTGATCTTTATTTTTTTAATATACTTGAAAAAAAAATCAAAATATTAATAAGTTATTTTACATATTATTTTTATGGTATAATCAAACACTTGAAATTATTTTGAATTTATTTTCCATGACTCTACCAAATATTAGAAAATATTCACTTTTCGAAAATCTACTTTTCATATAAACTACTTTCTAAAAAGAAACTAATTTTTTACAAATAATCAGTGCCTAGCTTTTTGTTAATTAATAATAATTAGCTTCATCAAGTCCAAAAACAGATAACATTATACAAAACTTTAAATATTAGAGGTAAAATAGTGTGCATAACCAAATGCTTGAAATTATTTTCCAACTCATTTTTAATGACATTATCAAATATTGAAAAATAATCCACTTTTAAATAATTTATTTTCCATATAAACCATTTTCTAAAAGGAAACTATTTTTCAGCAAATAATTAGGGCCTAGTTTTGTTTTTGTTAATTAATAAAAATAATAATAATATTTAGCTTCATAAAGTCCATAAAACATTAACATTATACAAAATTCTAAATGTTATAGGTAAAATAGTGTGCAAGCATACACACTATTCTCCTTCTCACATTTTATTATGGACTTACTATTTAATATTTTTTATTTTGGTCCTCAAATTATTATTTTTTTGTAATTGCATTATTTTTTGTCCAAATTAAAGTATAACTTAATGAAATTTGTTGATTAAGGACAAAATTGAAAGACAGGGAACCAAAGTAGAAAAACCATCACATATAAAAGATGGTTTCAAATTTCTAACAAAAATTTTACTTCATCTTCAAAGTTTAAAGATTGTACCTATTAAGTCCCTTAATATTTTTGCAACTCTATTTTGGTATAAAAATTTTGTTATTTTTTAGTCTCTGATTTGAGAAATGAGAGAGAGAGATCATTGGATTCCGTCAATAAAGAAAGAAAATCAGCATTGATACCAATTCCAACCATCAAAATGGTTGATCTTAGTGTTAACGGATTCTATTTGGTGAGAAGAGTTTCACTTAGATGTTTTTTTTACCTTGAAATTACCTAAAAATCATATCTAAACTTGAGAAGGTTTTTGGTTTTCAAGTTGATTTTGAGTTTGTGTGTGTGTGTGTGTGTGTTGTGATTTTTTAAGGTCATTTATGGCCTTATCAAGGTGTTTAGGCTCTTTTTCAGATGTTTTTGGTAAAAAAAAATAGGTTTTTGGATAAAAAAATATAGACCCTATATTTTTTGTTGTAATAGTGACCGAAATCTGGGAAAAACTAGACAAAATATTGTGTGATTTTTTTTAAAATAAGATTAGGGCATACATCCAAATTTGAATTTAACGAAAATAAGACTCGCGATATGGCCCTTTCTAAATGTGTCAGGCCAGCAACACCTGATCTAGTTTTTTTGTATTTTTTCCTTTCTAAAAAAAACATGCTTCTTTTAATTTGTGTTTTTTAAATATATTTTTAATTTATATTTAAATTAATATCATTTCTCTCTATTTTTTATTTTTTTATTTAGCTTTTTTTTAATAGTGGTTGGTTTTTTAAATAATTTTTATGTATTTAATTTTTGAAGATATTATTCTAATTTATCTATAATGTTTTATGTTTTATATAATTAAAATGTATTTAAAAAGAAATATTTGTTTTTGAATATGATTTCTATTAAGTAAATCCTTGCGATATTTTTTTCCTTTGATTTTATTCAATCAATTTTATATGTATTTATTTCTACTATCATTTAATTAAATAAAAAAATTATTTTAATAAATAAAGTCATTAAATACAATCGAGTATATAACCCGTATTGTGAGATTAAATATCTTAATTTATATCTATCTCTCCATTTTTTTAGATATGTATTTAATTATCGTTAATGACTTTATTTATTTATTTTTTAACACATATAATTCTTGATTTATTTAATTAGACATATAAATAATTTTTTTTAATTTATACTTAATATTTTTCATATAAAAAACAAAAATAAAACACACTTTGTTTTTAGCTTCATTATCTTTGTAAAATCTGACAACCCATAAAAGGAGCTTCAAATATATGATTTTGAATAAGATATTGTTTGTTTTTACAATGAAATTGTATTTTTTTTAAAATTAAATTTTTTATTTTAAATGAATTTTTTTAGTATTTTTATATTATTTTAGTATGTTAATCTTAAAAATAAATAGAAAAAAAATATTTTAATATATTTTTAAATAAATCAACGGCGGTTAGAAACGTTATCTAAATGGCATCAACTACTGTCACAAAGAGTCTATTGGGTCATCGTTTGATTCGCTCCTCTGTCTCTATACTTCTCACATAACCCCACAAATCTTTACTTCTCTCTTCACAGTAAGTGACCATCTGTTGTTTATGCATCTGAGTTTTGCTTAATTCTTTGATTGTTTATCTGGGTGTCTGCTCCTTCTCCTCCTTCTTCTTTCCTTTTTTCTGCTTTTGACTTGAAGGTTTTGTGTTTGAATTGTTGATTGACTCTGGCTAATGGGGCCTCAATTTAATGATGAGAAGTAGGCTTTTTGAACCGTATGTCAGCAGTTTTATATTTGGTTTGGACAAAGTTTGTGACTTTATTGTGATAATTAGTTTGATTTACTTGTGTTGATTTTTATTGGTGAATCCAGTTGAGAAAACCTCAATCTATGTTCTTGAATATATGAATTGATTTTAAGTTTAAAGTGTGCTAAAGTTCAAGCACTGGCATCAACTATAGTTGTATAATTCTTTTAGTTTTCTAAACACCGTATTTTTTCGACAATTTGTCTGCTTTGTAAAGGTGTAAATGAATTGATGAACTCTGCTGTTCTGAAAAGAATTGAACTTCGTTATTGTCATGGGATTCTTTGCCAGTTAGGTGTTTTCTGTTATGTTATTGTTTGTGCACATAGTAAAAGTATTTAGCTTTATATATTTTGTTTCTTGTATTTGCTTTGTTGCTCATCACTCCGAACATGTTGTCTCAGCTTTGATTTGTGTTTCTTTTGTTTCACTTTGCTTTCAGGGGAGATTATTTCATCCAAGAGCTGACCCCTTTCATACATCATACCAGACATCTCAGTGGATTCCTCGTGTTATGGCTTCATCAGTAGTTGGGACAAGACCTAATTTCTCGACACAATCCTTATCTATGAATGAACCTGTTGTTTCTGTTGACTGGCTCCATGCGAACCTTAGGGAGCCTAACCTGAAGGTACCTGCTATTTCCTTTCTATAGAATGGCTTCTGATCAAACTTTCAAGAAGCAGGTCATGTATTTCCATTTCAACAGAAGAATTATTTTCTCATTCCAATTGCTCTTGCTTATGTAAGAGCACTTCTTTCAGCCAAAAAGATGTGCGGACTTGTATTTTATGCCTTTGGTAATGTTATTTGTTTTGTGGAAGGAGTGCCAAAAAATAGTCCGTTGTCTTCTCTTTTTGAGATCTTATGGTTAAAACTCCACAGTTTTGCTAAATCAGCAAACAGTTGTTGCTGCTATTTTCCGAAGAAGAATAAAAGCACTGTATGAGCTTACTTCATTGTTCTTAAGTTTTTGTAGATAGGAATTACTTCTTGGATGCCTGGATCAATAAATTTACGTACTTGTCAAAAGAAAATGCACCTTTCATCTGGTTATGCGATATTGCAAATTGATACAATTATCAGTCTATGGTTTCGTTATAGAATGTTTTTATGGTTGTCCAATTCATATGAAACTGGTTTAATTTGATATTTTACATCCTAAACATGGCCCTCATCATTCTGTCATACACTGCTATCCACAGGTGTTGGATGCATCCTGGTACATGCCTGATGAGCAGAGGAATCCAATTCAAGAATATCAGGTGTGATGAGTATGATTTGACCTTTTCATTGACAATCTTGGATAGTTAATTTTAGATTAAAATTTCTTAACAATATTTTTGATGTTGCACTGAAAATGCACTTGTAATCTTCTTTCAGCCTTTTCATAGAAATATTGTTTCTAAATTATTCTCCTTAATTTGTGATTCACCATGGTCTTTTAAAATTTTCTGCTCACACAGGTTGCTCACATTCCTGGTGCCCTTTTTTTTGATATAGATGGAATAGTAGATCGAACTATAAATGTAAGATTCTTTCCCTGTATTATTTGTTACAGATATTTATAGGTTTGAGCCTAAAATTGCTAATGCCTTTTTTTCTTTTCTTCTTTTACCCATTTTCTTTTGGAATCATCTTTACGAATGCATTGTATTATGTCCATATACAAGAACTACTCACTTTATAGACCATCATACTGGAAGTAACTGGAATCAACCACTTTACAACTGAAGGATTCTATGATATCCCACGGTTTATTATTTTAATTGTCTATTTTATCCCTTTTCTTATAATGTAAGGACAATGACTTGTATCAGTTGCCACACATGTTGCCATCGGAGGAAGCTTTTGCAGCTGCAGCTTCTGCTCTTGGTATTGAGAATAAAGATGGAATAGTTGTTTACGATGGGAAGGGGATCTTTAGTGCTGCTCGTGTTTGGTGGTAAGTTGTGGGACTGATAATATGCTCTTTAGTGGAATCTGTGCTTATGGTTATTTGTTTGTTCTTACATACTTTGTTAAAATGAGAAGGATGTTTCTAGTCTTTGGGCATAGTAAAGTCTGGGTGTTAGATGGAGGTCTTCCAAGATGGCGTGCTTCAGGGTATGATGTTGAATCTAGTACTTCTAGTGATGCTATTTTGAAAGCTAGTGCTGCTAGTGAGGCAATAGAGAAAGTATATCAGGGCCAGACAGTAAGTTCATTCCTCACTTATATTCATGTGTGCATATGAATTATCTTTGTAATAAATAATATTGTGCTAAAAACCTTCAGTGAACAAGGTATATTCAAATTGCTGCATAGCTTTGACATCCCTTTATTTTGGCTTTTCTTAGCCTAAAAACTGGGATTATTGAGATATTCTGTAACAAACAAACATGAATAGAGATAAATGTGTCAGCATTCATGACTGTATATGCTTGCTATGTCCTTTGTAGTCTACTTGTAACTTAGAATTGATAGTATATATGCTATCTTCTAATTTTCAATCATGTTACAACCAGTTCCAAATCATGTTGTTTATATGGCAGGTAGGACCAATCACATTTCAAGCAAAGTTTCAGCCATGTCTTGTCTGGACACTTGAGCAGGTTGGTTGCTCTTTTCAGCTGTTGCATTCCAGCAGTGTTGTCAAAGGTGAAAGGTGCTAAAAGGCACCAATTCTGTAAAATGCCTGATGTGCTAGGCGCTCGCCTGAATGAACCAAGACGATATGCTATAGATTAAAAAAACTATGTGTGATATTATATTATATAAATCTAAAATATATATCTTCCCAATTAAGATTAAATCATTAGCAAATCGAAAGAAAATATGAAATACCATAACATCTACATAAAGATATATTTTTCACTCTTAAAACAAAATAAGATAATTTAAAGTAGTAAGTAGCCAAATAGATTAAAAAGCAAAATTAAATATCATCATCATTATTCATTAATCTTCAAAAACATCTTTATCAATGCTTTCTTGTTATGCACTTGTGTTGTTGTTCTCTGACTTTGTTCAACGCAAAGTATGGCTGTTGTTTTTCCTCAAGTGTCCTTCCTTGAATGTATGTCTCCCACTTTAATGATTTTTTATTCTTTTTTTTACTCTAATGTTTGCTTTTTACAAAAATACCCCTAAGTTGTTTCATGTGGTAAATTGAAAAATGGACAAATTGGTCAAAACATAAATCAGTTTAAAAAAAGAAAAATCCAACATAAGAAGAAGTATTTCAATTAGGTGCTCGCTTTAAAGCTTGGTGTCCTCTCACAAGGTGCTTGCCCAGGTAGCGTTTCATTGAAATTCATCGCTTGAGGCTAATAAAGGTGCCTTGGCCGTACCTCGCCAGGAGCGCTTAGGCTAGCTCCTCAGTGCCTCTTGACAACAGTGCATTCCAATGACAAAACTATATTCTTTTTATCCCCTGTAGGTGGCCTTATATGCAATGAGTGTGCATTTTATGTAAATGGTTGGCTATAATCACTTAGCAATGGCATTGATAATTTGACTTAACATCTACACTTGAGTGCTGAACCAAAGTCTTAGAGTGATTACTATTTGTTTTAGTTTTGCAGGCACATCTGAGAATGCCTTGGATAAAACTTATTTCATGCATGGCTTGTGGACAAAATTGATTTAATGTACTATGAACCATTCTGACCATATACTGGTAACATGATCACCTGAGGCATTGCTCATGAATTTGTTGTGGCTTATATAGGATTTGTTTGGTTTATGCATATTTAGGAATCAAACAATGAATTATGTGCTAACATGTAGTCGCCATTTGTTTGCAGTAATATAGACATGTATTAGCTTGACATCAGGCATAAAAAATCATAATGGGGTTCCCTTGGATAAGTTTTGACATACATTCTTCCATTCCTTCAAGTAAAAGGTTGACAAATATGTGTATATTTAAGCTGCGCGTCTTGTTTGATGTGACTCTCGATATGCTTTTAGTTTCAGTAATTGTCTACCATGTCAGCGATCCTCAAAACAGGTTATCTGCTTCACTTATATCACACATTATATGGTTTAATCTGCACTATGTTCTTTCTCTGGGGCGTTTTTTCAGGTTAAACAAAATATTGAAGACAAGACTCATCAACACATAGATGCACGTTCAAAGGGCAGGTAATCATAGCGATGTGCTTTAATTGTATTAATGATGTAATGGGATTGCAATGTCATCTTAGTAGGATAATTATGCTTAGTCTTTGTAGTGCTATATGACTACCCTTTGTGTGATATTGAATGAATGTGTTTGAGGTTAGCTATTTTCTTAGTTAACAGATTGGTGGATAGTATAGAAAGCAAAAAATCATTAGTTTTAATTAATTAACACAAAAGTGTATGATAAGGTTTCAAGCAGGATTCTAAGTGCCATCTTGTTAGTTAGCAGGATATCAATTTTCTTACACAAGAAGCTCTGTTATATAATTGGATCTGGTGATTCATATCAGTTTATGTAGTCAAACAGCCATCAAAACCATCATACTCTTTATAAGTCTCGCCTATTCAGACGCCCCCTTCCGTTGAATCTGCTAACTTCATTCGAATCATCATCTAACTAAATTTGACCAAGTTTATGTTCTCTACTTCTACTCAAAACATCAAGTTATATTCAACTCTTCTTATCAATGTGATCCAGGACTGTGTATTGAAGACATTAATGCGATCAAGGATATATGCTCTTCTTGCAGGTTTGATGGTACTGCACCAGAACCTCGAAAGGGAATAAAAAGTGGGCATGTGCCTGGCAGCAAGTGCATTCCATTTCCGCAGGTTTTGATTGACTTTCCAGTGCTGATAATCTAATGATTATTTTTGAAGCTCACAGGTGGTTCTCTATGTTTCCCCTTTTCGTCATTAGTGTGTTTGTTTTTCTGCAGATGTTAGATGCTTCACAGACACTCTTACCAGCAGATGAGCTTAAAAAACGGTTTGATCAAGAAGGTAAGAACCTTGATCTGTTCCAGGTTTATATTTCTCGGTGCATGCCTAAAAGCATCAATTCCACAAACCATAACCATAAATGTTTGCATTGCTTTGCATAACATTTAGATGGAATCCATATCTCAGAATTTGAAATGGGGTATGTTTGGTCTCATGCATGCTATTTTATTTTTTTTGTTTGTTATATTCCTCTTTTTCTGCGAGAAATGAATGGTTCTTGTTAGGTTTTAGGAAAAACATGATCAAAGAAAAGAAAACATAATTGTTTTCGTTATATGATTTTTGCCCATATAATTTGGATGTAATGAAGAAATACAATTTAGTTGTCAACATTTGAGCTTTGCTAGCTGCTCATCATCTTTCATTATTTGCTCACTAGATTATATACTTTTGGTATCTACTCAAGCTGTAGTGGATCTGACACCTGTATTTTTATACAGGCATCTCTCTGGAAAGCCCTGTTGTTGCTTCATGCGGGACTGGTGTAACTGCTTGTGTTCTTGTTCTGGTATTTATTCTTCTCATCCCAAGTATAACTGATACATCTTGGCATACTTCATGAAGTTCTTTTTCACTACGTTATGTCAGAATAATTCTCCTGAATGAGTTGAGTATCATGAAGCTTAGATGCTATATTCTTAGTTTTTCAGTCCAGGGTAAAATGATTGTCTAAAAAACTGATCTTGTTGAAGAGCTAATGACTCCGGCTTTTATGTTTTTCAGGGTCTCCATCGACTTGGAAAGCCGGATGTTGCGGTCTATGATGGATCTTGGACCGAATGGGCAGACCGAGGGTGCTACTCCTGTTGACACTTGTTCATAAATCATATTAATGTGATGCACACAGGAGCTTGGCAGCATGCATGGCACGGAGTTTGCCTGATTGAATACTCAGACAGGGATAAAATAAAGGGTTGGATATCAGAAAACATGGGCAACAATCTCAATTTTTATGTGTTATTTTGCATTTTCAAGCTCCGAAAACATGGGCAACAAAATAAGAAAAGAAACAGAAAAAGAAAAGGGTTTTGACGGATAAATGGATTATAACGTTGTCATTCATCATACATAGAATGAATGACGACACCACTCTTTCTTTTATGATTGCCTTTTCCTTTTCCGGTGCCTTTACCTTTAGGCTGTCTCCGGTGACTCTGAGCAATGACCAGATCTTTTCAAAGATTTGGAAGAAGCCGATAGCCAGATGTTCAAGACGTGCTTTTGTTTCGTGTCTTTGGACGTAAATATTCAGGCAGTGTATGTATTTGCAGTTGGATTGTGTTTTTTTTTTTTTTTGTAAATTTTGAATTTTTTTTTGTGTTTTTCAACTTTTGAAAAATAAATTTTAAAAATAAAATAAAAATATTATTTTATAAAACTTGTGACTTGGTTCACTAGATCGGAAGCATTTAACCTGAAAAAATCACGAAGCTTAGAATTCAATGAATATCAAATAATAAAATTTAAAAAAAAATCAATCACAAAAAAAAATTTAAAAGAAAAAATATCAATTAAAAAAATAAAAATAATAATTTTTCAAAAAATAAGAGGATGTATAATTTTGAATTGAAAGGCTAAATTGAAAAAAAAAATTTAACAAAAAAAAATTAATGAAGAAACCATAAAAAGAATGATTAAATTTTTATAAACATAAAAATTAAAAATTTTTGATTGAATGATGAAATTAAGAATAATTAAAAGTTTATGAAAAAGGTAGAAAAAAATTAAGAAAAAAAATCAAGATCAAATTTGAAAAAACAAAAAAAAAAGAATTTTAGATTTAAGAATGAAATAAAAAAAAATTACAAAAGAAAATTACAAATTAAAAAAACGATGACTAATACTCAAATATGCCCACCTAGGACTAGTACTCTAAGATTTGAATTTCGAGAGATGGGAGCGGAAAGAGGGAAAATAAAACAGCTCCCCACAAGTTTTTTAACTTTTTAATTACATTATCAACAATAAACTACAACTCCTCAATCAACCATTCTTAAAAAAAAAAAAAAAAAAAAACTATATAGCTAATTAGATTAATAATTCACATAATTGAACTGAATTACTCTAGCTAATTCATTTGTTAGTAACTTATTCCAATTAAAACATTCTTAATGACAAATTAGTAAATTCAACAGTAGGGTAGATGATGTGTCACGGATCACAATGCATGGTTAAATTAAATCAGCTAAACCATTCTCGGAGGATAACATTATCCATTTCTAATTTGAATTTAATAATTTTATTTTTCTACAAATTTATAAAAATTTAATGGAATAAAAAACATCACCATTTCTCAATAATATCTTATTAATCTGTAGAATATCTTTTCTACTAATTTATTCAAATTTTCTCTGTTTGTTTTTGTGTTTTAAAATTATTTTTGAAAAAAAATTGAAATTTTTTTATTTTTTTCTTCGCTTCAAATTAATATTTTTTGTGTTTTCAGATCACTTTAATATATTGATTTTAAAAATAATTTTTAAAAATAAAAAAAATATTATTTTAATATATTTATAAATAAAAAATATTTTAAAAAATAATCACAATCACTTACATAAATTTCTCCATAATTAAACGTGTACATCGAAAGAGAAGAAGGGAGAAAAGAGGCATACTTGATTTGAATAGAAAAAAAAAAAATTCTTCAAAGAAAGAAGGACTATATATGTATGTAGCAGGTTCCATATTTAGCATGCGGGTAATTAAACGTGGTCAACCACGAAAAGAAAAATATTAAAACCCACGGCAAAAAATAGATTCCTCGATCCCAGCAACAATCACATGGTGTGATATTGGTCTCAAAGGTGGCCATTATTTCTCCGAGGATCGAGATCTTGAGAAATGAAGAATAAAATATACCAGCATGGCTCATGATCAGCCCTACAGGAGAGCCCGTCGGAGATTTTTCACAAGATCCTTCAATGTCATGGAGAAATCAACGTCCATCTGCAAGAGGGATAAAGGGCCTGGTGAAATTCGGATAAATGATCATCGATCTAATTATAAAACTCTGTTTATTATGATAAAAGATTGTCTCAATTCTGGATGTTAGAAATGATTTTATATCACTCAATGATTTCAAAACTTAACAAATTAAGGTATATATATTCCCAAAAAAAACTGTATTAGAATTTGCTATCAGCTTAATTGTTTCTTTCACTGCGCATTATAGCGCACAGTGTTCTATTGAAAAATAGGATGGTTTAAAATTTAATTAATTTATTGCGAAAATTAATACCGAGAAAGAGTTCGTAACATATGAAAAAACTACTCGGAAATCAGATAAGAAATGAAGGTGCAAGTGACACACTCACACGCACAAAAAAAAAACATGTAAACCACTTGAAACAGTCAGCTTAAGAGCTAATTGCTCTCTTAGATGAATCAAGAAAGATGTTTTATTATAGTGACTAACAGAAGAAAAGAAATCATACGTGATTCAAATTCTTGACGTACCTGAGCAACAATAGTTACATCAAGGGTGTAGTTTCCGAAGGGCATGACTATGCTGTTGATCACTTTCAGCTGAAGCTTTTCCATTTCGGTCAGTATTTTCATTAGGCATCCTTTCTGATTCTCACAGAGGATCCTGATGAGGACATCCTCATCTGAAACTGTTATTTCGATTTCAGGAAGTGGGTAGTCGTGGCAGCCACCTGCAGATTTTTCATCGGTTGAAGACGAAGAATCATCAGCAATACAAACCAGAGACTTCTTGACAAAAACAACTGATTCCATGGTTTTCTTGGCAGCTTGTTCCTCGAGTGTCTTCACACGTTCTTGAAGATACTTCAGGTACTTAATTGCGTCTCCAAGAACAGATGCCTTGTCCATCTGTCAATAGCCAATCGAATGTTGGTAAGCAAAACACCATGTCCAGAAAAAAAATTGTTCACATTTCTACATCATAAGGGAAGTTTTATCGAATAAATTATTTTAACAGTTTCACTAGAAAATCAAAGAGACTTGATATAAATTATTCTTTTGGTTTTTATCAGTTGATCAGTTTTTCAATTTGGTATCTTTGAATCCTATCCACCCAATTCTCTAAGGATCACACCAACAGTTTAAGCTTTTGGATAGTGGCCTTTGACAAATTTTATAGTTTCCACATCTACAATCAAGTGGATTAATATGAGAAGATTAATTAATTACCATAACTAAAAAATATCATAACTTGAATCCCATATTGAAGCTTGCAAGTAAAACATTAAGAATCCCATAATTCAGCTCACGAACCAAAGAGAAAGCGGGCCATAATTAATAAGTTATATTTACGCATATGATTTACACTAGTGAAAACGTGTAAAGAAAAACCTGATTCCTTCTACCCGAATAGGAATTTTGTTGGTACCTTCTTTAGGCCGGGAACAACAGCTGAAAGTGCTATGAATCTCTGGCTGAGCTTTTCCCGGCGATTTCGTTCCTCTATTGCATGTGAAGGAGACTTGCTCGTTGCAGCAATCTTTTTGGTACCGGCTTTCCTAAAATATGTTGCACCATCTTCGTAATTTGTACTTCCAAAGAACTGCAGAGAAGTTGCTGGAGGAGAACTAGAATTATCAAAAGATATAATGTGAGACGAGGAAGAAGGTGAAGCCTGTTGAGAAGTTTTTGGCTGTTTTGCTGGCCTCTGATCAATGCTGACTTGAGAGGAAATAGAGGATGCACAGGTAAAGTTTTGTGGGGTTTGATGATTGAAAGTTTGGTCATTCATTGAAAAACACTTTGAAGGAAAAGTCTGAAAATTAAACTCATCAATTGAGTAATCTAGAGGGTTCGTATCGTATCGATCATGGCCAAAAGCTGAATATTCCTCCATTCCCTGTGAGAAAAGAAAAGGGCCAGATATCTCTAAAATTAGCAATCCCGTATTACAATCTCCATAACAGAAATATATTCTTCATTAATTCTATATTGCAAATAGACCACTTACCATTTCATCAGATAACCATGTTGCTGGAGAGGTTTCCATTAAGCAACTTCGGTATTGTTTCCTTAACGATTGACAGCAAGAACCCTGAAAAGATTAAACAGGCATAAATTTCGTGAGTTGTACAGTATTTGCTTATAAGAGTACTGGAGAAACAGAAGAAAAGAAATTAAAGAAAAAGGCAAGAACTCTCTGGGTTAGCTAGCGAAGCGATAAAACAAGTAGGAGAAAAAAAGACACTGAACCCATTTCTTTTTGATTTTGAAGAATATATAAACGAATAAGGAAAAAAATCTGAGCTGTGAAGTACTCCATGAAAGTAAAGAGGCAAGAATCATGTAACCTAGCTAAAAGAAAAAAGTTTCCATTTCTTCCCAAGTACTGATGTTTAGCCAGAGAAAAAATCAGTGATTATAACATATATATGATATCTCGAAGAAAATTGCAATTGCAAATTTTAGAGAGGAAGAATAAACACCTGAAGAGGCTTTTCCCTTTCCAAACAGGCCAGATGGAGGAAAGAAATTCAGTCAGTTTTATAACAGGGAGAGGAAAAAGCAGGAGGGAGCTTACATTACGCGTTTCATATTAAAATATTGGTACTTGCACGTGCTAAAATGATCGGTAGTACTGTTCATCAGTTGACATCACTTCTATGTAAGCGATCATGGGTTTCATGTTTTGTCTTTTGCTTAATCAAGCTGTCGTTTTATTCGCT
>Ga0325411_1005794_pt1 | contig 13631 bp, 10 predicted proteins | sample PopdelMetagenome_13_FD_206181 | JGI IMG/M metagenome (GOLD analysis project Ga0325411, IMG submission 206181) | Populus deltoides microbial communities from Bellville, Georgia, United States - Xylem-PdIQD-R4 | ecosystem: Host-associated > Plants > Phyllosphere > Stem > Wood/Secondary xylem... | reverse complement strand
TCTTCTCAGGTATCAATAATTCATTATTCAAAGCTCCCATGCTCTTTTTCTTCTTAGGTATCAATATATACTCGGGTAAGTAGACCCTTGCATCTATCGCTCTATTAATTGTTAAATAATATTTATCTAATTTTATTTATTAAGGGTAGAATAGTATTTTCAGTTTAATTTATATATAATTCCTTTGTATTTAGGTTAACTTATGCACTCATAATATACAGATCATTTAGAATTCTATCCTTTTTCTGTTTCATCTTAATTATTTTAACATGGTATCAGAGCTGGTTTTATGGAACGAGGCTTAATCCCGAACACAACTTCGCGAATCCAACTAGAAATTTTTTGGAGTGAGATTTTGTCTTCCGCTTCTGCAAAATTTGGTATTTCATCAGTTTCTGCAATTATTTTGGTATTTTATCTTTCCTTCAGCTTTTGCAATTTGGTATTTGCATTCAGTTTCTACAAATTTGTTTTGTGTTTTGGAGTAATCGTATAATTTTGAGAAGATATTTGTTTAGTTTCTGCAATCTCTATTCAGTTTCTGCAATTTGGTATTTTTTTTTCCGCTGCTTTTGCATTCTGGTTCTATGTGACTGTTGATTATGGCTACTGAAAGAGATGATTCGCTTCAGTCTGTGAGTGTGAGGTTGGATGGGAAGAACTATTCATATTAGAGCTATGTAATGAGAAATTTTCTTAAGGGTAAGAAGACGTGGGGATATGTTAGTGGAACTTATATGATACTTAAAAATACTGAAGAAGGAGATACTGCTTCGATAGATGCATGGGAAGCAAACAATGCAAAGATCATTACTTGGATCAACAATTCTGTTGAGCATTTTATAGGTACACAGTTGGTGAAGTATGAGACAGCAAAAGAGGTTTGGGATCATCTGCAAAGGTTATTCACACAATCAAATTTTGCAAAACAATATCAATTAGAGAATGACATATGAGCTCTTCATCAGAAGAACATGAGTATTCAAGAGTTTTATTCTGCTATGACAGATCTTTGGGATCAATTGGCTCTTACAAAATTGGCAGAATTAAAGGCATGTGGTGCCTATATTGAGCGTAGAGAGCAGCAACGATTGGTACAGTTTTTAACAGCACTTCGCAGTGATTTCGAAGGACTTAAAGGTTCAATTCTACATCGTTCTCCACTACCTTCTGTTGACTCTGTTGTCAGTGAGTTATTGGCTGAAGAAATACATCTTCAGTCTTATTCTAAAAAGGGAATCCTTTCTGCTTCAAATCCTTCGGTACTAGCAGTACCTTCTAAGCAATTCTCTAATCATCAGAACAAGTTCTACACAAGGGTTGGCTTTGATAAGTGCAGTTTCTGTAAGCAGAAAGGTCATTGGAAGGCTTAGTGTCCTAAGTTGATACATCAGAATCAAGCTTAGAAGCATGGCAACCAGTCACAATCTAATGCTCATAGACCACCTCAGGGTTATAAACCACCACATCACAGTACCGCAGCAGTAGCTTCCCCAGGCTCTATTATCGATCCTAATACTTTGGCTGAGCAATTTCAAAAGTTTCTCTCCTTGCAGCCACAAGCAATGTCCGCTTCTTCTTCCATAGGTCAGTTGCCTCATAGTTCCTCAGGTATGTCACACTCTGAATGGGTCTTGAATTCTGGTGCTTCCCATCATATGTCTCCAGATTCTTTATCTTTTACCTCTGTGTCCCCTTTGTCCTTAATTCCTGTTATAACTGCTGATGGCACTCCTATGCCCTTAGCAGGTGTTAGTTCTGTTGTCACACCTCATTTGTCTCTCTCTAATGTTTATCTTATTCCAAAACTCAAATTGAATCTTGCGTCTGTTGGTCAAATATATGATTCTGGTGATTATTTAGTCATGTTTTCTGGGTTTTTTTGTTGTGTGCAGGATCTGCAGTCTCAAAAGCTGATTGAGATAGGCCATAGGGAGAATGTACTATATATTTTGGATGAGTTAAAAGTGTCAGTTGACGCTGCTGCTGCTACTACTACTGTTGATTTGTCTTCCTTTCGTTTAAGTCTTTCATCTTTTAGTTTTTATTTATGGCATTCTTGTCTGGGTCATGTTTCATCTTCTCGTTTGAGATTTTTGGCATCCACAGGAGCTTTAGAAAATTTGAAAACTTGTGACATTTCATATTGTAATGGATGTAAACTGACAAAATTTTCCACTTTACCTTTTAATCGAAGTATTTCTGTTTCTTCTTCACCATTTGATTTGATTCATTCTGATGTATGGGGACCTTTTCCTGTTGCCACAAAAGGAGAGTTTCAATATTATGTCTCTTTTATTGATGATCATACTCGTTATTGTTGGGTTTATTTAATGAAACATCGTTCTGAATTTTTTGAGATATATGCAGCTTTTCGAGCTCTTATCAAACCTCAACATTCTGCTGTGATCAAATGCTTTAGGTGTGATTTGGGTGGGGAATACACCTCTAATAAATTTTTCCAATTGCTTGCCTTAGATAGAACCATCCACCAAACTTCATGTATAGATACTCCTGAGCAAAATGGTGTTGCTGAAAGAAAACATAGGCACATTATCAAAACTGCTCATTCTCTCTTATTGTATGCTTTTGTTCCTAATGAGTTTTAGGGAGAAGCTGTTCTTACTGTTGTAAGTTTGATTAATACAATTCCATCTTCTCATAGTTCCGGTCTATCTCCTTTTGAAAAGTTATATGGGTATGTCCTTAATTATTCATCATTTAGAGTCTTTGGTTGTACTTGTTTCGTTCTTCATCCACACGTAAAACGCAGTAAGTTGTCCTCTCGATCCGTTATTTGTGTCTTTCTGGGTTATGGTAAAGGTAAAAAGGGGTATCGTTGTTTTGATCCAATAACTCAGAAACTTTATGTGTCACGTCATGTTGTCTTCCTTGAGTATTTACCTTTCTTTTCTATTCCATCCACTACTCATAGCCTGACTAAAACTGATCTTATTCATATAGATCCTTTTTTTGAGGATTCTGGTAATGATACCTCTCCCCATGTTCGATCAATTTGTACTTATAACTCTACAGGTACAGGTACTTTACTATCTGGCACACCTGAAGCTCCATTCTCATCTACAGCCCCTCAAGCTTCATCTGAGATTATGGATCCACCTCCACGTCAGTCCATCCGTATTCTTAAGTCCACAAAACTACCAGATTTTGCTTATTCTTGTTAGTCTTAATCATTTACTTCCTTTTTAGCTTCTATTCATTGTCTCTTTGAGCCTTCTTCTTATAAAGAGGCCATTTTTGATCCGCTTTGACAGCAAGCTATGGATGAGGAACTTTCTGCTTTGCATAAGACAAATACTTGGGATCTGGTTCCTCTACCTCCTGGTAAGAGTGTCGTTAGTTGTTGTTTGGTGTATAAGATCAAGACTAATTCTTATGGGTCTATTGAGCGATACAAAGTTAGGTTGGTTGCAAAAGAATACTCTCAACAGTATGGTATGGACTATGAGGAGACATTTGCCCCGGTTGCAAAAATGACTACTATTCATACTCTTATTGTCGTAGCTTTGATTTGTCAGTAGCATATTTCTCAGCTTGATGTTAAAAATATCTTCTTGAATGGAGATCTTCAAGAAGAAGTTTATATGGCACTCCCTCCTAGTATTTCACATAACTCTGGATATGTTTGTAAGCTTAAGAAAGTATTATATGGTCTCAAACAAGCACCCCGTGCTTGGTTTGAGAAATTCTCTATTGTGATCTCGTCTCTTGACTTTGTTTCTAGCAGTCATGATTATGCTCTTTTTATTAAGTGCACTGATGCAGGTCGTATCATTCTGTCTTTATATGTTGATGACATGATTATTACTGGTGATGACATTGATGGTATTTCAGTCTTGAAGACAGAGTTGGCTAGACGATTTGAAATGAAGGATTTGGGTTATCTTCGATATTTCCTGGGTATTGAGGTGGCATACTCACCTAGAGGTTACCTTCTTTCTCAGTCGAAATATATTGCAGATATTCTTGAGCGGGCTAGACTTACTGATAACAAGACTGTAGATACTCCTATTGAGGTCAACGCCAGGTACTCTTCTTCTGATGGTTTACCTTTGATAGATCCTACTTTATACCGCACTATTGTTGGGAGTTTGGTATATCTCACCATTACTCGTCCAGATATTGCATATGTTATTCATGTTGTTAGTCAGTTTGTTACTTCTCTTACTACTGTTCACTGGGCAGTTGTTCTTCGTATTTTGTGATATCTTCGGAGTACAGTTTTTCAGAGTCTTTTACTTTCATCCACCTCTTCCTTGGAGTTGCATGCATACTCCAATGCTGATCATGGTAGTGATCCCACAGATCGCAAGTCTGTTACAGGGTTTTGTATCTTTTTAGGTGATTCTCTTATTTCTTGGAAGAGCAAGAAACAATCTATTATTTCTCAATCATCCATCGAAGCAGAATATCGTGCCATGGCATTTACTACCAAAGAGATTGTTTGGTTATGTTAGTTACTTGCTGATATGGGAGTTTCCTTTTCTCATCCTACTCCTATGTATTGTGACAACCAGAGTTTTATTCAGATTGCTGACAACTCAGTTTTTCATGAGTGAACTAAGCACATTGAGATCGATTGTCATCTTACTCGTCATCATCTCAAGCATGACACCATTACTTTGCCTTTTGTTCCTTCTTCCTTGCAGATTGCAGATTTCTTTACCAAGGCGCATTCCATCTCTTGTTTTTGTTTTCTAGTTGGCAAACTCTCGATGCTTGTAGCTGCCGCATCGTGAGTTTGATGGGAGATGTTAAATAATATTTATCTAGTCTTATTTATTAAGGGTAGAATAGTATTTTCAGTTTAACCTATATATAATTCTTTTGTATTTAGGTTAACTTATGCTCTCATAATATACAGATCATTCAGAATTCTAGCCTTCTTTTTGTGTTTCATCTTAATTATTTTAACATTAATGACCTGCTAAAATGCTGCTGGTTTCAGTTTGAAAAGCTAGTAAACTGTCTTTAGTAGCCTTCTTTTTCCATGATATATCACAGGTTTCCTCAGACATGAGCACATTGGACTTTGATCTTCCTTTGGGCATTGCATTTCCCGCATCTTCCACAATTGGTCTACTTGCAATAATAGTGGTGATGGCCTCTGTCACATGGCCAGTCGTCGTCGTTGCCATCCCTGCAATTACAGCTGCAATATATGCTCAGGTGAATGTACCCCTTTTCGAGTTGCTAATTTACTTGTGTTATTCCTTCTATACATATATCAAATAACCTGACGACTTTCCTGTATGTTTTTTTCATACTTAGGGTTATTATTTATCTACTTCAAGGGAATTAAAGCACCTATTCTGAACTTGGCATCAGAAACATCACTAGAGGCGGTCACTTTTAGAGCTAGCTTTCAACATTATGGATATGTTCTTCAAAAAGTATCTTATGCTAATTGACACAGATGCAAGGCTTTTCTTTCATTCTAATGCTGCCATGGAGTGGCTAATATTACGTGTAGAGACACTTCAGAACCTGATCCTGCTCTCGGCTGTCCTTCTTCTTGTTTTACTACCAGGCAAACGCTTACCAAGTAGCTGAAATACATAAATTTATTGCTGCCTTTACTCTTTAAAGTACTGTAAAGGGAAAAACTCTCTCTACTTCAGTACTCATCAAGAAAATTTATCGCTGTTGGAAAGGTTCGTGGGATTATCTCTTTCGTATGCGCTTACTTTGAATACCATCCAAGTGATTATGACCCGGTACCACAGCAATTCGTCAAACTACGTTGTATCTGTTGAAAGGATCAAGCAATTCATGCATATAACACCAGAATCTTCAGCAACTGTAGAGGACATGAGACCTCCTTCCTCATGGCCACATCATGGAAGAATAGAGTTCAGGACCTGAAGGTATGAGCGAAACAAGTAGCAATAAATTTGGCCTTTCACCTTGAATTCATAATTTTTGTTTTAATAGTTTTGTTCTTGGTGATAAGAAGATAAGATATCGTCCGATTGCTCCAATGGTTCTTAAAGGAATCACTTGTGGAAGGCATTGTTTGATAATAGGTATAACAAGAAAAACAAAGAACAAAGAATAAGCAGAATGTTTTTTATAGGTTACTGTCATTTCTTAGCTAGATTTTATTTATAGATAAAATCAATCACAATAAATTAAATTAAAAAACATAAATAATATAAACTTTTTCATTTAAAGAGTTATATAACTTATTCTAAATAAATTTTAAATCTTAAGAAGTAAAAACTGACTAAACAACGTTAAGATATATAATAATATTATTAATAAATAAGCATTAACAAAAAAAATAATATACAGCTGAGACATTAAGTTCAACTTCGATATCATAACTACAACAACGCTGGAGTAGTAGTTGTTGGAAGAACCGGAAGTGGGAAGACTACATTATTAAGTGCTTTGTTCAGGTTGGTAGAGCCGGAAAATGGGAAAATTCTCATACATGGACTTGACGTAAGCACTACTGAACTGAAGGACTTGAGAACCAAGCTGAGTATTATTCCTCAAGAACCAGCTCTTTTCAAAGGAAGTGTTAGGTCTAACTTGGACCCTCTAGGCATTTACTCTGATAGTGAAAAATGGGAGGTAAGCCAAAAACATTTTTCCACTTTCTTTAATGATTTTGATTAAAATAATAATAATAATTCCATCTGCATATTATCTTACAAAGACTTTAGTCCCACCACATAATTATTGGTTCTACATTTAAAGGCCTTGGAGAAATGCCAGCTTAAAGCTACAATGTGCTACCTTCCGAAGCTTTTGGATTCATCAGGTAATGTAGGGAAAACATGAACTCGACTACTAGAGAGACAAGCTGCTGTTAATGGAGCTATTGAGGGAAGCTACCGAGTCATGTTTATGACTTGTTGGTTTCGGGTTGCTAGGTCAGCCGAGAGGAAGATGGTGATGTTTTCATTTCAGCCAAAAATAGAGAAGAAAAGATCAAGGGTTGTCACGGTTTTTTCTTTTATTCTTTCAATGGTTTTTATCATGGTGGAGATGGTTGTTGGTGAAGGAGATGCATGGTTGTTGGTGTAGGAGGCTGGTGTTGGTGAAGGCAAGAGTGGCAGGGAAATGGTTTGGTGATGAAGAGGAGATGTGGGGAGGTTGAGCTGAGAGGGACGGCTAAAAATAGAATAAATGATGGTTTCTTGCTCCATTTTCACTCTAACAAAATTCATTTTATTTATAAGGGATCAAAGAGGAATATAAGGGATGAAAGAGGAATATCTAATCTGGGAATAAATCTTGATCTTTGATTTAAAAGGAAAGGACCCCAACCGTTGACAAAAACTATCATCACAAGCTGTGAAATTTGATTGCAAAGGTTGATTGGGTTAGCCTCTTTGGGGTGACGCCGCGGCAGCTACAAATGCGACCAGCCAACAATAATTACACTAGGGTGTAGTATGGTGTTTGGTCATAAGAGTGGTGTCTTGTTTGTCCTATTTAGTGGAGAAATAAGGCATTAAAAGTCCTTGAAAAGTAGTCACTTGAGCAGCTTTTCGAGTATAAAAAGTTGAAGATGATGAATAGTGTCCAAACAACAAGTGTTCAGCACCCTTTTTTTATTTTGTGTTGGTCAAAACGGCATCGTTTTGTACCAAAACAAACTATTTTGATCAAAATGCACCATTGTATTTAAATAAAACGACGTTGTTTTGACACCTTTAAGGTTTTAATTAAAAGTTTGAATAAATTGAATTTAATCATTTGTCTTTTGATTTCTTTTAATTACATCCATAATTGATTTCAAATTTTAATTTTATGCAATTTTACCCTTGCCAAACTTAAATATCAACCTTGAAGTTCAATGCCTTTTCATTTTGATCCTTGATTTTGGATTTATGCAAATTAATCTTTAATTGACTATTTAACTTTCAATTTGCTTCAAATTTACCCTTGTTTTCAACCAAATTAAGTCATCGATGTTTAGCGTCTTTTTCAAAAAGATCGTTGTGAGTTTCTTCAATTTGACCCTTAATTAAACCTAAATGTTGATTTTCTTGCAATTTTATTCACAATTTCAATCAATTGACTTTATAAAAAATTAAATTTGATCCTTTAAAATTTTAATCTTCTTGATTAAGCCTAAATTGGGTTTCTAAGCTTAATTTTTCACCAATTAAGTTGCTAATAAAATTAACTTGACCTGTTAAAAGTATAATTAAGTCTTTGCACCTAGGGGTGTTCAAAAAAACTGATAAACCGAGTAAACCGATAAAACCAATAAAAAATTAACTGAAAAAACTGAACCGAAAAATAAAACTGATTAAACCGATTAGATTATGTATAAAAAACCTCGGTTCCGTTCGGTTTTGTAGTGTAGAAACCGGGTTAACCAGACCGGACTGGACCGGTTTAAAAAAAGGGTCCCTAGTATAAATAGAAAAACTTGCCACGCCGCACCCCTCTCTTCTCTCCAGTTTACCCTCCGCTAACCCTAAACATTTCAATTTCAATTTTCAAACAATCTCTCCTCTCACTACTCAGAGCCACCCGCCGTCCCGCCCCCTCACCCCCCACCCTCTCCCGCCTCCACTAAGGCCGCCCCTGTACCAGAGCACCCGCAACCCGTCCCCTCTCGCCTCATCTCCTCTCCCTCTCCACTCTCCACTCTCCACTCTCCACTCTCCTTAGACTAAAAAAACATAAACACAGATCGACCATCGACGTTTCCTTAGTCTCAACTGGACCAAAATAGTCTGTGTTTCCATCAGACCAACGTTTTCTCAACCTCTAAAAACCAATGAGTTTTAATTTTTTTCTCCTTTCTAATTAATTAATTAATTAATTTGATTAAGGTTATTGTTATTTTTAATACAGTTAAGCTTATTTTTTATACGTTTCTTCCCCAATCTCCACTGGATCAACACAGTCGGTGTTTCCATCAGACCGACGTTTCCTGATTTCCTCAGCCTCTCAAAACCAGTGAGTTTTAATTTTTTTTTCCTCCTTTCTAATTAATTCATATAGTTAAGCTTATTGTTATTTTTAATCAATTTTGTTGGGTGATGAATTTTGGTTTAGGTTTAAATTAGAATTTAGAGCTATTTGGATGATTAGAGCGAATTTGTTTTCCTTTGTTTGAATAGAAGGGATTTAGCAGTTTAGGATTATGATTATTTTTAATCAAAATTGTCGTTCTTACAATTGTTTACAGTTTAGGATTAGAGCTGTCTTGTACATGTAATTTCAGAATCTTACATGTAATTTTGCAGTTTATTTTGTTGTTTTGTAAATGTAATTTCAATATCTACTACTGTAAACTTGTGTTGATTCTGTTGTTGTAGCATATTGTTGTGTTGATTTTGTTGCTTTGTTGGTTGATTACTAAAAACAGACGAACTGTTGATTTTGTTGCTGTGTTGGTTGATTTATAAGGTCACGCCAAGTAGTTTGATTAAAATCATGTTTATAAGCCTGTGTTGATTGACTTGATTCTGCAAACTAGTTTTGTTTTGATGAGTTTTTTTTATTCGGTTTTGTTTTGTCATTCTGTAAAATGTATTCATTATTCTGTTTTGGATGATCTTGATTGCATTTTATATTCATTAAAATCTTGTTATTCTTGTATTCATTGTTCTGTTACTTCTGTAATTATTTTTTCTCCATTTATAGATTTTTTAAGCTTGTTTTGACACATTTTCTAAGCTTGTTTTGACATGTTATTTCTGTAATATTTGTTTCATTTTAATTTTTAAACATGATTTTAATCTTTATGTTTATTAAGTGCTAAAAAGAATTGTTCAAGTGATAATGAACATATTTGGTAATTAAAAATGGAAAACCTTCAAAATCAAAATGCTTCATCCACTGGCACTACCCTAACATCAACCAATACCCCAGCTTCAAACACTAACCTAACATCAACTACTGCAGGATCTACCACGGATAATAAAGGTAAACAACTTCAAGTCCTTGCATCTAGAAAAAGAAATGTTGATGATAAAAAAAAAGTCACAAATTTGAGATCATTTTACAAAACTTAACGGTGATCCTACAACCCCTAGAGCTGAATGTAATTATTGTGGAAAGGATTATGCATATTATACTATTATTAATGAGACAAGTAATATGTGGAGTCATTTGAAAGTATGCAAAAAGTTTCTTTTTGTGGTTGATAAGAAACAAAAAATTTTGGTATTATAACCTAATAAAGTAGGGGGTGAATTAGGAGATCGAAGTGTGGGAACTCTTAAGGCAATAGGTTATGATTATGATGAACGCAGAAAGGCACTAGTGAAAATAGTTATAATTGATGAGTTGCCTTTTAATTTTGCGGAGGGTAAGGGATTTAGATTATTTTCTAGGACCTTGCAGCCTAAATTTGACATTCCTTCTCATTTCACTGTTATGAGAGATTGTTTGAAATTTTATTTTGAAGAGAAGGAAAGATTAAAGAGAGCTCTTAAGGGTCAACGATTATGCTTAACAACAGATACATGGACATCAATCCAAAACATTAACTATATGTCCTTAACGGCTCATTGGATTGATAATGAATGGAATTTGTATAAAAGAATTCTGAATTTTTATCAAGTTTTCAATCATATGGGTGAGACAATTAGTCAAGTTATTGAGAATTGTTTGTTAGATTGGGGGATTGATAAACTTTTAACTGTTACTGTAGACAATGCAAGCTCTAATAGTGTTACTATTTTATATTTAAAGAATGTGATGAAAAATTTGCCAACTAATATAATGTCAAATGAACATTTGCATGTTAGATGTTGTGCACACATTGTAAACCTCATTGTATGTGATGGTTTGAAAGAGATGAATGTTTCGGTTGTTAAGATTCGAAATGCAATTAGGTTTGTGAGATCTTCACCCTCTAGGCTACTTGCATTTAAGAAGTGTGCAGAAAAGTTGTATATAGAGTGTAAGAAATCATTATGTTTGGACGTTGCAACTCGATGGAATTCAACTTATCTTATGTTAAAAGCTGCTGAAAAGTTTGAAAAGGTGCTTGTGAGGTTAGGTCAAAGTGAACCTAGGTATATGAGTTACTTTTTGGAGGTTGATTCAAAGAGGAATAAAAAAAACATAGGGCCACCTAGTTTGGAGGATTGGAAAAATGCTAGAACTTTGCAGAAGTTTTTAAAGATCTTTTACATAGTTATATTGAAATTTTCTGGCTCATTGCATGTTACATCAAATTCTTTCTTCAATGAATTTATTTACATGCATACAAACTTATTGCAATTGTGTAAAAGTAGAGATAATCTTTTGAGTGGAATAGCGATGAACATGATGAGTAAGTTTGAGAAGTATTGGGGTTGTGGAGCAAATCAGAATTTTGTATTGTATGTGGCTAATGTTTTGGATCCATGTCTTAAGTTGAAATATGTGAAATTTTGTTTTGGTGAGTTGTATGATTATGACAAAGCACAATTGCTAACAAAAAAAATAAAAGATAATTTGGTGAGCTTGTTTGAGTTTTATTTGAAAGCCGATGAAGTGGTGGATGATAATAGGCATAAATAAGATGTTAATGATGCTATTGATGACATGGAGGTAGATGTTAACACTTTTGCTCGGTTCAAAAGGCACTTACTAGAGGAAGATAGTGTGGAAAATAGAAATGAGGTTGAGAGGTATTTGATTGATGGTTGTGAGGATCCTAATAATGATAAATTAGATATTTTGGGTTGTGAAAGATTAATACTTCAAAATATAAGATACTTTCGAAAGTTGCACAACATGTTCTGGCTATTCCTATATCCACAGTGGCTTCTGAATCAGCCTTTAGCACAGGTGGTCGTATACTCTACCAATTTCAAAGTTCTCTATCTCCAGTAACAGTTCAAGCACTTATTTGTTGTCAAAATTGGTTGCATCATGATCCAATTCCAACTGATAATATAACCTTGATGAATGATTTTGAAACATACGAAAACCTTGAATCAGGTAATGTTTCTTAAAAACTTATATCTTTTATTTTATGATTTATTAATTAACACATTTTTATTCTAACATGTTTAATATTTTATTTTGTAGAATTTGGTGGAAAGTTGCATTTAGCAACGAATGATAATTAGTTCACAAATTGTGATGTATTTATTGAAAACGTATGGTATAAATATCTTTTTTTATTTTTATATCTTCTGATTTAATTTATCATGTTATAATTATAGATTATGAATTTCAGGAATCAAAGTGCAATGCTCTTGAAGTGCTTTTTTATTAAGACAATGTGCACATGAAGATTTATTTTTTATGGCCTAGAGTGTTTTATGATAATGTTATTTGTTGTTTTTTCGTTAAACCCTTTAAAGGCAATGATTTGTAATTTGAATTTTAACTTATTGGTGTGTGATTGTGAGTATGTGTTATTTATTTAAACTTTTCGGAAGTAGAAAAATATTAGTAAGTTAAAAAATATATTGAACACAAGATTGACATTAATAATTTCATATAAATGAATATTCATTGGCCAAAAAATTTAATAAACATAAGATTGACAATAATAATTTAATACAATTGAATATTTAGGGGTAAAAAAATTAAATATATTTGGAATCTTCAAAGAAAATGAGACAATATCAACATGAATTGTAAGCCCAATAGAAATCCATTAGAAGCCCATTACAAATCCCATTAAAAAGCCTATTAAAAAGCCAAAAAGAACCCAAAAATTGCATATAGGTTTATCCGGTTTTTTATCCAAAAAACCGGACCAAAACTGGACCGGAACCGGCCGGTTCGGTTTCGGATCTCTTTTTTTCGGTTTGGTTGTTTTTTTTTGTAAAAATCGAACCGAACCGAAAATGATCACCCATACTTGCACCTAATTAAATATTTTATTTGACCTAAATTAATCGTTAAATATAATTAAACTTTTAATATGGCCCGTGATTAAATCAAATTGAACTATTAAAAATCTAATTAAGTCCATGGATTTAATTTTTATGTGAATTCATTCAATAATCATATAATTTGACCTTAAATTTGTATTGTCTCTTCAGTCTAGGGTATAATGAGATACGATTAAGCTATTAATTTTGTCCAAAACTCCAGTTTGATGCTTTTATATATTTGAAACACTTCTCAGCCTGTTTTTGTCAAGTTGCTAGTTTTTGTTGTTATTTTTTTTTATTGAATTCCTAAATTAATTTCATTTGTTTAAATAACAAAAGCAAATTCCTATAATTTTTACTATATCAATTATCATTATAACGGAAAGCCAAAATTATATTTGTTTTTCAGATGTAGAACTAATTTATATTAAATATAAAACTATATTTTACATGTTCATTAATAACTGGGCCATCTCAAAAAAAAATATAAATAGATAAAAATTAGAATTTATTTTTTAAATTAGAAAAATAATGATTTTCTTTTACCTCCAAAGCATAGACTTTCTAGTTTATTAAACTTGAACTTAAATTTTATTTTTCCTTAATTTAAAATAAACAATGATTCTTATTTGTTTCTTTTTTTTTTTATAGCAGGCACTTTATTCGGACTGAGGGAGTACAAGATAATTATGTGTTTAAATGAGAAATAATAAGGTTAATTAAGTGGATGGATTAACCGTTTGGTGAAAAAAATAACAATTAAGTGCTGAGTCAGACGTCTTAATTAGTAATTAGCCAACGTCTTTGCGA